>OGND01000502.1_pt1 | contig 24702 bp, 19 predicted proteins | sample 1573381 | NCBI WGS metagenome assembly OGND01 (sample SAMEA2581989, study PRJEB24529) | metagenome | biome: Human gut stool | place: China | collected 2011
GGATAATGGTGAGGTGAAGACAAAGGAAAATTCAGTGCTGTTGTCTGCCTATTTGTTACCCTTGAAATCTACTGCAACTTCTTCGCCTGAAAACTCTACGTTGGTTTTATATTTGGATTATGCTGATGACGCTAGCGGTGAAACAGAAAGTAAAGAATATAAGATTGTTTTAGGGAGTACAGAAACTGAGCGTTATGCATATTCCCTTGAAGCCAACCGGATCTATAGTATTGGCAGCAAGCCTGTTTCGGATGAGGTGGAGTCTGACCGTCCGGCTAGTCTGGAAGGAACAAGTATAAAATTGAACGTAATGGATTGGGATGTAGTAGATTTTGCGACAGAATATCCGCAATATTCTCTTGATACCCGTATGGTGGTTCCTTATAATACGGAAAACTATATATTTGATTGTATTAATACCACTTTTACGATGCGTATCATTCCTTCCTCGAATACGGGAGCATGGACTCTTACCTCTAAAACGATTTCTACAGGCCTGGTGCAAGAAACTAATCCTATGAATTTTATTTATTTCCGGAAGGCCGGTACTACTGATTCATGGGCAGATCAGTTGGCTTGTTCAGCAGAGGAGGCAAAGAATCCGATGGATGTGGAGGTACAAGTTTATGACTTTGTAGCAGATCGTGATTATAGTTCTATATCACAATATCCGACATTACAGGAAAAATTAGAAAACGACTATCGAACTGCGAATATTTTGTTGTATGAAGGAGGTATAGAGAAATTGTCATTACCTCTCAAGCAGTATAATGCTTTAATCGTTACTATGTCTGATAAAGCGAAGTCCAAACGTGCCTTTTCCAGACTGGACTATGGTCAGACCTTTGATTGGAATACAGGAGAACATTTACAAGATACAAAGCAATTACAGTGGGGATTTTGGGAGTCTACGCCAGGATACTACCCTAATGATGAGGATGATGGATATGAAAATCTTAAAGAAGCTAGGGATCAGGCAGGGTGGCTGTCTAGTGCAATTCAACTTTGCTCAAAGTCAAGTTTAGGGGGGATAACTCCGGCTGACTATTGGTATTTGCCGGCAAAAAATGAATTAAAAGCGCTGTTTGAATTTGTTGTTGGGGCTGGGGAAGTACAGTCTATGGGAATCTCAACAGATACTTATTATCATACCAGTACAGGTAAAACGGGAGTTGTGCCGTATGCATTTAGTGATCATGTTGTGTATATAACTTCAGGAGAAGTAAAAACAGATTATGTAAAGCGTAAAACATGGGGAAATTGTCGTCAGGCTCGTCATTTGTAATAATATTATGCGTATGAAATTGAAAATATGGATAACTGTCTTGATGGCGGGATTATTGTTTTCCGCATGTCAGGAAGACAGGATGGAAAAGGATGGTCAGTCTTTTCAATCCGGAAAGGTAACAGTTGAATTACTGGCTGGAAGATCTGATGTCATAGAGAGCCGTGATACTGATCCGGGAACCGAAGCAGATCAGCGTATAGAGAATGCCTTATTGTTTGTTTTTGATGCGGACGGTAATTGTGTGGCAAAACAGTGGATGGAGATGGAAGGATATACCACTCAGGAAATCTTTCTTCCTTCTTCAAGTAAGTATATACATGCAATTTGTAATTTGATGGATCCAGATGCAGTTATGTCCAAGGTAACTGCATTGGAGGATCTGGAAGCAGAGGCCGTGACTGTGACAGAGGCTGATGAAGCTTTTAAAGGAAAATATGTGATGTATGGAATGTCGGCTGATGTCAGCTCTTTGACAGAGGGAACAAACGTTCAAATAGAGGTTCAACGATTGGCTTCTCAGTTTCAGGTAGCTGTCAGCTTTCAGCCGACCAGTACTGACGATCAGTTCAGTATAAGTAAGATCAGTGTAAAATCTCTTCCCAAAGGAAGTTGGATTGTGCCAAGAAATGTTCCCGGTGAAACAGTTACTGAAGAAAAACTGGTTTATACTTCAGGAAATCAAGGTGACTGGATGCAGAGTTTTTCATCACCAGCCGGACGTTATTTTGATGAACTGATCTTATCTCCGGAAGAACGCGAGGATGATCAGTCCGTAAAATGGCAAGATGTATCTTTCAGTATGTTTGAGAATCGCCGCGGTTCATTAAGTACTGCTACTGATGATTGGGCTGCCAATTGGCCGGATCTGGCGAATCGGACGGATGATGAGAAGAAGCAGTTTGCACAGTTGTGGAAAGGTACGTATGCAGCCAACTTTGAGAATGCCACATATTTATCCATAGAAGGAATGTATCAGCGTATGGGGATTACATATGCAGCAGAATACAAAGTGTTCTTAGGTGCGGACAACTTCAGTGATTATAATGTGGAACGTAACAAGTTATATAAATACGAAGTAATCATTCGCGCCATTGATGACATGGATACCCGTATTGATAAGGAGGATCTGACTGCTATGACGATACAGGCTTCAACGGAAGGACTGGATGCTCATTGCAATGTGGTGAAAGCTTTGATGTATGCTTCTTCCGCATGGGAGATCTGGGTAGAGGATCCGGATGAACATCCCTGGCTGGAACTTTCGATGTCAGGAGAATATCATCCGAAAATGGTTGGAGCTGCTTCATCTGATGATCAGGCTGCTTCATCTGATGATCAGGCTGCTTTCCGGCTCTCCGGATCAGAAGGTGGATTGAGGTACTTTTATATTCATACAGATGAATATGTTCCTCAGGTTGAAAGTCCGTTAGCGAATAATTCTTTGCCCGTGCGTACAGGACGTATTGCTTACCGGAAGCTGGGATCTACTGATGAACCGTCTTATCTGACCGTAACGCAATATCCTGCACAGATGGTTGTTCTTCATATTGGTTATGACGTTCATACGATGAAAGAAGTAAGGGATACATTCTATGTAGAACGTATTTTGGAACGCAAGCATATGGGCTGGGGATTTTATCATTACTGGAGCTTTATTACAGACGATCTGATTGCTTCGGGGCAATGGGATGGCTTATCCAATACGCGGAAGTTGTATGATGTGGCAGTAAATGGAGATAAGTGGGGAGTTGAATCTGCTTATGAGAAAAATACTGATGGCATTTGGGTTGGCCGCAAGGATAAGGAGCAGCTTAATGGTATGGCTTTAGGATATATCCTGGAAAAAAATCGGGATAGAAATGGAAACGGAGAGATTGATTATAACGAAATCATGTGGTATATGCCTGCAGCCAAAGAACTTCAGGCTCTGAGTGAGGCTTTGGATGAAAATCATGTTGTATTTAGTGGGAGTGATGACTATTTCCACTCTTCAACACCTTCGGCAGCTGATCCGGCAGGAGTCACTCCTGGCTTTTCTTATTATGTCAGAATGACTGACGGGAAAAAAGGTGTTGGACGTCGTGACAGAGATTATAATGTAATAGCCTGCCGGAGAAAGAATGCCTGGAAGGGACCTCAGACCGGAGAGGTAGGCGGTTCTGTAAATGATGCAGGTGAGATGGAAGATGAGGAAGTAATCATGCCTAAAAAATAAATGTATGTTGGATATGAAATGTCTTGGAATAGGAATTATATGTATGGCTTTGGCCATGTGTGGATGTAGCCAACATGAACAGGAAATGAAGCAGGAGGGGCAGGACTTAACCTTTCAACTTCAGTCGCGTGTTGGGAATGAGATCTCTGAAGATTTGTCGAATCGTCTGGTGCGGCTTTATGTAGCAGAACGTTTGTCGGAGCATCAGAACGGAGAAGATCTTCATTGTCGCTTTTTCGAAACACTGACAGGCAGTGAATATCATTTGACCGGACTTGAAGGGCAATGGTTTAAATTTGCTTTTGTTGCTGTGCCCCGGCTGGAGGGTATTGATTCTGAGTCAATTTATTCAGAAGAATCTCCTGAAGAGCAGACTTGTGATTTTAATAAGCTGTTGCTGGATTATTCTTCTGTCATGGACTATCAGAAAGAGGCTGTTAATTCGGATGCTGATCTGCATTTGTACCGGAAGATTATTGACCGTTGGGTAGATGCGGATTCTTCACCCCAGACTGAGGATGTGACCTTGGAGCGTATAACCGGAGAACTGGTTCTGAATATGGGAATTCCGGAAGATCAGTTTGACCTGAAGGATCGCGATATTGCATCCATACAATTAATTCTGAATAAAGTGCCGGTTACGATCTGGTTACATGATGAGGCAGAGAATCAGGTGCTGACAGGATCAGTTACAAAAGATTATATTTTTGATACATGTCCGGTTGTGGGAAGCAAACAGAAGCATATTATTAAACTGGTATTACCTCCATGTACATTAGATGCAAGTATTAATGTAATATTTAAGGACAAAGTATCTGACCAGACTTTACCTGATACTGAGACTTATTCATTGATGGGAGACGGAAATACCAGGATACAGATTCGTCCGAATACACGTACTACCGTGCTTTTCAACGGTATGACTTCGGAAGAATTTGAAGTTCGATATGCAGGATTTGCAGAGAATTCAGAAGCGACGGATGACGCGATGATTGATGTTGATTCTGATTGGAACGGTTGGTCAAACTAATTAAATGATTGAGGAAATGAAACGAATTGTAAACTATTTCATATATATCGGAATGCTGGGAATTCTTTCAGCCTGTTCTGAGGAGCTGGAAGGTGTGGATGCAGGAACTGATGTACCTGTTCTTGATACGGATTGCTTTGTGGTAGACTATACCGTGGAGGGAAATGAAGGTCTGAGCAGAGGGGAAAATACTTCTCCAATCACATCTCTGACTTATTTATTATATCAGGACGGTGAGCTGGTAAAAGAACGGCAGATCCCGGATATCTCTTCTGAAACTGTCTGGCCTTTGACACGTGAAAATATGACCTGGGAACAGCGTGAAGCCTTAAAGGATACATTGCAGGCCTGGGGAAATTATCAGGTCGTATTTGTTGCCAATGCAGTTTATCCTGCTTCTGGAGAGAATGAAGATGCTGGAATAAGCTATATTACAGGTAAGGATTCTTATCAGACCCTGGCTTTGCAAATGCCTGCTCAGCCTTTTTCTGCTGATAATATGTTTTATTTATTTAGTAGTGAGATTAAAAAAGAGGATGATACTGACCGGGATCATCCGTTGAACTGTCCTGTGACTCTGAAGCGGGTGGTTTCGTGTGTTGAATTGCAACGCATACAGATCCCAGAACGAGATGCATATTTAAAGGAACGGACCGGTAAATTATATGATCTTCTTATTGGGGATCGGGATCAAGGAGCAATTGCAACGAGTGTTCAGGAGCAATTGAATGCATTAGCTAATGCTATTCAAATTGAGGCTGAGAAGGCACCAGATCAATATCCGAATGTTGATAAATTCCTTGAAAATATTCGTGGTTTATCTATTACCGGGAATGAAGTATTTAAAGATGAATGTATACAGGCTTTGGTGAAAGAAGATAATGATTTAAGTTCTATTCTAGAAAGACAGATCATTCCTTGGGAAAATACAGAGGTTTCGTTGACTTTCGATAAAGCTACTTTTGCTACAGGTTTAAAGATTTGTGATTTCACGGTATCTGGTGGAACTGATGAAGCTCCTGTTGGCTATTCTTATGAGTTAGGAGAGGATGGAACATTGAGCTTTATCGGGTTAGGTGTGGATCCTGTGGATCCTAATGCAGTTCCTTCCTGGTATAAACTGGCTTCTATTACATTGCCTACGAAGGAAGAAACATCACAAACTGTAACTATTAGTGCATCTTCAACTTCTCCGCTATTTATGCAGGGAGGAAAGAATCAGAAATTGGTCTATGAATGTGATCCTCTTGGCGAAATTCAATTGAACAGTGTTTCAGCTGGGGAAAAAGTATCTGAGGAGATAGTTTATGATCTTAGTCAGATTTTGACTGTTCCCGAAACTTATCAAGAGTTAGTAGACCAGGTTATGACCTCTGATTCCTCATTTGGAACTCCTGACGCTTTTAAGATTCCTTTGAAACTTCCGGCTTTAACGGATGAGAATGTAAAGTGTTATGCTACGTTTGAATTACAATGATAAAGAATAGAACTATATGAGAAAAATAGCCAATATGATATGGATCTGGATCGGAGTCGGTTTATTGTCGGCATGCGGATCGGATCAACCGGTTGCACCGGATACTTCTGCGCAACAGACACAAACGTTTAAGGTGATTGTGGAAACAATGGGAGAACAGTTTTCCAGAACTTCCCCAATTGCCGCTTCCAGACGTCAGCCGATTACCGGTGCCAGTTCCAGACAGCGTTTTGATAAGCTGGAATTATTGATTCTTGAGAACAAGGTGCCGGCTAAGGTGGTTTATAAGACTTCATTTGACGGATGGAGTAATACGGACAATAAGGTGAGTGTACCCTGGGTCAGTGATTCTGGAGTCGGACGTGAGGCTACCGTAACTTTGACCGGAGCCGAATGTTTGCCTGATGCAGATTACATGGTGTATGCAGTGGGATATGAAAGCGGTTCTTTTGGAGGATATCAGCCTTTTAAAGATGTAAAGATCGGAGATGACTTCCGGACGACTGAAGTTGTGACTCTGCCTGAAGGGGAAGGTTTGACTGAGATATTTGCAGGCGGAGAAATCTTTCACGTGCAGGGTGGAAAGATTTATTCCACTCCTTCGGATCAGGCTGAACTTGAAGATGGAAACATTCATTTGAGGAGACAGGTTGCCGGAACATTCGGCTACTTTACCGGTATTCCGGCTGCGGTTGATGGTAAAGCTGTTGCTGCATTAAGATTGGTGAGAACCCGTAAGAACCAGAGTATTATATTGGGAGGATTTCGCGGAGTGGATGATTCGGAAAACTTCCGGAAAGAGAATGTCATCAATGGAACGAACCCAAGCACGGCTTTCGATGCGAAGCTGGCCGGCAGTGCGGAGAACAATGCGTTTATTGTGTATGAGATCAACCTGGCAAACTGGTTCCCGGGAAATACGGGGAATGCGGCGTTGCCTTTGGATGAGAATCGTGATGGTATACTGAATGCACTGGATACAAACTGGCAGATTGATACAACGATTTTTCCTGAAGGAAGCATCAGTTTGCCTGCTGGAACAGTCTTTGGGGACTCTTATCTGATTTCGGTAGCAATGACCGAAGAAGATATTGCAGCAGGTCTTCCCACTTTTGAATTCCAGGTATTGGATGAAAATGGAAATATATTGAAGTCATGGCCTGTTTATTTACGTGATTTGGGAGGAGAGGAGTTAAACCAGCGAACCATTGTGTCCTTGCCTGAAGGTGGGGAGGGCCGTACAGAAATTACACTGGAAGACAATCCCGAAACGGAATATTGTTATAGTATTGTTCGTAATCGTTTGTATTCTATGGGAGAAAAGGCTCACGGACAGAGTTATGGTGAGGACACCCCGATTGATCTGAATACTGTTTCTACGCTTGTGCTTGACTCACAGCATGAATGGAATACAACAAGTATCATTCCGTTCTGACAGATAACTGACAGTATATCTTGTTCACCTGTCAAAAAAGGAAGAGCATACACTGATACGGGAAGTGTTCCCAAATTCAGTGTATGCTCTTTCCTTTTTGATACCGTTTCTGCTGTCAGGGGATCAGCAGGGAAGAATCACCGTAACTGAGGAAACGGAAGTCGTGGGCGAGAGCGTAATCGTAGATGGTCCGCCAGTCACCTTTGACAAAGGCTGACACCAGCAATAGCAGGGTGCTTTGCGGCTGATGGAAGTTGGTGACCATTTTCTGTACGATGTGGTAGGTATAGCCCGGAGCGATGATGATCTGTGTACTGGTGTGCAGGGCTTCCAGCTCGTGACGTTTCATGTAGTCAAGGATCTGCTGAAGCGATTCCACGGTCGTCATCGTAGGATGAGTTTCGTAAGGCTGCCATTGCCGGACGTGCAGTTCCTCCTGTCCGGCATCAGGATGAGAGGCTATTGTCACACCGATGTAGTACAGGCTTTCCAGCGTACGGACTGAAGTCGTACCGACGGCGATGGCTTTTCCTCCGTGTGCAATCAGTTTCTCAATAGTCTGCCGGTTGACGGAAATATATTCGGTGTGCATTTCGTGACCTTCAATTTCTTCGCTCTTCACAGGCTTGAAAGTTCCTGCTCCGACATGGAGTGTCACCTCTTCCAGGTCGACACCTTTGTCACGAAGAGCCTGAAGCACGCGCTCGGTGAAGTGCAGGCCGGCAGTAGGAGCCGCTACGGATCCTTTGATCTTTGAGTAAACAGTCTGATAGGTTTCCTTGTCGCTTTCCTGCGTTTCCCGGTTCAGATAGGGAGGAATGGGCAGTTCGCCGAACACTTCCAGAATATCGGCAAAGGTGATTTCCGGGTTATCCCAGGTGAAATCCACCCAGTGACTGGTGCCGCGGCATTCCCCGCGTGTGGCAGTCAGGGTAATCGTATGTCCCTTCACGTTCATTTCCTTATGAAGTGATCCTTCCTTCCATTTTTTCAGGTTGCCGATCATGCAGAGCCAGGCGGCATGGCTGGTCTGCTGGAAGTTCAGCACATAATCGTTGGGCTGTATGGGTTCCAGACAGAATATTTCAATCAGGGCACCGGTTTCCTTGCGGAAATGCAGACGCGCCTGAATGACTTTCGTGTTGTTGAAGATCATCAGTTCTCCGGCTTCCAGGTAATCGGGAAGAGAAGTGAAACGGGTTTCGCTTACCTCACCGTGACGGTACACAAGGAGTTTGGACTGGTCACGTACGGGCAACGGGAATTTGGCGATGCGTTCATCGGGCAGCGGGTAATTGTAATCGCTGATTTTGATATGTTTTGTTTCTTCCATATTCGCTATGATTCATTCTTTGCAAAATTACGCACATTTGTGCAAATCCGGAAAGAAAACCGCGAATACTTGTACCGGCCGTCTATTTTGAAATCGTCAGCAGTTTCTTTTCCATGTCCAGATCTTCTTCGGTCATAGTGGGAGAAGGGATGTTGCAGATCCGGATGATGTCCTCCGGCTGGCAGGTGTATTGATAATAACGTTTCTCCTTTTCGTCAAGCTGGTCATAGGTTTTCAGCTGTCCTTTCAGCTTCATGAATTCATCCCGGGCAACGCTTTCGGATACTTTTACAAACAGGATACGCCGTGCAATGGGGTTATAGTTATAGTCAAAGCAGGTGTAGACCCCCCGGAGGAATGGAGGACGGTCATACATCGGAAGCTTCAGGCTGATATGGAAAAGGGCCAGCTGGGGCGTCTTGTGTTCGTTGAATGCCAAATATAGATGATTGGTTCCGTTCATCAGGGCAGCCCCATGATGAGTTGTTCCGTAGACGTTGTTGTGGATCACTTCCACGTAGTTTCCCTTTTCGGCCGGAGCGATGAGATAGGGCTCGACCTTCATGGCCTGACTGGTGGAAGAAAGACTGTAACTGATGTAGATACCGCTATAATTGGTAATCCACGAAAGGGTTTCCCGCATATTGGCTTCCAGTTCTGCCAGGAAAGGGTTGTCGTTTTCTCCTGTCGGAACTTTGGGAGTCACTTGCATGGCGAACAGAGAAGCCTTCAGGCTGGGAAGTGAACCCAGCAGTTTCTTTTTGGATATATTGTTTACCCAAACGAGAGCCTGATCCAGTGCTTCTTCGTTGTTCATTCCTTTTTTCTGATTCTGGAAGAACGCAGGGAGCACAGTGCTGTAAAGGGCAGACAGCACACTGGGTGAAAAGCCGGTCTGTCCGGCAATTTCTTTCATCTTGATTCCTTTTTGTCGCAGAAGGGTGATGCGTTCATATATTTGTTTCAGTTCATCCATGCAATGTGAGGTATAATAGATTTGGGGGAGTAAAGTTAATGTTTTTCCGTCAGTGATCCTTGTTTTTTTATGTGAATCCGGTTCTTTTTTATATTCCGGCAGCCCGAAGATGCGTTCAGAACCCTATATTGGGGAAACGAATATTACAATCCTGTTTCGTTTCTGATAAGGTTGTGTGTTGTTTCTGTGAGAATCCTGTTGCATGAATATTTCTGAATTGTTACAGGGTTATGAATCATGGAATATTCATTTTTTCAGTGATTTAGGTGCTTTACTTTTGCATCGGATTTGAAAAAAGAAGATATGAAAACCATAGAAAAAACATCAATAACTTTACCCGGTTCCGAAAAGAAAAAGGCTCCTGTTCCAGACTGGTTGTTTGTACTCTGGGCAGGAGGTACGGCACTTCTTTCGTATTCGCTGGTGTATGCATTGAGAAAACCTTTCACGGCGGCTGTGTTCGACGGACTGCAGGTTGCCGGTATGGATTATAAGATTGCGGTCAGCATGGTTCAGTTGCTGGGATATGTTGTTGCCAAGCTGTTGGGAATTAAATATATCTCTGAATTGAAACCGGAAGGACGTCTGAAGTTTATCATCGGCTCGGCTGCCTTGTCAGAAGCTTCCTTGCTGGCGTTCGGGCTTCTTCCTGTACCTTACAATATCATTGCCTTGTTCTTCAACGGGCTTTCGCTGGGATGCATGTGGGGAGTGATCTTCAGTTTCCTGGAAGGCCGTCGGACAACTGATATTCTGGCCAGTATCATGGGAGTGAGCATGGCATTGAGTTCCGGTCTGGCCAAATCGCTCGGATTATATGCCCTGAACACGCTTCATGTCAGTGAGTTCTGGATGCCGGCCCTTATCGGTGCACTGGCTTTCCCGCTGCTGTGTCTTACGGGGTGGATGATGACCCGCTTCCCCAGTCCCAGTGCTGCGGATATCGCTTCCCGCTCTGTCCGCGTTACGCTTGACGGCCGTCAGCGATGGGAACTCTTCCGGCGTTTCATGCCGTTGCTGATCATGCTGTTTGCTGCCAATCTGCTGCTGACGGTTCAGCGGGACATCAAGGAAGATTTCATCGTCTGTATCATTGATGTCAGTCAGGTTTCTTCCTGGGCCTTTGCACAGATCGATTCAATCGCCACACTGGTTATGCTGGCAGCGTTCGCCCTGCTGGCAACGACATACGACCACCTGAAAGTACTGTGTATCTTGCTGGTTCTTTCAACGGCAGGTATGGGTACGCTGGCCTTCATCGCCGCCAACTTTGAGGAACTGGCCATCCCGGTACATATATGGCTCTTCTTGCAAAGCCTTTGTCTGGACATTGCTTATCTCAGTTTTCAGACAATCTTTTTCGAACGCTTCATTGCATGTTTCAAGATTCGGGGCAATGTAGGATTCTTTATCATCACTATTGACTTTGTGGGATATCTCGGCACTCTGGCCCTTCTGTTCTTTAAAGAATACTTTGCTTCCCATATCAATTGGGCTGTTTTCTACAATCAGATGAGCGTCTGGGTTGGAATCACCTGCTGCATTGCATTCATGGGATCGCTGGTATATATGATCTGGAAGAAAAACCGGAAACCGGTTCCTCCCCAGAGTCCTGACCAGGGAAAGACCCAGACCGGTGAGCAGGTTGTAATGGAAGAAAATAATGTATATTTAACGACTACGACAATATGAAAAAAATTGAATGTGTGATTATGGACTGGGCTGGTACAGCCATTGATTATGGATGTTTTGCACCTGTATCGGCTTTTATTGAGAGTTTTCGTGCGATCGGAATTGAGGTGACTCCGGAAGAAGCCCGCCGTCCGATGGGGTTGACAAAGATTGATCATATCCGTGCGCTGTTTGACATGGAGCGGATTGGAGAAGCATTCCGTCAGAAGTATGGAAGAGTGTATGGAGAGGAAGATGTAAAAGGACGTTATGCTGAGTTCCAGCGTCTGCTGTTTGCTACGTTGAGAGAGTATACGGCTCCGATTTCAGACGTGATCGAAACGATTGACGTGTTGCGCAAGATGGGAATCAAGATCGGTTCAACCACCGGATATACCCGTGAGATGATGGATGTAGTGGTACCTGCTGCAGCAGAAAAAGGTTACCGTACGGACAATTGTGTTACGTCCGACGGACTTCCGGCCGGCCGTCCCTATCCATATATGATTTATAAGAATATGTGTGATCTGGCTGTACCTTCACGCTTGTCTGTTGTGAAATACGGTGATACGATTTCTGATATCAAGGAAGGTGTGAATGCCGGAGTATGGAGTGTCGGAGTAATTCTGGGAAGTAACGAAATGGGACTGACAGAAGAGGAAGTCAAGCAACTTCCTGAAGCCGAACTGAAGAAACGCATGGCTGCAGTCAGAAACCGGATGTATGCTGCCGGTGCACATTATGTAGTGGACAGCATCTGTGAGCTGCCTGCCTTGATCGAGAGCATCAATGCACGTATGGAGAATGAAATGAAATAATTGAACTTTAAAAACGAATCAAGATATGAGACCTTATTTGTTGTTGACCCCCGGACCTTTGACTACCAGTGAAACTGTAAAAGAAGCTATGATGAGCGACTGGTGTACCTGGGATGAAGATTATAATCTGGGCATTGTTGAAGTAATCCGCAAGGAACTGGTGAAGCTGGCTTCAAGCCGTCCTGAGGAATATACTGCGGTATTGATGCAGGGAAGCGGAAGCTTCTGTGTGGAATCTGTACTGGGAACAGTGGTTCGCCCGGAAGATCATCTGCTGGTTGCAGCCAACGGTGCTTATGGCAAGCGTATGGGAGTAATCGCCGATTATTATCGGATCAACTGCTCCGTAATGAAGTTTGAAGAGACTCAGCAGGTAGATCCGAAGCAGATTGATCAGTATCTGAATGAACATCCGGAAGTGACACATGTTTCTGTGGTTCATTGTGAAACGACGACCGGTGTCCTGAATCCGCTGGAGGAAGTTGCCGAAGTGGTCAAACGACATGGTAAAGTGTTCATCGTTGATGCCATGAGCAGTTTTGGCGGAGTACCCATTGACATGGCGAAGCTGGGAATTGATTTCATGATCAGCAGTGCCAACAAGTGTATTCAGGGTGTGCCGGGATTCGGTTTCATCATTGCCCGCCGTTCGTTGCTGGAACAGTGCAAGGGAGTGGCACGTTCTTTGTCGCTCGACTTGTATGACCAGTGGGAAACGATGGAAAAAGGTCATGGCAAATGGCGTTTCACTTCTCCTACTCATGTGGTTCGTGCTTTTATGCAGGCATTGAAGGAACTGGAGGCCGAAGGAGGTATTGAAGCCCGTTATGCCCGTTATTGCGAAAACCACCGTACCCTGGTAGAAGGCATGCGTGCTTTGGGTTATAAGACTTTGCTTCCGGATGAAGAACAGTCGCCGGTGATCACTTCCTTCTATTATCCTTCTGCAGACTTTGATTTCAAGGATTTCTATCAGCAGCTGAAAGCAAAAGGCTTTGTGATCTATCCGGGAAAGATTTCTCAGGCAGATACTTTCCGTATCGGTAATATCGGAGATGTTTATCCTGCTGATTTCCTCCGTTTGATTGAAGCTGTCAAGGAAGTTCGTCAGAATTAATTGGGGTTGTTCATATTCGTCGGAGCTGGAACAGGCATAGCCGGAAAAGGCTTCCAGCTTTTAAAAAAATGTTTCGGCGTTTGAAGTAAAACGTTTCGGCCTTTTGATGAAAAGACCGGGACGTTTTTTTCGCGATAGTATGGATAAAAATTTCTACTTTTGCGAAAGTAAAAAATGTAACGAATATGAAAATAGGAGATAAAGTCCGTTTCCTGAGTGAAGTGGGAGGCGGCATTGTGAGAGGATTTCAGGGTAAGGACATTGCACTGGTGGAAGGTGAAGACGGATTTGAAATTCCGATGCTGATCAAGGAGTGTGTGGTGATACAGACCGACGACTATAATATTCCGTTGAAGTCTGTTGCAAAGCCTGCTGCTCCGGCAGTGGAAGAGGAAGAGCCGGAAGAAGAAAAGCCCATTACTTACCGGGCTCCTGAGATCCGGGGGAACGATGTCCTGAATGTATTCCTGGCTTATGTGCCTCAGGATATCAGGGAAATCTCGTCAACGGCTTTTGATGCATACCTGGTGAACGACAGCAATTATTTTGTAGACTATCTGTATCTTTCGGCCGAAGGCAAGAGCTGGACGCTGAGAAGCCGGGGAACCGTGAAGCCGAATATGAAACTGCATCTGGAAGAGTTCGACCGGAGTGCACTGAACGGCCTGGAGCACGTGGCTGTACAACTGATGGCTTATAAGGATGACCGTACTTTCCTGATGAAAAATGTAGTCTGCCAGGAATTGCGTATTGACACGGTGAAGTTCTACAAACTTCATACATTCGAGAAGAATGACTTCTTCCCGGAACCGGCCCTGATCTATGACATTGTACGTGATGACGAAACAGCCCGCCAGGTGTTTGTTTCTGCCGAGGATATCAAGGATGCCCTGTTGGGGAAAAAGGGGGACGAGGTTCCTGCCAAACTTCAGAAGAAAGGTCCGAAGGTGAAGAATGATATTGTGGAAGTCGATCTGCACATTCATGAACTGCTGGATGATACGACAGGAATGGGTAATGCGGAAATGTTGAATTATCAGCTGGATGTCTTCCGCAAGACGCTGGAAGAGTATCGTACCAGAAAGGGACAGAAGATTGTCTTTATTCACGGTAAGGGAGACGGAGTGTTGCGCCGTGCGATTCTGGATGAACTGAAACGTAAGTATAAAAATTATCCGAGTCAGGATGCTTCGTTCCGTGAATATGGTTTCGGAGCAACCATGGTAACCATTCGTTGAGGCTTATGAAAACATTGAAGGAATTGCTGGCAAAGGATCATTTTGCAGCCAATGCCGGCGTGGAGCTGCTGGAAGTGTCTCCGGGATATGCCCGGGCGCGGATGCTTGTTACGGTGAAACATCTGAATGCAGGAGGTGTCTGTCAGGGAGGTGCCTTGTTTACACTGGCTGACCTGGCTTTTGCTGCGGTGGCGAACAGTCATCTGAAACTGACGCTTTCGCTGAATGCAAACATTACATTTTTGCGTTCGGCGCATGAAGGGTACGTGTATGCCGAAGCGACGGAGACTTTCAGTCACGCCCGGATACCTTTCATCGAAGTACGGATTACGGACGATGAAGGACAGCTTGTTGCGATTTTTACCAGTTCCGGCTACCGGAAAAACGAGGAACTTCCGGTAGAAACCTTGAAATAAATCCGGAGGAGCGTTGGTTATGAATCATTCCTACGAAGAGCGGTTAGGGACAGATCCCATGCTGCGTCTGATTTTCCGGATGGCTTTGCCGGCCGTAGCGGCGCAGTTTGTGAATTTACTTTATGCCATTGTCGACCGTGTCTATATCGGCCATATCCCCGGAATCGGCACGGATGCACTGGCAGGGGTAGGAGTCACCATGTCCATTGTGATTCTGATATCTTCGTTTTCAGCCATAGTCGGTGCCGGAGGTGCACCGCTTGCAGCCATTGCTTTGGGGCAGGGAAACCGGGAACGGGCCGGAAAGATATTAGGGAATGGATTTGTCCTGCTTTTGCTTTTTACGGTTGTGACTTCTTCACTGGCGTATCTGTTTATGGAACCCGTGCTGTTGCTGACGGGAGCTTCGGAGCATACTCTGGGATATGCGGAGGATTATTTGTCCGTCTATTTGCTGGGCACCTTGTTTGTCGAGCTTTCAGTGGGGCTGAATGCTTTTATCAATACACAGGGCAGGCCAGGTATAGCCATGACTTCTGTCCTGATCGGGGCAGCCATGAATATTGTGCTCGATCCGGTCTTTATCTTCGGGCTGGACATGGGAGTAAAGGGAGCAGCACTGGCTACAATTCTGTCTCAGGCATGCAGTGCCGGATGGGTGTTGCGCTTTTTGTTTTCCCGACAGGCTTCGCTTCCGCTGGAACGCCGTTACATGAAACTGGACAAAGGGATCGTTCTGTCTATGCTGGCCCTGGGCGTTTCGCCTTTCATCATGGCGAGTACGGAAAGCCTTGTCGGGTTTGTGCTGAACGGTAGTCTGAAACATTTTGGCGATATTCATGTCAGTGCCCTGGCTATTCTTCAGAGTGCGATGCAGTTTGCCAGTGTTCCTTTGGTGGGTTTTGCGCAGGGATTTGTTCCGGTGGCCAGTTACAATTACGGTCACGGCTATAAGGATCGGGTGAGATCCTGCTTCCGGATTTCACTGATTACCATGTTCTCTTTCAATTTTGTACTGATGCTGCTGATGATCTGTTTCCCGTCGGTTGTAGCTTCAGCTTTTACCGATGATGAAGTTCTGATCGGTACGGTACGTTGTGTAATGCCGGTTTTTCTTGCCGGGATGACGATCTTCGGTTTGCAGCGTGCCTGTCAGAATATGTTTGTTGCTTTGGGGCAGGCGCGGATTTCCATTTTCATTGCCCTGCTTCGCAAGGTGATCCTTCTGATACCTCTGGCTTTGTTGTTGCCCCGCTTCTGGGGTGTGAATGGAATTTATGCAGCCGAAGCGATATCTGATGCCACGGCTGCTGTCTGCTGTACGCTGCTTTTTGCCTGGAAGTTTCCGAAAATTCTCTCTCGTATTCCGGGATGATCACTTGATGATTTTCAGGAATCTCTCCACATCGCGCTGTATCTTTTTATAGAGAGGAGAATTTTTGTAATATAGGTTTTTATGAATGACTACTTCGACGGCCACCTGACTGCGCTGATAGTTCGTCAGTTCGTTCTGTAATTGAATGTTATGCAGGGCCAGATCGTGAATCTGCTGTTCACGTTCCCTGCGTAGCACGGTACAGACCGGAATCAGTAGTCTCATGACCACGTTGTCCAGAATGTGATGTCCCTGGATGAACATATAGGTATTGTCCGGGGTTACGCCCAAATTGAGCAGTTCCGCTTTTAAGGATTCAATTTCGTGGAGGGCATTGGAATGTTTTCTTTCCAGTTCCCTGAGCTTGCGCTCTACTTTTTTGGCCATATTTTCCAGACTGCGTTCCGGGTGGCGTGTGCTTACCTGATCCAGCTTGACGTATGAGCAGAAGTCAAGCAGGGAGAACTCTGACAGGATGTGCCGGCGGTAGAACCACACAGACCATATAAATAAAGGGTAAGCAATCTGGGAATATAATTTCATGAATGCCGGAAAATCAATCAGGCGGTGATCATTCAAGGTAGCGGTTACACAGACTTCGTGCAGGCCTTCAGCATAGCAATGATAGTTCTCGATGGCATAAGCATAGGTCTGAAGTACATACGGACTCTCAATCATATAACGTGATGTCTGTGTCCGTCCCTGCAACAGATAGTCATAGTCACTATCCACACAGGCAATCATATTTTCACCGAGCTGTTTTCCCAGATGGTTCATCAATACGGTCTTCTTGCCTTTTGCCAGCGAATCCTGTGAGGGAAGCATGACTTCAAAGTATCGGGTATTGTCTTCATAGTCGGCCAGTAAGGCACGCCAGAAGGAGATGTCATCGTAGCTTTCCACATAAGCTACGATCTTTCTTCTTGCTTTCTTCGGACGCAGGCTGTTGGCTGCCTCTATGTAGAGGGAAGAAAGGTTTTCAGTAAGTCTTTTTCCCATAATCTTAGCATTTAAAGAGTCGTTATATCACTGACCTCGGTGACGGCATCCAGCCATCCGTTCATGATGAGGGCCGGAGAATGAGTGGTCAGAATGATCTGTACATTGGGATTCAGGCATCGGATCAGGCTGATCAGCCGCTGTTGCCATTCCACGTGCAGGGAAATTTCCGGTTCATCCATAAAAAGAGTACAATGCTGGTTGTCCTGTACGAGCACGGTCAGCAGGATGACGAGCATTTGTTTCTCTCCGGATGAAAGTTGATAAGGAGTGAGGATATCTCCATCCTGCTCAAACTGAATTTCGTTGCTTTTTCGGATGATTTTCTTTCCGGTTTCCTGAAAGAGATCGTCTATCAGATCCTGAAAGCGCGTCTTGGGGCGTGACACTTCGGTAGCTTTCAACTGGTCTTCCGGTACGCCGCTCGTCAGCAGTTCAATAATTCGGTTGCCGATATTGACCTGGTAGTCCAGATAGCGTCGCTGAAGCTGATAAAGCTGCCAGTCCAGTTCCGTTTTGACATTCTGATTGCCTATTTTTTCCAGCAGTCCTGAATTGATAAGCGGTCGGTCGAAACTGCGGATGACGTCAAAGTGAATGAAATTGGCATCTTCGGGAGAGAAGATGAAAGACACTCCAGGCTGTGCTCCATTGGTTAATGCACCTCCTTCAAGGGCGTTCAGGCTTCTTACAGAATTGTTCAGGATGGTACTTTTCCCGATTCCGTTGATTCCGCTCAGGATATTTACATCGGGACGCAAGTCCCATGAAATATTTTTCCGTCCCCAAAGTCTTTTGATCTCAATGCGTTTGATATAGTCAGCTTGCTTTTTCATGATAGCCTCCATCTGTCTGGTTATTGTTCTCGTTGCAAACAAAATTAAGAAGAATCCGGGAATTAATCAATTCTTTTTTCAAATAACTTGTACCTTTGCAGGAGAAAAGGAACATAAAAAACGCATTGATGACAGATTCGCCGATACTTTCCTTGCAACGTCAGTATGAGTTGTTGCAGATGGAATATGAATATGAAAAGGAACAGTTTCGTCAGCAGACCGAACTGATGGGAATAGGCCGGAAGGTCAAACGGGGCATGTGCTGGTATCCGCTTCATCTGGGACGGAGTTATTATAATGCCTTGAACCAGCTGGTTGTAGAAGTTGAGCGCACTGAGGACCGGGAGATTGAACATTTGTTTGAATATGGGCGGCCTGTTTGTTTCTTTACGCAAGATACTTTTGGAAAGTTACATTATCTTTCCTTTACTGCTACGGTCAGTTATGTGGAAGAAGACCGGATGGTGGTAGTCCTTCCCAATGCAGATGCTCTGTTGGCTTTACAGGCTCAGGAGGTGTTGGGAGTACAGCTGTATTTTGATGAAACCAGTTATCGGCTGATGTTTGAAGCACTGAAGGGAGTGATCAGTGCGCGTAATAATCGCCTTGCAGAGTTACGTGATATCTTTCACGGCCGGCAGCCTGTGTCGTCCTTTTCATTTCAGCCTGTCCGTTTTCCCTGGCTGAACCGGACACAGGAAGAAGCGGTCAACAAAGTGCTTCATGCCAAGGATGTAGCGATTGTACATGGTCCTCCGGGTACAGGTAAGACAACTACACTGGTGGAAGCAGTGTACGAAACACTTCATCGGGAGAATCAGGTGCTGGTGTGCGCACAAAGCAACATGGCTGTTGACTGGATCAGCGAGAAGCTGGTAGACCGGGGAGTCAGTGTGTTGCGTATCGGAAATCCGAGTCGGGTAAACGATAAAATGCTTTCATTTACATATGAACGTCGTTTTGAGTCTCATCCGGACTATCCGCAATTGTGGAGCATCCGCAAGGCTGTTCGTGAACTTTATGCCCGGATGCGGAAAGCTTCGGACCGGGAAAGTATCCGGCAGAAGATCAATTCACTGAAAGACCGGGCTACGGAACTTGAAATACGTATCAATGCTTCTTTGTTTGCTGAAGCGAGGGTGATTGCCTGTACGCTGGTAAGCAGTGCCAACCGGTTGCTGGAAGGGCAGAAGTTCGGGACTTTGTTCATCGATGAGGCGGCGCAGGCATTGGAAGCAGCCTGCTGGATTCCGATCCGTAAAGTGGATCGGGTGATTCTGGCTGGTGATCATTGTCAGCTTCCTCCGACAGTCAAATGTCCGCAGGCATTACGGGCGGGACTGGGTGAAACTCTGATGCAGACAATTGTGAAGAACAAGCCGGAAACCGTAGCTTTGCTGAAGTTGCAATATCGCATGAATGAAGAGATCATGCGCTTTTCTTCTGACTGGTTTTATGGAGGAATGGTGCAGTCGGCTCCCGAAGTGAAATACCGCAGTATTCTTGATTTTGATACACCGATAGAGTGGATTGATACGGAAGATATGGACTGTAACGAGGAGTTTGTGGGAGAGAATTACGGACGTATCAATAAGGCAGAAGCTGAACTTTCCGTAAGTCAGCTGAAAACATATATTACCAAGATCGGAAGAGAACGTTTTCTGGAGGAACGCATTGATGTGGGATTGATATCTCCTTACAAAGCACAGGTGCAGTATCTGCGACAGTTGCTTAAACGGGATCCTTTTTTCAAGCCTTACCGTTCCTTGATTACAGTCAATACGGTTGATGGTTTTCAGGGTCAGGAAAGGGATGTAATCCTGATCAGTCTGGTGCGTGCCAACGAAGACGGGCAGATTGGCTTTCTCAGTGACTTACGTCGTATGAATGTTGCCATTACCCGTGCCCGCATGAAACTGATCATCTTGGGAGATGTGTCAACGCTGACCCGTCATGCCTTTTACAGGAAACTGTATGAATATATTCAGTCGGTATCACATTAGTATCGGGGCAGGAAGGCAGGTCTTTGCAGATTAAAGAAATTTTTCTATCTTTGACCGCAAAACCTGTAACCCGTTATACTTATGTTTATTGACTTATTACAGTCACCTTATTTTTCTGTATTTTTGATTGTGGCCTTAGGCTTTATGCTGGGGCGTGTGAAAGTGATGGGCTTGTCGTTAGACGTGTCCGCAGTGATCTTTATCGCCTTGGCTTTTGGCCATTGGGGCGTTTCTATTCCGAAAGCGCTGGGAAACTTCGGACTGGTGCTTTTTATTTTTACCATAGGCATCCAGGCGGGGCCGGGGTTCTTTGATTCTTTCCGAAGTAAAGGAAAAACATTGATCCTGATAACTATTCTGATTGTTGCATCAGCCTGTCTTACCGGTTTGGGACTGAAGTATGCCTTTGGCATTGATACGCCTAGTCTGGTCGGACTTATCGCAGGTGCTTTGACCAGTACACCGGGATTGGCTGTTGCCATCGACAGCACTCAGTCACCATTGGCATCCATTGCTTATGGTATTGCTTATCCTTTTGGAGTTATTGGGGTTATTCTGTTTGTGAAGCTTCTCCCTAAACTGTTGCGGGTCGATCTGGAACAAGAGGCTCACCGGCTGGAGAAAGAACGGCGTGGGCAGTTCCCGGAATTAAAGACATGTCTGTTTCGGGTAACTAACGAAACGGTGATCGGAAAGACGCTGGCTCAGTTGAATATACGGGCTATGACGGGAGCGGTTATTTCCCGTTTGAAACGTGGAGAGGATATCGTGATCCCGAAGGCTCATACAGAATTGAAGCAAGGAGACTGCATTCAGGCTGTAGGCAGTGAGGATGCGTTGGCAAGTCTGGCTTTGATGCTGGGAGAACGCGAAGAGGGAGAATTGCCACTTGAAAATACACAGGCAATCGAATCATTGTTATTGACAAAGAAAGATATGATCAACAAGCAGCTGGGAGATCTGAACTTTCAGCGAAACTTCGGTTGTACGGTAACCCGGATTCGCCGAAGCGGTATTGATCTGTCTCCGTCTCCGGATTTGGCTCTCAAGTTTGGTGACAAGCTGATGGTTGTTGGAGAGAAAGAAGGAATTCAGGCTGTTGCCCGTTTGCTGGGGAATGATGCCAAACAATTATCTGATACGGATTTCTTCCCGATAGCTATGGGTATCGTTCTGGGTGTGTTGTTTGGCAAGTTAAATCTCTCTTTTGGTTCCGGTTTCTCTTTTTCTCCAGGACTGACCGGGGGAGTGTTGATGATGGCATTGTTCTTGAGTGCTATCGGTAAGACGGGACCAATCTTGTGGTCTATGTCGGGGCCTGCCAATCAGTTGCTTCGTCAGTTGGGACTCTTGCTTTTTCTGGCAGAAGTAGGAACTTCGGCCGGTGCTAATCTGGTTTCGACTTTCCGTGAAAGCGGGTTCCTGCTGTTTGGGGTCGGAGCTTTGATTACTTTAGTGCCGATGCTCATAGCAGCGCTGGTCGGACGGTATGTCTTTAAGATCAGTCTGCTGGATATGCTCGGAACCATTACTGGCGGTATGACCAGTACACCGGGACTTGCAGCCGTGGATTCCATGACAGACAGCAATATTCCCGGAGTAGCTTATGCGACCGTTTATCCGATCGCTATGGTATTTCTGATTTTGTTCATTCAGTTTATCGCTGCAATGGTGGTATAACTGAATCATTAATATCTTTACCTGCTGGCCGTTGGAAAGCTCTTAATCCGAATTGAGGAAGGACTGCCAGCAGGTGATTGAATATTCCGTTCTGGATATTCTCATATTCCATCCATACTGTCGTATCCGTAAAGCAATAGATTTCTAGAGGAAGACCTTCGGAAGTCGGCTGTAGCTGCCGGACCATGATCATCAGCTCTTTGTGGGTGTGAGGATGATGAACAAGGTATTCCTGAAGATAGCTGGTGAAAGCACTGAGGTTTGTCAGCTCTTCTGTTTCTGTATTATCTTTGATCCATCCTTTTTCCACGAGTCGTTTCTTTTCTTCTTCAGTACAGAAACGAATGGTATTCAGGTCAATATTGATGGAACGTTTGATACGTCTTCCGCCAGTATCCCGCATTCCTCGCCAGTTCTGAAAGGAGTCACTGACCAGTACATAGGGTGGAATGGTAGTAATTGTCTTGTCAAAGTTACGCACCTTGACCGTTGTAAGTGAAACTTCGATAACATCTCCGTCTGCTCCGTATTTGGGCATGGTAATCCAGTCGCCGGGACGTAGCATATCGTTTGCTGATAATTGTACTCCTGCAACCAGTCCCAGCAAACTGTCTTTGAAGATCAACATTAAAACAGCCGCTGAAGCTCCTAATCCGGCAAGGATACTTGTTGCATTGCTGTCGGTGATGATACTGATAATTACAATAAATCCAATGCCGAATGCAATTAATTTAATCATCTGGTAGATCCCTTTTAACGGACGGTTGCGAAGGGTCTCGTGCTCATTGGAGATCTCATAAAGGGAGTTAAGAAAGGCGCTGATCAGCAGTAGCATGCAGACAACCAGATAGATTTCGCATGCTTTTTGCAGGAATTCCAGCAGAAGGGGCAACTTGCTGAATACAAGAGGAAGCAATATATACCAAACCAAAGGAGGAATCAGGCGGCAGAAGCTGATCATCATCTTCTCGTTGAACAGGTAATCGTCCCACCTGGCTTTGGTCCGGGAGGTGATTTTTTGTACAGCAGGGATGATGATGTACCGGAATAACTTGGTTGTAATGTAAGACAGCAGGGCTATACATATAATAAGGAGTATCTGCAGGCTCCAGTTAATATTTTCTTTGTCTATACCGATGTGAAGTAAAAACTGAGCGATACTTTGATTGATTTGTTCCATAAATATTACTTGTTTGGGCAAAGTTAATAAAATTTTGTATCTTTGGATATTCGATTTTTAGTTGTTAACCGATTATGCGAAAATGTTTTTTATATTTGGTTTCTGTCTTGTTGCTGGTGAGTGCCTGTATTTCCGAACGTGCGAAAGAAGATGAAAAGGCTGGTAAGAAAGAAGTGAACGAATCTGTGGCAGAATCTGTCCCTAAAGCTACAATGATTTTGTGGATTGATTATGATCGTCGTGGAACTTCTGCTCAAGGCAAGAGTTTACTGAATGTGAAAGCGAAGGTGAATATTCAGCCGGATGGCTCCGTACAGGTGTTGGAATATGTAGATGAACCCTCAGTCGTGGTGGAATCATATATTCGGAAAACATTACGCAGGTATCGGGTAAAGCAGAAGTTTCTGGAGGAAGAATCTGTTCGGCCAGGAGTACAATATGTATATTTGCGCATGCTTAAAGAATTGATATAATGAGGTTGCTTGTAACAGTAGTACTAGTATTTCTGATAGGTTGTGTTTCCTGTATACGGGAAGAAGTAGGTGAGCATATTCAGTATATACAGCCGGGAGATGCTTTACCGGAATTTATGGTAGAGATGAATGACGGAACAATACTTGACCGGGATTCTTTGAGGGGAAAGGTTTCGGTACTGGTGTTTTTCCATACTTCCTGTTCGGACTGTCAGCGTGAACTTCCGGTGGTTCAGCAATTGTATGAGGTTTATGCTGGAAATCCTCGTGTCCGAATTGCCTGTATCAGTCGGGAAGAACCAGAAAAAGAAATACTGGCATATTGGAAAAGTAATGCTCTGACTCTGCCTTATTCTGCACAATCAGACCGAAAAGTATATTCTTTGTTTTCGGAAGAAGGAGTTCCTTTGGTTTATGTTTCCGATACAGCCTGTAATGTCCGTTACCTTTTTACGGACAATCCGATAGCTTCTTTTGAGGATTTGTATCAGGCTGTTTCTTCTTTGTCAGGGGATTGACGGGACCTTCCTTTCTTAAACTTTTTTTTTATTATATCGTTTTGCAGAACAAATGGTTTCATTAAATTTGCCGACAATAAATTACTAATACCAAAAAGATAATCTAATGAGTTTGAAAATTGTAGTATTGGCTAAACAAGTTCCCGATACACGTTGTGTGGGAAAAGATGCCATGAATGCTGACGGTACAATTAACCGTGCGGCACTTCCGGCGATTTTTAATCCGGAAGACTTGAATGCCCTCGAACAGGCACTCAGACTGAAAGACACACATCCCGGTTCTACCGTTACGATTCTGACCATGGGTCCGGGCCGTGCCGCTGAAATTATTCGTGAAGGATTATACAGAGGAGCTGATAATGGTTATTTGCTTACTGACCGTGCTTTTGCCGGTGCAGATACGCTGGCTACTTCATACGCACTGGCTACGGCTATCCGTAAGATCGGTGAATATGATATTATTGTAGGCGGCCGTCAGGCAATTGACGGTGATACAGCGCAGGTTGGTCCTCAGGTTGCAGAAAAACTGGGATTGCCTCAGGTTACTTATGTTGAAGAAATCCAGGAGGTAAAAGACGGACGTATCCGTGTGAAACGTCATATTGACGGTGGTGTGGAAACCGT
>OGND01000523.1_pt1 | contig 23354 bp, 22 predicted proteins | sample 1573381 | NCBI WGS metagenome assembly OGND01 (sample SAMEA2581989, study PRJEB24529) | metagenome | biome: Human gut stool | place: China | collected 2011
GTCCGAATTGATGAACGATACCTTCAGTCCGATATTTCTAAGTTCTGGCGGGACTTGGACGATAGCCGTCTCAAGTGTATATCGGTTTGTTCCACCGGTACCCGAAGTAGGATGATGGACGGAAACATTATATTCAGTAATGGTACCAGTCATTGTATCTACTACGTCCTCACAAAATGAGCCTACTCTTGCAGAAGTATTAGCGCCGTCCTCAACTTCATTTTTTATTTGAGTTGCCCTTTGTCTTAATGTATTAAAATTTTCTTTCATAATTATTCACCCAAAATTCTACATGTTACACGGTTTGCGGTCAGTCCCCCATTTCCTCTATACAGTGGAAAAGATTCTCTATTATCATTCAAGTAACGTACACACTCCTTCAAATATCGGTCTGCCACAGAAAAAGCATCATTATAAGCCATAAGCTTTTCTTTAAAATCAGAACGGGACGAATACTCGTTATCCTTACTCATAAATCCTAAACGGGTAACACTACCATCCCCATTCTTCACTATACGGGCATAGGTATAATAAGCTAAAGCGGCTTTTAATCCCACAAAAGAACGTCTTCCACCACATTGTACATCATAAGAACTTCCATCGAGTAACTCACTATAATTATCCGGATGTTCTTTCACGTCCAAGAACAGTGCATCACCCAAAGCCGACTTCAAATCAATATTCTCTGACTCTCGGATATAGGTTTCTATCTTTTCCGTATCTATATGTACTGACATCGTACGGGCCAACTTAGAAACTTCATCCGTTGTTATTAGATACTGTTGCATTTCTTACGTATTTAAGAGGTTGTACACTAAAGTCATTAGAGGGGTTAACAGGTTCATACCAATGTTCAAAGATTTTCTGAAAAGCACGTTCAATCATTCGCTGTTGTTTTGATACAATAGAGTTATAATACTCAAAAGCATCTTCCAAGATATCACCGGAAAAACCCACCTTACCAATACGAATACAATACCAAGGTTCCTGCCCAAAAGCGGAATAAACACGCTCTACCACACTGGCATCGGTAACTGTAAAATCTTTATCATAGTTCTTGGGACTGATATCTAAAAACTCCGGCTTTTCTTCATCAGATTCCAATATTGTTTCTAAGATTTTATTGGCATTAGTGTCTCCTTGTAACTGTTCAAAAGTCTCAGAGAATCCGGTATCTTCTGTTTGATTATCATCTTTAATTTGATTTCCATTTTCATCAATGCGAACTGATGCAGAACCTTTTTTAGTGATAAGCATTCCAGAAGGCATGAAATTACAGCGTACATTACGGTACTTCACATTGGCTAATCCTTCATCCGTACTCATTTCCGTAATCACCCGGTCAGCCCTTCCGACAGGATACACAAATTTTCCTGTGTTACTAATCCATAATATCTGTCCTTTATAGTTTTCAATTCCTCCTGCAGCACGAATCTGTGCATACACCACTTCTTTACAAGGATTAAAAACATCGATGAACTCTACATTCTCCTGTACAACCTTAATAGCCTTACCCTTACGAGTTTTCTTTCCTGTCCAATCCGGATGAACCGCAATCTTTGCAATATATCCGGTTTCATCTTCTTCTAATAAACGGCAATTCTCAAAGGGGACATGCTGTATCTCTACTATATCAGCAAACATATTATAGTTTACATGTATTGCTATCCCATCATAATCCGCAACATCCCTACAAACAAGAGCATGAATATCATCTGCCGTATCCCCACGACGGTTAACTACATATTCAGAAAAAGCGACCTCACGGAAACCGTTTCCTTCTATAAAATTGGCATAACGTTCCGCACATTCACTGCCCGTTGAACTCGCTGCAATGATATTTCTTAAATGTTGGGGATATAGGTTATCATCACCATAGCTTTGAATGCCAAGATTACGTAAGTATCCCGTATCAACACGCCTATTACTTTTCTTCTTTAAATCATTTACATTCATTGTTCCGTGAGGTCATTTTTATTCTACCATTTCTCTGGCTACTCCATTGTCCGCCACTTCTTGTTCTGGTTCAAGAAGGGATTGGGCTTTTTTTATATGAGCATCCAATAACTTAACAGTCACTTTTTTCCCGTCTACTTGATAAGTTTTAAACGCTTCTTTCACTATTTTGACAGTAGCACCTTCCACTTGGAAAGCTTTCACTAATTCTGAAACTAAAGTCTCATCCAGAGCCGTAACCGGATTCTTGCGTTTTTCAACCCTTTCCTCCCAATCAGAAGGCGTTAAAGCAAAAAACACTATCCCTTTAGAATTTCCCGCAAGAAATCTTTCTGCCGCTTCATCAGTTAGATTATCATTGGTATACATTTCACCACTCCCAAAGCCAGCCTGGAGTAAGACACCATTTTTCAATGCATAATTTGATTTTTCTTTCATCTTTCCGTATTTTTTTAAATATGAATACATCTCAATCACAGCATCACGATAGCAATCACTACATGAAGTTCTAATAAAAGTTCGTCCGAAGACTTCATGATATATTACTTCAATGTCTGATTTATCAGAAGAAGAGAGGGGGAGTTTACCCCCCAACTCTTTCAATTTATCAACCACTTCTAAAACTGTCATACCTCTACTCTGCCGGTTCGGCCGTTAAAGTATTAATAGCAGTTTTAGTAGCTTCATAACTTGTTTTATACAAGAATAAAGCTGACTTTGGAGCTTTCTGTTCTTCGAGTGTTACAGTCCATCCGCCTTCTGTATCTTCACTATACTTATTGTTTTCAATAGTAGTAGCTGTAAGACCTTGATAATATCCAAAAACCTGAAAAGCGGCATCGCCCGGATTTGCTTCTTTTTGTAACCCCTTATATTTATTTTCCAACACTACAACGTAAGAACCGTTAGCCAAGCCGTCAATAATATCTGCACAAACATCCGGATCATTAGCTAGAATCACAAGTACAAGAGTGTTTATGAATGAATTGCGATATGTACCAGTAGCCAAAGCTGTGGTAGTTCCTGTAAATGGAGCCTTTCCTGGTACAATAACTTTATATGCTTTCTTTCCCGTCTTCATGGCTAGTGTCTCAATCACATTCTTACGGGTAGAATTGAATAGTGTTGCAGCAAAGTCTACATCTGCACGATTCATTATCACACCTTCCTGCTCCAAACCTTGTACAACTGGATCATCACAAGACGGAGAAATATCTTTCTTCAAAATATCATCGCATACTCCCATAAATACCTCCTTTCCTAATATGCAACTTGTATCAGATTATCCTCGCCAATCATAGAACCAAGTTTACCTGTAGAATAGATATAATTCTTACGGGATTTTCTTTCAAACCAGATATCAAGGTCTGACATAGGGTTATCACCTTCACAGCCGTACATCAGATTGTCCGGAGAACACAGAACAGCACGATGGGGAAGATTCAATTTGGTTTTATCATTCTGATATGCTTGGATAAATCGATCCCAAATTGAGCATTTTACAACTGTAACACCGTCATACTCCCCTACTTCAAGTCCGTCAAAAATAACTTCCCAAGGCATAATAACCTTATATTTTTCTCTCACGTCACGAGATAAAGAATCACACAATGATTTCGTAGCAAAAATTGCATGTCCGGACTTTTGGAAAATACGGCTATCCGCATCTTCAAGCATTGCATCAAATATAGAAGTTGCAGCACCCAATTCTTTCATTTTGGATTTTTGCAAAGCATAAGATGCTTCAGCATTGGCTGATATGACAGTATGTTGGCCTGCATTATCTGTACATATAGCAAACAGACGTTTAAAGAAACCATCGCATGTCTTAAACAATTCTACATTCAAACCATCTGTAATTTGCCCGGACCCCTCAACATTAGCAGCATCCTTATCTCCAAACCAGGTAAAGCGCCACAACATTTTCATCATTGCTTCCGTTAGCTTCGGAAGGACGATTCCATCCATATACTCAGTAGAAGTAAGGTCCGCAATATTAGTACCGGTTTTTAGGCAATATTTAGCAATAGTGTTTTCCAAATCCTCATAACACATTTCCAATGGAACTTGCCAATCACCAATTTCCCAAATCTTTTGGGCTGCAGCAATAGCCACCTTTTGATATGTAGGATCACATCCAGAGCCTGCGATACCCACATCCTCCATTTCACCAATAAAACCAACTTTCTTGCCATTGGTCACTTTAGGCATGAACGTCATAAAACGCTCCATATCCTCATTCTGAAAGACTGTCAATTCAATCAAGTCTTTCAAATCCTTCACCGCCTGATTGTCCGGTGTCAATTTTGAAAAATCCAAAATAGGCATACTCAAATCTCCTTTCTTTACTTTTTAGCTCGCTTTTCTCTTTCTTCTCTCAACTTCCTCTGAATAGGTGTTTCCTCTGCATTGGCCTGAGGATCAACAGTTGTCTTAAAAGTCTGGGCACGTAAAGAAACCCTGTAGGTTGAGCAATGCTTCGCCAACCAATTTTCCCCACCTGCCATCTTTACAGCATTCAGAATCTTATTGTCCTCAACTGTACGGGCGTTAACTTTCAAAGCCGCATTTTCCGCTTCAAGTTCTTCAATGCGGGCCTTCAAAGCCTCAATCTCCTCATCACCATTTTCTTCCTCCTGATCTTTAATCTCCGTAATTACTCCATCGGTTACGATGATAGTCTTCCCATCAGGCATAACATGTTCACCGTCAGGAGACGCGGCATCCCCGACTTGCGGTTCTCCCTCTTCACGTTCCACCGTCAGTATATTACCTTCGGCGTCTGTCAACTCCATAGATATTACTGGAATATCCTCAATCTTTTGATAGCCACATTTGGCAAGCAACTTATCAATGATAGATTGCTTCACTGTCACTTGTTTTTCTTTGTTCATTTTTTTACTATTAAGTTTATAATCGATTCCTTTTGCTGTAGTTGGGACAAGAACAGCAGATATAAATCCTAATTGTTTTGCAACCTCTCCACCAAACCATGTTTCTTTATTCATTTGAGTTTCCAATACGTTTGGCTCTGTCCCTGTCCTTTCAACATAGACAGCTAACATCTTAGCTTTTTCCGTTTCCAAACTTGATTTAAGGGTTTCTATCGTTTCAAGGTCTAAGACATCGTCATACTTTGCCAAATATGGTTTGTGAATGAGAAACTTTGCATGGGGATAAGCCTTTCTGCGTTCCAACGGTGCAGACAGTAGAATAATTGTCGCCATAGAAGCACATCTTCCAACAACAGTACAAGAAATTTCCTTACCCGATGCACGTAATGCATCATAAATTGCATACCCCTCAACTGTATCACCACCGCATGAATGTATTTCAATATCAATTGTAGGGTCAGCCGGGTCAAGCCATGAAAGAAAATATTGAATATCTGGAAACGAAAGCCCTTCATCTCCGGTCAAATACCAACTCTCCAGCTTATCTCTATCAGCTACAATGTCCTTATTAATGTATAATTTTGCCATATCACATAATTGTTTGTAACAAAGGTAGAAAACAGGATACGGCTTGAAGAATATAAGGAGTTCATTCCACTGACACGCTCTGTCAGTAACTTTTAGCAATAACAAGAACAGTTCTGATAGAATTAAAAGACATACATTTATAGATTGAAATATGAAAATTCCCCCATTCTTACCTTGCATTTCCAAAATCAAGGCAAAAATAGGGGAATACCTCTGTTTCAGCTTATAAATATCAATAAGACTAATTCACTTTTCTATTTTCAAATAGTCTTTTGTTTCTATATTACTTTATTTCCCAAAATCGATACCCAGAAGCTTCATTATAAAAGGAGCTATATCCGTTTGTTTCATAACTGGTAATTCCTTTTTCTCAATCCCGCATCCAAATGCTACTAATGTCGTAGGGTCAATACCTGATAGATAGCCATGCTTACCTCCAAATTTCTCTATAACATCCGCTCCGGTACGAGCAGTAGCAACAGCTACTCCTTTTACGGGCTCCAACGCAAACGCCACTTCTGGGTCACACCCTACCTTGCCTAATTCTTCTTTTTCTACTATACGGAATAATGCTTGGGTCGTATCTGGTAATGAAGTCAGTTTTTTGCGAATTTTATCCAAAGTAGTTTGATCATTCTTGTCTTTTAGATAAAGAAACATCATAGCTCCTGCTCCATGAAAGCAAGCTTTCCACTCTCCTCCGGGTTTTTCACTCAACAAACCTTCTTGCACTAACCATACGTTCGGAACAATACTTCTACTATAGTTCACAAAGCCGTGGTCACCGCATACAATTACGGTAGTATTGTATAATAACTTATTCCGTTCCAAATTCTCCAGAATCAACCCTACAGCATGGTCGGCACTTCCTACTGTTGCACTCACTCTGTCAGACCTCAATCCTGTAGCATGTTGGGCATAGTCAGTAGTAATCAGATGTATTGTCATTAGATTGGGTTTATAGGTATTCATAATATAATTGGCCATTGCGGCAGTGCGAGCATCTCTATCCATAGAACCAGCACTAAAGTTTTTATGGTTTAATTTTCCAGTGGCTTCCCGTTCCAACTCATCTAAAAAGCCTTTCGGAGTACAGTAGGGCTTGATGTATTCCAATTGATTGGCAACGGGCTTTACCGACCAAAATTCAGGTACATTATAATGAATGGATTTTGCTCCTACAGATACAGGCCAAAAAAGAGAGGCTACGATCAACCCGTTTTGGTTTGCAGAATCCCAGATTGTAGTTGCTTTGATAGAGTCTGCATACCAATAGCTTACATTTCCTGGTCTGTTCTCTGTAAAAGGAGAGTTATAATAGATACGATGTTGAACAGGTTCTACTCCTGTCACAATAGTTATGTGTGAAGGGTATGTAGCTGTCGGAGTAATTCCTTTGATACGTTCCACAAACAATCCATCCCTCTTCATTCTTTTTAAGTTGGGTGAAGGCATTGTACTATCTGTTACCATTTCGGATCTCATTCCATCAATGGTAATAAGAATGACGTGTTTAGAACGGTCGGCAGCAGTCACGGTGCCTATTAAACAACTACATAAAAACATTAAAATATTTCTTTTCAGTTTCATCGTTTGATTAGTTAAAGAAAGGAGCCACATATTCTGAAGATTTATTTTGTACGATAACACGATTCATATTGTATTTAATAACTACTGTTTTAGTATCCTTATTCATTTCGAAGGCATCCATCTCCTGATTTAAAGGAATAAAGGGAGGGATTTGAGCGGTTGTATAATTGGCAGCTGACGGAGTGTTTGCAGCTTCTGTTTCACATATCGGCAGCCGAATTCCTAAATCAGCTACCCGCCGTCCTTCTGCTATGAATATCTCCTGACGCATAAGATAAAGTATTTCCAGTAAATTATCCACTGTGGTTGGATTATCTATCATTGCTTCTGTGACAGAAGTTCCTGAAATGTAAGGAATAGAAATTAAATTGGGCATTTGACGATCAAGTACTAACCCACTTCTTAGTTCATCTTCAGCCGAAGCAGCTACTTTGTATTCGGAACTGTTGGGATATTCTTTGTATCCTCCGTTATAACGTCCTTCTAATTGGTCGTTAATATCGGTTTCTACCGGACGTTTTTTTACAAGTGCCAACAATTCCTTCAAAATACTTTTTGCTCCATTAAGATCATTATCAGCTAAAGCTGCTTCGGCCAAAATCAGATAAGCTTCTTCCGCTTTAGCTATACAGATAGGACGTGCTTCAGTTGCGCTGTTTTTCTGAAAATATTTCGGATCAAGAAAATCAAGTCGAGGCAACGGCTGAAAGTTTGTTCCGTAGATATATCCTTGTATAGAACTTTCTACACCGTTATCTCCATCATATTCAATCTGCTCTACAAAGTCCTTGGACAAGGCTAACGCATTATTTGAATATTGCACAGCATTTGTTTTGTCTCCTAACCTATAATAAGAGCGGGCTATCACTGTATTTATGAATGCTTTTTTACCAGCATCATTAGTATAGTTCAAAGCCTCTGTAAAGGTGAAAATCGCTAGATTCAAATTTTCCTGCCAACTTTTTACCTCTCCTCCGTTTTCAACAGGAAGCGCAAGAAAATACTCTCCTGCCAGTAAATAAGAAAAACCTTTTATATAATAAAGGTTGAAACGCTGAGCATCTGTAGTAGTCGCATCAGCTGCAGCCACCACTTCTAACCCCTGAATAGCGGTTTCACGTAATGTACCAATATGGCGTTGCAAGTTTGTGACATCCACATCTGTGTATAAGATTGTAGGGAAATCAAAAACTTTGCTGCTTTGGCTGTAATTATTGAAGTAATTATCAGATAGTATTTCTATGAGTTCCACATACGTACCTATAATGGTGGCAAATGAACGGTTGGCTCCATTTACCCAAGTACTCATTGCATTTGGAGTCTGCAAGAACGTCTTTTCGTCCACGTTAGGATTGATAATATCATTGGGCTGCAACAGCTCGCATGATGCGCATGATAAAGCTAAAGCCCCTAACAGAATATAGTTTTTTATCTTCATTTTTATTATTTCATTAAGAGTTGGACATTTTTAGAAAGAGATACGAATAGAACCTACATATTGCCGAGGAGTGGAGTATGAAGAATAATTTAGTCCACCTACGGCTACTGCACCTTGAGAACGGGCTCCTGCCAAAGCTGCTTCAGGATCTACAGAAGAAGCCGTAAAGGCAAACGGGTTATAGACATTAAAACCAAAATTGATGTTCTTCAAATACTTTTCAGGCTTATAGTCATAGGAAATCCCAATATTCCTAATTTTCACAAAATCCGATTTTTCTACGAAAAAGTTTGTAAAATTTAACCAATTGGCACCTTGATCTAATCCTTCCAAAGCTTTTTCCGGTATTGCACCGTCTTTTAATCCTTTGGAGAAACGGAATTGACGGTCAAACGAATGTACGTATGCTCCGTATTGATAATCACCGTTAATCATCAAAGACAGATTTTTATAGCTTGCAGAAAGAGAGAAGTTTCCATATCCGGTAGGGAGTGTGGACCCTAAATTCTGTAAAGGAAGAATTTCTTTTAATGAGTTATCCGAATTCAGTACAGCTTTGTAACCGCGGATGAAACCTACCGGCTGTCCTTCAGCTACTACAGTTTGCACTGTTCTTGACGAGAAACCACCAATAGCAAATGGTACTGCATTACCGATACTCAGAACCTTGTTATGGTTGGTGTTGTATGATGCATTCAAGCGAACATTCCAGTCTTTAGTATCTACCAGTTGCAATCCTACACTCAATTCAATACCTTTGTTCTCAATTTCCCCTACATTAGACAGATAGTTGGCCGACTGTCCAGATGAGGGAAGAGACGGAATACTGAAAAGGGCATCTTTAGTCAAAGCATAATAATAAGTAAAGCCAAGATTTAAAATACGATTAAAAAGAACCGCATTAAAACCCGCTTCATAAGAATGTTTCTTTTCTGGAGCCAAATCCGGGTTTCCATATTTACCGAAAGAAGCGGCTTGTTGTCCTTGAAATGAATTGAAAGCTACTGTGCGTTGATATTCAAAGGCTGGCGGATAGCTACCTGCCACACCATAGTTTGCCAAGATACGTACATTGTTAATAAAATTACTTTCTTTCAGACTTTGCATGAAGGGTTCTTCGGAAAGTACATAGGAAATTCCCACTTTCGGATAATACTGCCAACCTACATTGTCACCAAAAGCTGTGTTGTAATCCGAACGTAGTCCCAGATCTATGTAATAACGATCTAAAAAGCCGATATTCTCCTGGATAAAATAGCCATAGTTATATAGATAACTCAGCCATTCATTGGAAGTCAATGTTCCTGCCCCTGCTACAATTTGCGCACCATCTCGCACATTGGTACCATTATAAACAGATTGGTGGTCGTATGTGCTAAAAAATTGGAAACCAGCTGTAGAAATCAGACTGAAGATGTCCCTATAACGATATCTGTGTTGTCCATTTATATCGATAGTCAAACCAAAGTAATTACGGTCAAAATTAGAAATACTTCCCGCGTCTGACGTACCTTCTGGCTTTTGCTGGGTATGTATCAGATATTCATTGGTAATGATGTTCTTATTATTATTCAGACGATAATCCACTCCTAGTATACCTTTAAAGGTGAGGTTGGTTAACGGGGCATAACTTAAAGACTGTGAAGTTTGGAAACGTTTCACAGATTCCCGGTTATTCTGTAATGCTTCAGCTGTGTTTACAAAAGATTTCATTTGGGCAAAAGCATAATCATCCAAGGCATCCAAATCGGCTCCATAGTTTACTTGCTTGCCTTCGGTATTTGTATATTTAAAATTAGTTGCGGCTGCACCTTCCGTAAACCACAATCCTGTATATCCACCTTGGTTACCGTTACGGCTACGGGCAAAGTCCTGTATCACCATACCAAATGAATTCTGATACTCAAGAACTTTGTTGAATTTCACTCTTGAGCCGAAACGTAGGTCATACTTACGGTCTTCGTTCCCATTCTTTATCAGGGTACCGGTACTGTTGCTCATGTTCGCTCCAAAACTATAGCCATATTTTTCAGTTCCACCATCAAAGCCAATACGGTATTTTTGAGTAAATCCTATTTGATGCAACAATTCTTTTGTACGTTTAAAATGATAAAATTGTGAAGAAGCCACATCCGCCTCTAACTGGGTTTCAGCAAAAAAAGAAATCTTTTGCTCTGTTCCCTTTTTAGTAAAAATCTGGATGACCCCGTTGGCAGCATCTGAACCGTAAAGTGTAGTAGCTGCACCGCCTGTTACATATTCTATGTGGTCAATGTTTTCCATAGGAATATCACCTATAGAGCCAGTCACGGCACTGTTACCGCTTAAAGAGTTATTTAAGGTGGCTCCCGTATTCATATTATCCACACGTACGCCATCTACATAAATTACTGGAGTAGAATTAGAATAGGCAGATGACAGACCTCTTGATTTAACTAATGAAGTGGCGCCAGCTTGACCACTGGCCATCGTAATTTGCACATTAGGTAGGGAGTTCTGCAATATCTGATCGATTCGCCCTTGCTTCATACGTTCCAGCTCTTTACTGTTGACTGTCGTTACATTCGATGATAAACGCCGTTTCTGTACTTCTGCACCTTGCCCAGTTACTACAACCTCATCCAGTTTGAAATTGTCTTGGTCAAGCTCTACTTTAATGTTGTCATCCAGGTTTACAGCTAGCAGCTGAGTTTCATATCCTATATAGGACACTTTCAATTTAGATCCCTGGACAGCCGTTATCTGAAATTCGCCATCCATGTTAGTAACCGTTCCAATCGAAGGATTATCGCTTAGTACCAATGTTACTCCTGGCAATCTTTCCTGTGTTTTCTTGTCAAAAATAACACCTTTCATTTTAACCGTAACCACTTTTTTTGAGACCTCCTCATCGGATGTCAAGACGTAGCCCTTTTCTGCTTTTTTACGCTCTAATATTGTTTTCTGAGTAGCCATCATATAAGATGTGCTCAGCAAAACAGTCAAAACAATCAAAATACCTCTTCTCATTTTAGTACGTTAAGTAATTAATAAATTTGATTCAATAATATCTTTTACGTACTATTGACACAGAGTATGTTCAAAAGTGTATAACGGCTACATTTCTTTTGTATGTCAGTTTCATTTCAGCCATACTCACGTTATTTCTTTATGAAATGAAGGAACATTGACAACCCTGCCTCTATTCAACATGATTTCTAAGATAATATTTCAGTAGCTTCAAAGATTGCGTATAGTAACATTTGACTGTGTTTATCGGTATATTCAATTCATCCGCTATTTCTTGATTGTTCAATCCCCTATATATTTTCAACAGGCAAATCTCCCGTTTGCAACTTGGCAGTTGCTTTACAGCCCAACGTAAATAGCCGAACTTCCTTTCTTCTTCAAGTTTTTCTTGTAAGCCATCATCAATAATATTATTCTGTTCAGTTCCTTTCATATCCTCTCTTGCGATTATATCATTCGTATCCCGAATCATATTTAACAAATAATTTTTCGTCATAGTATAAAGATAATTTCTCAAGTGTACTTTAATATGGCAAGTGGAGTGTACTTCCCACAGGTGCAAGAAAACCTGCTGAACGACATCTTCTGCGAGATTCCTATCTTGCAAATACCTGTACGACAGACCATAAAGCATCGAAGAATACTTATTGTAAAGCTGTGTAAAAGCATCTTGATTACCTTGTTTTAGTAGTGAAAACAAATATTCATCCTCATAAGTAACCTTTGTCATTATCATAACCTGGGTGTATTAAAATAGATTGCAAATCTATAGAGCAATTAAAACATACCTGATTACAAGAAAATTACATTTTAGTTACAAACTATATATACAAATTTGTTTTCAACATTTTTATTTTTAGCAAGAAAAAACACCTGGCATTTATATCCTAATTAGGGTTGAACACAGAATTAAAAAAATAATTCACAATGAAACCTCAGATATTAACTGTAGTTGAAAATTTATCAATGATTCGATAAATTGTCCTTTCTGCAATATTATACTCATCAGATAAATATTGCATGATATAAGTTTTTTTATGTCCTTCCTGTGATAAGCGAACATAATCTTGATATACGGGAATATATTTCACATCCCCAACATCAAGAGAAACACCATCCATTACTTGGAGGATGTTCCTATTCAGAATTAATAACTCATACGCATTCATACACTACCAAGATTCTCGACATACTTTACTCTATCTGCAACAGAAGTAAATTCCTCTACGGACAATACCGGTGGCGGAGCCATCATCATACCTCTTGCAACAGCTTTTGCAAGCATATCCTCACCCGTTGCCTGATTGGATGAGGTTGTTACGTTGATAGGAATACCACCACCCATTTGGTTAAAGGCCGATAATAACGGCGCAAACATAGAAGTCGCAGCGGCTGTCATTACACTTTCACCATTGGATAACATTGCTGGTATAGAGTCACTTGTGCCCGAACCCGGGCCTACTACTGAACCACCCTGTGCAAATTTAGCACTTTTTACCGTAGATATGGCAGCTGCAATATTAGAAAGTATGGTAGCTATACCACTTGCCATTGTACCAAGTCCAATTATACCCTTTCCAGCTTCCGCCGAAACCATTTTAGAAATAGCCTTACCTGTATTGATTGCAATTTCAGCAAGAGCCAAAGCCTTGCTTGCAATGGCAAAGTTACGGTCTTGATTACCTATCTCATCTGTCAAGGCAATAAGTCCATTTGTAACAGTAGCCATAGCATCATATTTGGCTTGTTCGATAGCTATCTCCTTATCTGCAACAGCTTTCTTTGCATCATTATAGTCATTTTGAGCTTGAAGTTTACGCAAATTAAAATCTTCTATACTTTCCCCCTCAAGTTGCTGCATGGTGTTCAATTCGGCAAGTTTCTGCTCCATTTTGATACGGAGAATTTCTTGTTCATCACCATATACTTGGGCTATTTCTGTTTCAAAACGTTTCCTTAATGCATCCTCCTGTTTCTTGATAATGGAGTTATTATGCTGCTCGGTCAAATCATCAATCTTTTTGTTGTACTTCTCTATGATAGCAAGTTTCATCTGCTCGGTTAGCTCTTTCTGCTGAAGTTCTGCATCACGTTGGGTCATCAATTGTTGCATCTTTAGTTGATACTCCTGTTCGCTTCCGGCTTTTACAGATTCAAGTTGTAGGGCGATAAGTTTCTGCCGATTTTCAATCTCCTTTTTCAGTTCTTCATCAGAGAGCTTTTGCAAAGCAGCTGTTTTCTGTTGTTCAAGAGAAAGAATCTGTTTTCCGATTTCTTCTTTGGCACGAGGTGTCAAGTCTTTTTCGGTTTTCAAGCGGATTTCCAAATCTTCAATTTGCCGGCTGTACTCATATTCTATTTCTTGTGTCTGCTTTTCCCGGCTATTCTTAATGAGTTTTAGCATTTCATCCTCAGCTTTACGTATCTCTTGCAGCTCTTTCTTTTTGATTTTTAGAGCTTCGACCACAACTTTAGGGTCTACAATCGGCGTTTTCTTTTTATCGGCATCCCCGGTATATGAAGACACCAAGTTAATAGTCTCTTTTCTGGACTCCACAGCTGATAACTGTGCCATACGATTATTCCATGAAGAAGCTATATCTTTATTGATAGAACTTTTCGACCTGGTTAATCTTGCTGCACGTCTCCATATATTAGAATAATCTAATTCCGCATTATATTTCCTATTGATAGCAACAGTTTCTTGCAAGTATTCTTCTTCCTGCTTCAAGGATAAGTTCAGCATCTGCAGTCTTTCTTCTTTGGCTTTTTTCAAAGCTTCTTCCTCAGAAAGCCCCGCTTTCACATATCGAGCTCGTGCCGCCTCTATCTTGGCGTATTCATCCCCGACATTAGCCTCTGCAACATTCTTTCCAAGTTTGACAGCAGCTTTTGTTTCCCGTTCTGATATATCCTCTACCGATTCAAACAAAGTTCGTACATCTTTAATCAAAGAGGATAAAGCACCATTGACAAAAGTCTCAACCTTAGCCGTCATTTTCTCAAACGAGCCACTAGTAGCATCAAAAAGTAAAGCCACTTCTTTCGTTAGTTCCGCTTGGGAAGCAAGTAAATCATCTTCCACTTTACCTAATTCCCCGGTCTTACCCTTAACTTCATCCAGATTAACAGATATATCTTTCAAGGTACGGATATATTGCAGGCCGGCATCTTCTCCCGGACCGCCAAAAATATCTGCAATGGCAGTTCCGACCACCGCACTGCTTTCCGGTAGTTCATCCAACTTGGCAGATACTTCCTGCATGATTTGAAAAGTAGTCTTTGCTCCTGTCTGCAAATCTTTTTGAACTTGTTTAGAGCTGATACCGATACCATCCAATGCACTGGCTGTTGATGTAGTCATTTCCCGAAGTCGGGTATTCGCCTCTTTGATGGTATCAATTCCCTTATCAGAGAAAACACCTTGCTTATTGGTTTCTGCAATAATAGCGACGAACTGGTCCGCAGAGATACCAGCCTCTTTGAAGTATGCCGGATATTCTTTCAAAGCAGATAGGAACTCCCCATTTGCATCTGCCCCGGCAATGAAACCGTCTTTGATAACCCGCAGCGCTTCATCAGAAGATATACCAAACTGTTTTTCTACGGAATTGATAGCTGTCAACATATCCCGGAAGTCTTTACTATAGTAATCAGCCAAGGCTTGTACTTCACTTCGATAGATTTTCAAATCATCGCCAGACTTATCCGTAAATTGTTTCGTCAATTTGGTAGCTTCCTTTATCCCCTTATTGTAGTCATACCACCATTTGAAAGCAAAACCGACTCCGGCAACGCCTGCTATACTCATAAATACTGGATTTTTCAATAATGCCTTTAGCGTTGAACCTAAAGCAGATGCTTCTGTTCTCATATTGGAGAAAAAGCCTTTCACTCCATTTGAGTTTTGGGCGATATTCAACAAGGAGTTTGCAAAGTCATTGTTAATACCTACAAAATCTTTCAAAGCTTCCTCGTAATTACCGACATTGCGATAGAAACGCTGCGTACTCTCTTCCGCTTCTTTCAATTCATCGGTAATAGCATTTATCTTATCTTGCATCTCTTTACCCTTGGCACTGTTACGTTCCGCACGGCTTAACCTATCATAAGAAGCAGTCAGATTAGAAAGTTCTGCACGTAATCTAACTAAGCTACCTTCAAGCTCCGTCTGTTCCTTACGTTCATTCTGTATTTGCTTATTCAGAATTCGAATAGCCTCGTTCACTTCACGAGTGGCAATCTTGGTTTCAGTCAGTTTTATATTATATTCCTTACGCTCAATACGCCCTGCTTTCAAATTATCCTTTAAAGTCTGTTCTATTTTTCGGAGTACATCCAATTGAGTACGATATTTAGCAATATTACTAATAGCATCATCGTATCGTACCCGAATATCCAATACTCTTTCTTCCACATTTTCCATAACTATACCTCCAACTGTAATAATTTACACTCACATATCCCTGTATCTTCTGCCTTTACAGATAATATAGCATAATATCTACCATATTGACCTAAATAAACAGGAATAGCCACATCTAACTCTTTCAACTCGATATCACTAATTTCAACCTTTTCGCTAATCACAATCGGATTACGAATAATTTTCTGGTATGATTCATAGTTTCGACTTATCAAAGCATTCCACCCCAGCCCTTCAAATGAAGCTTTAGATTTGCCATTGTTATCTACCTCAATCAATATCCGTGGCTCCACACTATTCATTTCCCCGATAGTCTCACTACCGGAATATTTATACAATGGAATAGAAGCTCTACCAAAAGACATATCAGTGGCAGCAAATGGAAGTTCAATAGCAGTACGTTCCACCTCAATTGTTTCATCTTCCACATACAAGGCGCTATTATAATCATCCTTTACTGTATTATCTTCTTTCCATGTAAGTAAATTCTTTTGCGCAAAATTTTCAAGCGAGTAACTAATTTCTTGTGGTTTATTTTCTTTGAAAGGAGCAACCACTTTACGCGTCCAATCGTATGCCTTATTTCGATTCGATATAATATCACCCACAGAAAAAAAGCCCAAAGTAGTATCATTAACAACAACAGCAAATGTTCCGGATATTGTAGCAATCGTTTTGATAAAATCAACCTGCTTTATATCCGGCAGATTGGGTATTATAGGGTAATACCCATCGCTCCCCTGCCCCTCTACTATCGCTTCGTCAATATAGGGTGCTAAAGCAAAAGAGAAAGTGTCCGTTCCCCAGTTATTAACAAAATATCCCGTATCACGAAAAGCAAAATAAATAATATCACCCTCTGACAATACAGATGTCTCATCCTCAAAGTCAAAGTGTACTGTCCATGTCTGCCCACCTTTGCCCTGCAATTCAGAAGCATCAGCAGAAAATACTTCTTCCGCTCTCCCATCTACTACTTTATATACTACAAAAGCCGGATTTACCGGAACTGTACTAGCGAAATCAAAAAACATTCTTGCCGATATTCTAATCTTAGTACTTTCTTTGAGAATTTTTATTCCCGAATTACTGGTATCGGCATTGATTACTGCCAAAAAACTATTAGCATAGGCATCTTTCAATATTGCAGTCAAGTAATAGTCATATCTTACTCCGTTATTATATCTCGCAGCTAATCCAAATTGATTATTTACATCAAACCCTCGACCATGACGCGTCAATAATGGAACAATCAACTTACCAATATATCTTTCCACAATATCATTTGAGAATAAAAAGCCAAGTCCATTATCAGCAGATATACGGTCTAATATCCAACGAACCCTTACACTGGGATGTATATAATTTAGAGTATCAAAACTTCTTATCCCCATATTCATATCAGATACAATAAAAGGATTTCCAACCTGATAATTACTAATTTCCTTTCTCCAAGTCATGTAGTAACCATTATCAACAAGTTCGTTTAAAGTCTTATCATTCTCTACAATACCGGCCAATACCGTAATATTTCCCCACGTAATAGCAATATCAATGGTATCAGAAACAGATAGAAGTACCGCTTTTGCATTTGAGATAACTTCTATTCCATTACGAAAATACCTTGCATGATGGAATTTTCTCGGATAAGCAGTATTACATGAAGGTGTATCCGCATGTTCTATGATACGTTGATTATGTATTGTTTTGGGTAATTTTATCGTATAACTGTTATTACTAACAATCTTACTTAAATCAGAAAATAAATTGCTTTTATAATTTAAAACAATCCGGGTATCTTCCCCTAAATCAACCTTTACACCATCAATAAATAATTCATTTCTCATAAACTCTGTGATATTGTTTCTGGTAATATTATCTCAATTTCAAAATCCTGTAGGGGTTTCCGTAAATGGCTCATTGTTCCCGTTGCCAATCTTACAGGGAACCATTCCCCCTCATGATACAAATCAATTAAAGGAGATGTATGTAAAGTAGACAACATATCAAATGTGTCCTGATCTATAAGTGTAGCACAAGCCTTTATAGATTTCTGCATTTTCTTAGATTGACGTGATACCCCATAATAAGCATATTTGTTGTCCGAAAAAGTTTGATAGAGCAATTCACCATTTGTACTTACCTGCAATATATTGTCCCCAATCTGGAACAACCAATACTGATAAAAACCATGTCTATCTATCCAACGAAGATAAATACCACACTCAGAAGAATCTACTACCAACCTATTTATAACAGTCCCATCACCTATCGGAGCAAACGTATTATCAAACGTGTATTCAAATGTACTGGCAGGCAAATCCTCATCCAGACGAATTACCGCAAAATCTTTAGCTGACGGAACCAATCCCGCAACATTGATGTGATTTAATCCTGCGGATAAGTTTTTTGTAACATATCTATTTTGGTCATAACGAAAACGAACAGTCGCTCCCTCAGCCACAAACAATGAGAAAGTAAAAGGAAACTTTCGGAACCATCTCACTACACGAGGTGCATTAAATACCTCACCAATATTAATTGCTCCCCAAATACTATCAGTAGTAAAACTAAAATTATCAACACTCGTAGAAACCGTTACCGACACTCGAATTGACTGTAACAATGAAGTATCAACAGAAAAGAAAGAACGCATATAACACGAAATATCAGCATATACTTTTCCTGAATAAGAACTCCTTACATCTGTATATTTTTTCCCATTGGCCGCAATGCTGATAGTCACTGTATTATTAGTTTGAACTGTTATCTCTTGTGGATTAAAACAGAAGCACACAGCATCAGGATACCGTATCTGATGATTATTTTCAAATATTGCTGTTCGCATTGTTATTCAAATTTATATGTTGTACATCCTTTGAGAAAATACCAAATACACGATTCATTACATTCTGTATCGTTCTTTCAATATCTTTTGAATATATGTCCTCATGCTTTCCTGTCCGATATACTTCAGTACCTTCTCGAGCTATTTTCCGAGCTACGAGGTATGCAAAAGACTTAGGCTTCTCTACTTGAATCCCCTTATCCATCATCCACTGCCGGATAATCTTATAAAATCCTTTAGGAACTTTCCCCGGTCTACGTCCCGTTTCCAATACGCCGAAAGCCTGCCTACCAAACAAGATGCCGTGATTATCATCTACCACAACATGCAAGCTTTTGATAGTCCTTCCACTTGCACGCTGCCCAGCCCGTATATGATTCTCAATGATACGTTGCCGAAGACTGTCCAACTCCTCAATCAGAATACCTTTTATTTCTTTTCTCCTATCTTCCATAACTAACACATGGGTACTCCTTGAACCTCTTTAAGTTTCAATTCTATCATTATCCCAGTAACATTCACATCCAACTTATCGTAAAATATGGAGTAAGGTACTTCATCACTCACCCACTCAAACAGTCCGCTTTTATTCAGTTCTTTGATAAACTGTACGGCATATCCTTTGCACCTCTCAATAACCTTATCATTCTCCACCCCGTCGAAATCAAACCTTGTCTTATCTGCAAATGCTATCATACAGTTAGGGCAATCCTTCAACTGTGTTCTGGATATAACGAACTTACCGGATACAGGCAGTAAGTTAATCATAGCCGGTAATGGCATTTTATCCAACCGGACGTTAGCCGTCGCCCAGTTATCAAACAAATAGGTTATGTCTTTCAGCTTTTCTGCAACAGACGCTATTTTCCTCTCTACACTTGTGTTCATTTGTTATTATCTTGATAAATTTTACGTAATCTTCGTTCATATCTTATCTTCTCTGCATCCATATCAAGACATTTATACACTCTGACCCATGGAACACTTTCTACCTGCTCATGGTCAGTAATTCCCATACGGGTTGCATAATAGTCCACCAACCCAAACAAACCAAATGATAACTGATCCACACCCGCACGTTTTTCCTCAGGAGTAGGCGCCACACTCGTTGTTTCAAACAGCTTGGTTATCCGTTCCACCTCTTTAGTAACCCATGAGGAAAAGCCCAAAACATCCTCTACCTCACATGCTTCTATTTGTTCAACCGATAACCCCAAAAGGACATGACATGGCATCATTATGCAATCAATATCGCTTGATATAGATTGCAGCCCCATAAGTTGCCCAATAGTGGCATCATTCAGATTATCCGGCAAACGAACTCCCAAAATGAAGTCCGGCTTTGGAAGCTTTCTTATCCGCTCCAACAGTTCAATAGCATTGCTTGCCACCTCACTTAATATCAAAAATTCTTTTACTGTCATATCTGTCCTAATTTTGCTTTTGGTCGTTTGGGAATTGGCTTGATACGGAAGAACATTGCCATTATCAGCATATCAAGATAATCCGGAGAATGACCAAGAATCTCTTTCATTTTCTCTTTACTGATTATTCCTTTCTTTCGGGTATCAGCATCTATATGGTCTTGCTTTAAAACTCCTAATTCTTCAATTATACGCTCTCTTTGGGCTTCCGTACATATAATCCTTATCTGTCGGTTATTTATCAGTTCTGCGAGCTTAAAAGCGCACTCTGATTTCAGATTGTCAAACTCCAGATTAATCGGGCGATTACCGCCATGAAATTCTTTGATACCATTCAGATAACTTTCAAGATAACTCCCCAGCCCATCGCTATCAACTATCATCATACTGCGTGGAATACTCCACTGTATCATCATGCTTTTAAGGTCTGCCTCAATGGATTTACCCGTACTGTATTCCTGGTCTAATCTGATATAGCATACATTACCTATCCAATGCCCACTGACAAAACGGTCTCGGCCTTTCATGGCAAGGTCAGAAGAACCAGTCGATAAGCCTACCGGTTGTACATGCTCGTTTGTAAACAAGTCACAAATAGCATCATAATCACAAAGTACTGCCGGATCATTATCATATTCCCAATTGCCGAAATACAAACGCTCTTTCGTTACTTTATCATTAGTATTTTTCAAAGTGTTTATATAGTCTTCTGTTGCAAATGGATTGTCTTGTACCAACGCCTGTATAAAAGCATAACCATCTTTTAACTTATGCTCTTTCCATGGTTTATAAAATTTATCGTATAACCAATTCTTTTTGGGATTACAAGTAATAAGAATTTTCCCTGGAACATTATAGACATCATTCAAGTGCCGCCCTATACGGGTCTGTAACACTTCAAAGGCCAATCTATTCACTTGACCCGCCTCTTCGATCCATCCACCCGTAAATTCCAAGGAGCCGAAACGTTCATACATCGGGTCTTTATAGGGGTAATATGTCAAATCCAAAAAGATAATCTCACTCCCATTATCGAACTTGATGCCGTCATTTGTCAAGTGATAATATGGATAGCCATGAGAGTTAGCCACTTTAACAAATGTCACCGCTATAGATGCTCGACTGTCTTTGAGATTATTTCGCCCCGCAAACCAACGAGTTCCGGGAAGATAATGGCAACATTGCATCAGCCATTCACAACCGAGCCATGACTTACCACCGCCACCGGCACCACCATAACATAAGAACTTCGTAACATCGTCACGAAGATAGTTATAGGCTAAACGCTGTTTTATGTTGACTCTCTCTCCCATCACTTCACACTCTCCGCTTCTTTGGTATATGGAAGAAATGAAAATGACTTAAACTCTTTCCCTGCATTCGTATGGTCTACTTCCTGCTTATCCGCAAGCCCAAGTTTACGAGCAATGATATTCGCATTAAAAGCACCGACACATGCACCTTCAAACTGTTGCGTTTCGATTGTTTCTTCCACGCGTGCGATGACCTCTAAAAAATCTTCGTCATTCTTATTTTTACATTCCGTACGAAAGGTGCTCCACCATTTGGATGAAGCGCCTACGTAAATACAAAACCCGGTAAGGGAGTACGGACGGGAAGTCGGGGAAACTTCCTGTTGCACTTGCTGCTCATTAACAGTTTCCACTTTCTTCCCTTTCTTTCTTTTCACAGGAACCGTCTTTTGAATAGCTTTTTTAGAGAGCCAGGGATTTTCATCACACCACTGGAAATACTCACAGGCAGCTTCCCATAAAAGTTCCGGCGTGGAAAAGAGTTTATCTCTCCCATGCTTACTCCTTAACATCCAAAATTTATTTCCCGCAGGTGCTGCCATATCACTTCTTCATCCTGATTATTTCTCCACAATGGGGACATGCCATTTCAATATATTCGGTCTTTTCTTGCTCTAAGTTCTCCTCAATACTGGCTTTGTCTTTAAACAGAGAATCGTAACTCTCTGCAATTGCATCATACTGATTTACTGCGTACATACTTTATTATTTTGATTTACAAAATAAAGATACCGAATAATCCATGAACGGACTATCCGGCATCAAAGAAGTTACTGACACGATTTGGCAGTAGATTTTGTAATATCACTACGTATCGCGATTTTCATTCTTATTCCCATATTTATGTTCCCAATAGCTATTGAGACAAGAATACACAGTAACGCAGATTATCCCAATCACTATAGTAAACCAAAACCAATCAAATTCCATACCCTATTTTATTACGTTCCACTCACTTTCCATAATCACGTGCTCACACTTATTACACCTATGCAGATAAGTCGGGAACGGAGCCGACGTATAATCTTCGACAGCAATTTCTATACTACCACATTCCGGACACTCAATACTTACTTCTTTGATGCCAGGATAATCCCAGAAAGAGAGCTTTCCTTTCACGTTCTCGATAGGTTTAGCATAGAGAATAGGATTAGCCAGTACCCAGTTATAGACTCCTTTCTCTGCCCAAACTGACGGATAATTCTGTACGCAGTCTACTATCTCAATACTGCCGATGATTGCGCCAATGTTTTTATAATATCCACACACATCCATAATGCAATCATCTATTACATCAGCTTGAGTATCATTGAATATCATGTAAGGTTCTCTGTCAGATTTTACGCTTGAATGAATTAGTATTCTCTGCCCTAAGTATTTCTTAGGACACGGCCAAGTACGATTTTCGATGTCCTTAATACCGTGAACTATCAAAGAAGCCCACGGCTGTTTTATTGTTATTGATTTCATAATTGTTTTTTATAATAATAATTTTTACCTTTGTCATAGCATCTGTGACTGAATGGATAAGTTTTATATGCAGGTTCGATTCCTGCCAGATGTTAGGTAATATTGCCGCATAATATTTCAAAAGAATCGTTTCGATTATGTTTATAATAATAAATTTAATCCTACCTATACTTTTAGGTATTTTATCCTCATGGATATATGATTCTATCAAAGATATGCGTTATCAAAATGCAATATTACTTATTATGAAGTTGTGTCAAAACGTTGGCACAACCTCTTTTATATTTTAAGTTCTGCTATATTTTCTTTTGGCTATGCTACTTTTTCGGGTCAACGTAAAAACGGGTCAGCGGATTTTCCCGGTTGGCAAGCTTTCTTTTAAGCGTATAGCCTAGCCA
>OGND01000581.1_pt1 | contig 21466 bp, 19 predicted proteins | sample 1573381 | NCBI WGS metagenome assembly OGND01 (sample SAMEA2581989, study PRJEB24529) | metagenome | biome: Human gut stool | place: China | collected 2011
GTTTGTGAAGGGGCAGGAACACATCCTTGGTACGCGTCATCACGGCACGCATGCCGCGTGTGCGGTTGATCTGTGCCTCAAGCTTCTTGGCGATGGCAAGCACCACCGTTTTCTCATAGGTTTTACGACGCTTGCCGATGGCGCCCGGATCTTCGCCGCCGTGGCCCGCGTCAATGACAACCACAAGCGTTTCGGTTTTGCCGGACTTTTTGGGTGGTTTCTTCTGAGTGACGCGCTGTGTTTCCGAGACGGTGTTGGGTTTGCTTTGTTGGCGCTTGATTTCTTTGACGGGATCGGCATCGGCCCCCGTTCTGGCGATGACCTCGCGCATCGTATCGGCGTTGGTCGCTTCCAGGTCGATGATGATGCGGTGACCGAACTGAGCAATCGGCTTGGAATAGTTTACGTCGGCGCGCACATCGTCTTTTAGGTCAAAGACGATGCGTAATACAGTGGGCTTGAACTGGCCGGGGCGGATGCCCGCAATGAACTTGTCCGAACTGTTGAAGTTTTTGAGCGTCTTTTCGATGTTGGCATTCAGCCTCAAGCCTTCGATATCGAGCACCAGACGATAGGGCTTTTTGTTTCGAAGCACCATATAGCTGTACTTGAGCTTGCGGTCGGACTCAACCGAAATGCGCGTACTTTCATCACCCGGCCAGATACGAACCTGCAGTCGCGGAGCGGCAAGCGCTTGAAGCGGCTGAGCGGCAACGGCGCCGACGGCGCCCAGAATCAGTTCTCGACGGGTGGTGCTCATGCGCAAACCTCCATCAGGACCACGCGTCCAAGAGGCGTATATGCTTTAAGGGAGGCGTCTCGCGAGAGATCCTTCACGCTCAACGAGATCTCTAGATCGGCATCAGGCAAATAGGGCGCAGCTTTTTCACTCCACTCGCAGGCCGTAACCATGCCCGGTCCAAAGAGCTCGCGAAAACCTGCTTCATCGAACTCCTCAGCTGACTCGAAGCGGTAAAAGTCAAAGTGATGAAATGCGAGCGTTTTGCCGATCTCGTAGTCTTCCACGAGCTCAAATGTGGGACTGCGCACACGGCCGGTGACACCGCAGGCACGCAAAAGAGCGCGGGTAAAAGTTGTTTTACCAGCGCCAAGCCCGCCGTTTAAGCGAAGGTTGAATCCGTGTTGAGCAATGTCGGATTCATGTGCCAAAAGTGCTTGGGCAACACGTCGGGCAAAAGCTTCCGTGTCTGCCTGTGTCTCGAAAAAAACTGTGATGATGTCGGCCGTTTTCTGCATGAGTGCAAGTGTAGTGCATACGCAAGGCAAACGGCTCGAAAACACAGGTAAAAAGGCGCAAATTCAGGTAACTTACTGCATGGTTTCCACTGCGCCCGCTTGTTTGAGTGCTTCTGGGCGCAATCGCATGGACATAAGCCATAGCAACAGAACCAGCAGGGCGCAGAAGGCGGAAGCAAGTGCATATTTCCAAGCCGATCCCATCACGATCGGCACCCAGACGGCAGCAGAAAAACAAAATGACGCGGTGATGAAAAACTGTTGAATGGCGGCGGCCATGCCGCGGTTCTTCGGAAAGTAGTCAAGATTCATCGCCATCATGACCGGACGCAGAAGCGCCATGCCCAGCGAATAGAGAACCGGAGCGATCAGAAGAAGTAAAAAACCTGGCTGTGTGAGGTAGTCGAAGACAGCTGCCAGTACGGAGCCCGCGAGAGTCAATAGGGAAACGATGACGATCATGCGTTTGGGGCGCAAACGTTTGGCCAGACGAATGGAGCCCCAGGCACCGGCAAAGGACGCGAAAATGAGCGGAATAGAGAGCCAACCGAATTCGTCGACGTCAAGTCCCATGACTTTGATGACGAAGTCGGCCGAACCTGCGGAATAGAGGATGCCGCCCATGAAAAGAATGCCGTGGGCGACAACGCCCGTCATAAAGGCGCCGTGAGTGAGTCCCTTGGCGTAGTTGCTGCAGATGACCGAGAGATTAAAGGCAGAGCGGTCGGCGGCGTTGAGCGTCTCCGGAATGCGGAAGTAAATGAAGAACGCAATCGACAGCGAATAAACCATCAGGAAAAGAAACACGGCGTGCCAGCCGAAGTGCATGACGATTTGGCCGCCGACGACGGGGGCGAGTGCAGGCCCCGCAGCAAAGAAAAAAGCGATCATTCCGTTGACGTTGGCCGCTTCCGGTCCGCTCCAGTTGTCGCGTACGATCGCTTGCGTGACGACTTGACCGACAGCCGCACCGATGCCTTGCAAAAGCCTCCAGCCGTATAGTGCCCATAGTGACTGACTGAAGGCGGCGCCGACGCTGGCTGCGGCAAACAACAGCATGCCGCCGATAAAAGTTGGACGACGCCCGTAGCTGTCGGAGAAACTTCCTGCCACCAGGCTGAAAAAAGCGTAGGTAAAAAGGTAGATCGTGAGCGACTGCTGAACGGCCACGAAACTTACGCCGTAGTCCTCGGCCATCGCGTGAAAGCCAGGCATGATGCCGTTGGCCGCAAAAGGCCCCAAGCTCGAGGTGAACCCGAGCGCTGCGGCATCGCGAACACGCGGATGGCTGGGGAAAGACTGACGAGGAGGCATCACGACAGGAAAAACAAAAAAGACGACTGTCTGAAGAATACACCTCAAGGTCGTCCGACAATTGCGTCAAACCGAGCTATTGAGCGAATTTTCCCGAGAAAGAGACGAGTAGAATCGGAAACGTTCCGAAACATATTTGTCGATCAACTTATGTCGGCGTACCGGTGATGTGACGACCGATAACAGCGATGCAGCGAGTAACGATTTCGATTGATGATGAGATAGCTCAAGCTTTTGACGCACTGATTGCCAAACGAGGCTACAAAAACAGGTCCGAAGCATTTCGCGATCTGTTGCGTCGCGAACTGGCGCAAGAACAACTTCAAGACTCAAGCCAGACCGAATGTATGGCGGTGGTGAGTTTTGGGTTTGATCATCACGCCAGAAGCTTGCCGGCTCGCATGACAGAACAGCAGCACGAGCACCACGAATCCATCATTGCGAGCATGCATGTGCACGCCTCTCACGATCGCTGCGTTGAGGTGGTAGTGATGCGCGGCAACTACAAAAACATTTCGACGATTGCTCAGGAAATGATCGCGGAGACGGGTATTGAGGACGGCGCCGTGCATTACGTGGCGTTGCCTTCCGGAGGTCACGATCATCAGCACAGTCACGAGTTCTCGCAGACGCATCAGCACGGACACGAAACGGCAAAGGACTAGAAATGAGTGAAAGCCTTCCAAAGATTGCGGCCTTTATCTTCTTCATCTGGCTCGGGTGGTTCCTGCGCCGCAGAGGAATTTTGAAGGAAAGCGCTTTTCATGCCGTCAGTGGCCTTGTTCTTTACGTTACCATCCCCTGCATCATCATTACGAATCTCAATGGCATCAAGATCGAAGGGATCATGCTGTTGATCGTTTTTCTCGGTTTTCTTTCGAACGTGGCTATGCTCGGCTATGCCTGGTTTCTGACACGTAAGGAGACTGACGAGAAAAAGCGCGACTTTTGGCGCATCAATATGTGCGGATACTCAATCGGCCCGTTGGCCGTGCCGTACATTCAGGCCTTTTATCCTACCACCGGTCTAATGACGGCCTTTATGTTCGACGTGGGTAACGTCATCATGAGCGGCGGTGGAACCTTTGCGATCTTGGCCGGTTCACACGAAAAACAACGCTCGCTGCTGAACGTTCTCAAAGTGATCGGAGGCAAGATGGTGCGCTCCGGACCTCTGATGACCTTTGCTCTGGTTGTCGGCATGAGCGCCCTTGGATTGCGTTTCCCCGATGAAGTGACCACGATTACGAAAGTAGGCGCTCAGGCCAACACGATGCTTGCCATGATCATGATCGGCGAGACAATCGAACTTTCAATGAACCGACAAAAATTGGCAACGATTGTCAAGATTCTGGCCAACCGTTGGCTGCTGTGCATTCTCTTTGCGCTTGCCTGTGCTTATCTGATGCCATTTGAAGGTGAGGTGAGAACCGCCATGGTGCTGATTTGCCTTTCGCCGGTTCCTGCGATGAGTCTGATCTATACGGCGCAACTCGGGTGTGACGTCGGCATGGGCGCCAACCTGAATTCACTTTCCGTTGTGATTTCGATTGCCGTGATGTCAACGGTGCTTCTGATTATGCAATCGGCCGGATTCTGATCTTTGCAGTGTCCGGCCGACGAAGGAAGCGTTCAGCAGCGTATATCAGGCTTTGTTGGCTTCGGCGTAATCGCTTTCGGATACGGCTTCGAGCCAAATCGCCTTATTGTTGGGAACGTTGGTTTCCACCGAGATGTGCGTCATGGGGTGCTTGTTACAGGCACCGTGCCAGTGTTCGACGTCAGGAGCGATTTGCACTACATCGCCCTTTTTGATGCGACGCGCCGGTTTGCCTCGTTCCTGATAAAGGCCTTCTCCGGCCAGAACCAAAAGGATTTGACCTCCCGTGTGTTTGTGCCAGAAGGTTCGGCAGCTAGGCTCAAACGTCACGTTGCCGATCGGGCAATTGAATACAGGCTCGGTGTTGAGCATCGTGAGGTAGGACGTGCCCGTGAAGAATTTGCCGTAGGGATTGACCGGACCCTGCGGGAACACCGTGTCGAAATCTTTTGGAATTGGAGCGGCCGAAAGAGATCCGGCGGCACCGCTTGCAAGAGCGGCAGCCGAAGCCAATGCAAAATGTCTGCGAGTCATCATCTGTGTACTCCTTGAAAAGGAAGTGTTTCATTGATACGTATCATCGGTCCAACGTGTTGGCGTTGCGGCTTGTCTTTGCCGAAATGAGAAAAACAGACAGTGTTTTGCTATTTCTAGGAAAACGGATGAATTGACAAACGGACTCGATACTTTTTGATGTTCGAAAAAGGACGGTGGTTCGCGTTGGCTTGGTAGAATTGCGCCGCATCCAAAAAGGAAAGAAAAAACAAAGACGAAATGGCAAAAAATAAAAACAATGCAACGCCGCTCATTCGCAACAAACGCGCGACTTTCGACTACACGATCGAGGAGCGTTTCGAGGCAGGGTTGCAGTTGCGTGGCTGGGAAGTCAAGAGTGTCCGAGCTGGTCGCGCCACGATCAATCTGTCGCATGTGTATGTGCGCGACGGGGAGTTGTTTCTCTGCAATGCGAGCTTTACGCCTGCTGATCAAGTGTGTACGCATGAAAAAACGGAAATCACCCGTACGCGTAAGCTTCTGATGCACCGCCGCGAGATTGATCGTTTGGTCGGTAAAGTTGATCGTTCGGGCTACGCGTTGGTACCGCTTGACCTGCATTTTTCCAAGGGACGCGTCAAACTGGCGCTGGCGCTTGGTCGAGGCAAGCGAGAATTTGAAAAACGCGACGATGAAAGCAAGCGTGAATGGAAGCGCGATCAGTCTCGTCTCATGAAAAACGACATGCGAAGCGGCAAACCCCGACAGAACTACAACGATTAGAGAAGACTATGACAACGGAACTTGCGACGATCGACAAGAGCCTCGAAGAAAAGGTTGTTTCCGAAGAGGAAGTCTATTCGGGCAGACTGCTGCATGTGGTTCGTCGAGCCGTGCACTTACCCGATGGAAGAACCTCGGGACGCGAAATGATCTTGCATCCGGGAGCTTCAGCGATCGTTGTGCTCGATGACGACAACTGCACGGTGCTTGAGCGCCAATGGCGCTGTCCCCTGGATCGGGCGTTCTGGGAAATCCCGGCAGGCAAAATAGACAAGGGTGAGGATCCGTTTGAAACGGCTCGCCGAGAACTCGAGGAAGAAACCGGTCTTGCGGCTGAGAAGTGGGTTGAGCTCGGCACGATCCACAATGCCATCGGTTACAGCAACGAGCGCATCGTCATTTATCTCGCGCAGGGCATTCGCACTGCAGAAAACGGCCAAAAGCTTGATGCGGGCGAGTTCCTCACGTTGCATCGCCTGTCGTTTGAAGAGGCCATTGCCAAGACACGCAACGGCGAAATTACGGACGTAAAGACGTTGGTGGGCCTTACCTGGGCCAAGGACTATCTGCAGGGTAATTTGCCGCAGGCTATCGTCAAGCGGGCATAACAAAACGCCTCGCAAAAGCGAGGCGTTTTGAAGCGAAGAAAAAGCCGATTTACCACAAGCTCGGCAGCCAGGAATCGTCTTCTTCAGCCTTGGGTTTGACCTTGTTGAGTTCGATGACGCGGCGCGTATCCTTCTCAAGATCGTACATGCCCAGTTCGTGATAGCAATCGGCAATCAACAATAACGCATCGTCGCGAGCGGCCGTGGTCTGGAAGTCGGAAATCACGACTTTGGCGCGGTTGATGGCGGCGATGTAGGCTTTACGGTCGTAATAAAAGCGGGCCGTGGCAAGCTGATGGTTGGCCTGAGCATTGACCAGTTCGTGCATACGGCGACGAGCTTCGGGCGCGTAGCGGGAGTCCGGGAAGCGGGCGACGAGTTCTTTGAAAATGTCAAAGGCATCGCGGGCGGCCTGAGCATCGCGGTCGGCGAGGTCCTGTGTGGTGAGTTCGGCAAGCCAGCCGTCGCGCTCGTTGAGTGTGGCAAGCGCTTTCAAGTAAAGTGCGTAGTCGCTGTTGGGATGATTGGGATAGGCGCGAAGGAAGCGATCAAGCTGCAAAACGGCGCCGGCAGCGTCGTCGTCCTTATAGTTGACGTACGCCAGATCAATCTGAGCTTGCTGAGCGTAAGAGCCGAAAGGATAGCGAGCTTCGAGCTTGGTATAGTAGTCGCGCGCCACTTCCCAGGTGCCTTCGCTGACGGCCGCACGGGCTTCGGTGTAAAGCTGATTGGCGGTCCAATCGCGGGTAGGATCGATTTCAATGGACTGCAGCCAGGAGCAGCCGCTCAAGGCGACTGCCGTGCAGAGCAGGGAAATTTTTGTAAGACGCACTAAGTTACTGGAATTCATGACCACGAAAAAGCAACCTGAAAATCAATTGGGCGATTATATCTGCGAAGAGCCCGTCCAAGCGCTTGAATCTGAAGATGATGTGGATAATACCGCAGAGCCAGACGTCTATGAAATTGAAGGTTTTCCTGTAGGGGAGCGACTCGATAAGGTTCTGGCCACATTGATTCCGTCGGTGAGTCGAGCTCGCCTTCAGAAATGGATTGAAGCCGGGGCAGTGCTCGTCAACGGAGAAACTGCTTCGGGCGTTCGCATGAAAGTGGCAGACGGCGACGAATTGATCGTCACGCCGCAGCCTGCTCCCGAAGACACGGCACATGTGGCCGAAGACGGTATCGCGTTTGAAGTGCTCTACGAAGACGATGACATCATCGTTGTCAATAAGCCTGCGGGACTTGTGGTACATCCCGCTGCTGGACACTGGAACGGCACGCTTTTAAACGGACTTCTTTTCCGCTATCCCGAATTGGCGCGCGTGAGCCGTGCGGGCATTGTGCACCGTTTGGATAAGGAAACGTCGGGATTGATGGTGGTTGCGCGCAATGAGGCGGCGCGTACTGATCTGGTTCGCCAACTTCAGGCACGCACCGTCGGCCGCGAATATTGGGCCATTGTGCTGGGACTTGCGCCAGAAGCCGGGTACGTTGATCGTTCCATTGGTCGCGATCCGCGCTCGCCCATTAAGTTTTGCTGTCGCGGTGGTCAGGGCAGTCGTCCGGCCAAAACACGCGTGCGGCTTGTGGATTCGACCCGTGTGGCCGGTCGCATGGTGAGTTGGGTGGCCTGTCGTCTGGAAACAGGTCGCACGCATCAGATCCGTGTGCATTTGACAAGCGTGGGCCTGCCGCTGTTGGGCGATCCGCTTTATCGAACCAATGCTTCGGTGTTGCCGGATGAAGCCGGAGTCGCAGCGGCTTTCAACCGTCAGGCGCTGCATGCGAGTCGCTTGATTCTGAAGCATCCTGGCACGGGTGAAACCTGCGAGTGGTTTGCGCCGCCGCCGGAGGATATGTGCGAGCTGATGGAGGCTTTGGATTTCGGGCCGATTGATGCGCCGGTGACGGTCTTTGAAGAAAACGCCGCACCCAAAATGCCCGACTTCGGGCCGATGGTCTACGAAGGCGAAGCCGACGATTGACGAAAGAATGGTAGGCGGTCCGAATCAAACGAACAGACCGCAATGGAGAAAAACAAATGATCAACTGGAAGAATGAACTCGGCGTGATTCGTCCCGAATTCGGTGCCGGCGTCAAGGCTTTTTTCACCGAGCGTCTGGGTGGCGTTTCCTCTGGGCCGTGGGGTGGCGTTGATGGCATCATGGGGCTGAACGTCGGCAGCCGAGTGGGCGACAACAGCAGTTGCGTGCGCATGAATCGCTCGATTGTGGCCGATTTGTGCCCGGCGGAACCCCGTTGGATGACGCAGGTCCATGGTATTGCGGTGGTAAACGCAGAAGATGTGACAGACGAATCTGTACAGGCCGACGCTCAAATCACGACGCAACCGGAAACGGTTTGCGTGGTGCAGGTGGCCGACTGCCTGCCGGTGCTGTTGGCCGACCGGCAGGGACGAGTTGTTGGCGCTGTTCACGCCGGTTGGAAGAGTCTGGTTGCCGGCGTGATCGAAGCCTCTGTCGCAGCGATGCGCGCCAAGGTTCCCGACTGCAAGCTCAAGGCTTGGCTCGGACCGCGCATCGGTTTTGATGACTTTGAAGTCGGGACTGAAGTGGCCGATGTGTTCCGTACCAACTATCCTGAAGTTGCCGACGGCATCAAGCCTAAGGACGAAAAATTCTGTGTGGATTTGGCAGCCTATGCCAAGGCGGCCTTGAACAAAGTCGGCGTCGAAGATATTGAGGATTGTGCTCTTTCAACCGTCGCCGATGCACAGCGCTTCTTCAGCTATCGCCGCGACGGCGAACAGACCGGGCGGCACGCGGCTGTCATTTGGATCGAAAAGTAAGGAATAACAATGGCAGGAATGCAAAAAGGACGAATCGGTCGCGTTGGCTTTGTGAGCTTGGGCTGCCCCAAGGCTTTGGTGGACACCGAGCGCATCGTGACGGAACTGCGTGCCGAAGGCTACATTATTGCCGCCGACTACAAGGAAGCCGATCTGGTGATCGTCAATACCTGTGCCTTCATTGACGCGGCGGTGGCCGAAAGTCTGGAGGCCATCACGGAGGCCTTGCGTGAAAACGGTCGTGTGATTGTTACTGGATGCTTGGGCGGCAAGAAAAACGCCAACGGCGAAAGCTGGCTGATGGATCGCGTTCCGAGGGTACTTGGTATCACAGGGCCGGACAGTCTGGAGGAGACGCTCGCGCTGGTGCACGCGCATTTGCCGCGTCCGCACGAGCCTTTTGACGATTTGGTACCGGCGGCAGGGTTGAAGCTCACGCCGGCGCACTACGCCTATCTAAAGATTAGCGAAGGCTGTTCGCATCACTGCACGTTTTGCATCATTCCGGACTTGCGCGGCGATTTGGTGAGTCGTCCGATTGGCGAGGTGCTTCGCGAAGCAGAAAACCTGGTCAAGGGCGGCGTCAAGGAAATTTTGGTGATCAGCCAGGATACGGCGGCCTACGGTTTGGACGTGAAGTATCGCACCGGTTTTGCGGGCGGTCGCCCTGTCAAGACACGACTGCTCGAGCTAGCTCGTGAACTCGGCAAGCTCGACGCCTGGGTACGCCTGCATTACGTGTATCCGTATCCTTCAACCGACGCCGTTGTGGAATTGATGGCCGAAGGTCTGATCCTGCCGTACCTGGATGTGCCGTTTCAGCATGCTCATTCCCGCGTGCTAAAGGCGATGAAGCGTCCTGCAAGTGCCGAAAAGAATCTTGAGCGCATTGCAGCTTGGCGTGCGGTGTGCCCCGACATCACAATCCGATCGACGTTCATCACGGGCTTTCCCGGCGAAACGGAAGAAGAGTTCGAGTATCTGCTCGACTTCCTGCGCGAAGCACGCCTCGATCGGGTCGGCTGCTTTGCCTACAGTCCCGTGGAAGGCGCGCAGGCCAATGCATTGCCGGGCCAGCTGCCCGATGAGGTGAGAGAAGAACGCCGCCGTCGTTTTATGGAAGTGCAGGCCGAGATTTCGGCCGAAATCCTTCGACAGAAAGTGGGAACGGTCAAACGCGTCATTATTGACGAGCCGGAAGACGAAGACGGCGTGGCGGTCGGCCGCACGACGGCCGATGCGCCCGACATTGACGGCGTGGTGTATGTCACGACCGATGCGCACCTTAATCCGGGTGATTTCGTCGATGTGCGCATCACCGACAGTCGCGAGCACGATTTGATCGGTCGGCATGTGATTTCGGACTGAGCCAATCTCGCAAAAGAAGTAGGTCATTTTGGTCTGAAGGGGGTAAAAATTGGCCTGATTGATCTGCGTTAATAAAAATAGAATTAGCGATTACCCTAATGCCCAGGGCCGCAGAGGAACGAAAGTCTTCTGCGGCCTTTTACGTTAATTCTGTCTTAAGGCTTATTTCATGCGGGTTTTAAGGCAAGCATAAGAATTGGGACCGAAATCCCGACTGAAACAGTAGGCCAATTCGGTAGGCAAGAAGCCGCATTGACAGTGTTTTTTTCTGTGCGAGAATCCGATAGCGACTTTTAAACCAGGGAGCGACACCCCAAGCGCGCCTCCCGATTCCAAACGAAGTATGAGAGGTCGCGATTAGGAGAGACGAGATGACAAAGCACAATTTCGTTCAGGCTTGCGTAGCACTTGCAGTGGCAGTGGCTTTTGCCCCGGCCGTTAACGCAGCCCCTGAAAAAGTTGACACCAAGACCTGCGTGGCCTGCCATAGCAACATCGGCGGCTTCCACAAGTCCGGTGCTCACAAGAAGGTTTCCTGCACGAGCTGCCACTCCGGCCTTACCAAGCACGTGAGCGCTCCGAGCAAGGATACGCGCCCGGTGACGAGCATGGATCCCAAGACCTGCGGTTCCTGCCATCCCGCGCAGTTCAATTCCATGTACAAGATCAACGAAGAACGTATTCCGCGCTTCTCCAAGAAGAACAGCGCCAGCGTTGCTCCGAACCCGTTCTTCGATCGCGCCCTGGGTGCCCACGGCTTCACGAAGGAACACGATCTGCCCCGCAGCCACGCGTTTGCCGCACTTGACCAGTATCTCTGCGACCGCGCCTTCGGCGGCCGCTTCGAACCGAAGGAAGGCTGGATGTACCTCGGTCAGGGCGACGGTGCCTTCCGCGTTTGGGACGTCATCAACGACAAGTATCCTGAAGACAATGCGCAGAAGCCGCGTCGTGCCGGTACGGCCGCTGCAGGCAACCCGGTTTGCTGGACCTGCAAGTCGACCGACCTGATGCTCGATTGGGCATACCTCGGCGAAAAGCATCCCGAAGCCAAGTTCTCGCGTCAGTCCAACGTTGTTGACGTGATGCGCAGTATCAACCATGCGGTCAACTGCAACTTCTGCCACGATCCGCACAGCACCCAGCCGCGTATCGTTCGCGACGGTCTGATCCAGGCTCTGACCCGTACGGATATTCCGAGCCTTTACAGCGAAGATCCGAAGGCCACCAAGATCAACGTGATTGACATGGGCGTTCGCGGCTTTACCCGCAAGATCGCCACGATGGAAAAGGCCGACAGCAAGCTGATGTGCGCTCAGTGCCACGTTGAGTACAACTGCAACCCGGGCTTTGATCCGAAGACCGGTAAGGCTATCGGCATGAGCGACGTTCGCACCAACCTCTTCCCGATGGTTGATGTCACGAAGATTGACGAGTTCTACGCCAAGGTTGGCTTCAAGGACTTCAAGCACAACGTAACCGGCGCCGCTCTCACCAAGATGCAGCACCCCGACGTTGAAACGTACTGGAATTCCACGCACGACAAGGCTGGCGTCGGCTGCGCAGACTGCCACATGCCCAAGATGAAGGATAAGAAGACCGGCAAGGTTTACACCAGCCACTGGTCGACGACTCCGCGTCACTACATGAAGCAGACCTGCCTGCAGTGCCACAAGGACAAGACCGAAAAGCAGCTCAACCGCGTGATCGACGGTATGAAGGGCTACTACGACGGTAAGCTCCGCGAAGCTGAAAGCCGCATGACCGACATGTTCAACGCCTTTGACCTTGCTCTGGCAATGGGCGTTAGCGACGAAGTCCTCAACCAGGCTCGTGAACTTCACTCCGTCGCCCACACCAATTGGGAATGGTGGACGGCTGTGAACGGTGCATGGTTCCACAATCCGCAGGCCGCTCAGCTCTCGCTTGCCAAGTCTGCTGACGCAGCCCAGAAGGCTACGAAGATTCTGCGCGACGCTATTGCCGCGAAGAACAAGAAGTAATCCGCTTCCGTAGTTAGAACTAAAAGGGGTGCCCCGATTCTTCGAGGCGCCCTTTTTTCAACGTAAAATCGGCCACATGACTTTTGAAACTACCTTCTGGATCGTTGCCGCGCTGTTGAGTGCCGTGGCTGTGTTTGCCGTGTTGTGGGCGCTGATGCGCAAGGCGCCGGACGAAGACGGCAGCCTCACGCAGGAGCTTTCTCGAGAAGCGCTTGCAGAACAGTTGCGCGTGCTGGATGAAGAACGTGCGGCAGGACTTGTCACCGATTCGATTTACGAGTCGAGTGTTACTGACGTTCAGCGCCGTGCGCTCGAGGAACTTGCCATTGATGAAAAGCGCGTCAAGCGCTCCGCGCCGCTAGGCAAAACTTTTGCCGTCGGTTTGGCAGTTGTCGTGGCCGGCAGCGCGTTTGCGCTTTATAAGGGCTTAGGGTCTCCGTCGCTCATCAACTTTGTATCCGAACCGCCCAAGCAGGGCATCATGCAGGCCGACGGAACGCTCGGCAGTACTGAAGGACTCTACGACGAAGCTTCGCTTGGTGCTTACCTCAAGGACAACGGCAAGGATGAGCGCGCGTGGGTGCTCTATGCGCGTCTGAAGGTGCACAAGCAGGCCTGGAAGGAAGCCTCCGACGCTTACAAAAAGGCGGTTGATCTCAATGGATTTGTAGCCAAGGACGCTAACGTTTTGGTTGAGTATGCAGCGGCTCTGATTAGTCAGGAAACAAAAGAGACTTACGTTCAGAGTCTGGCGGTGCTTGATCAGGCGCTTGCAATCGACAGCAAGCTCTTGTCAGCACGAGAACTCTATGCCATCAGCTCTCTTGAGTTGGGTTACTGGACACAGGCTCGAGAGAGCATCGAGTATCTGTTGTCTCAGATGTCGATGGACGATCCGGTCTACGAGCGTCTGGCTCAAACCGGTGCTTATGCAGCAGAACAGGAACGGCTCGAAGCACAGGGCAAAAAATTAGAACAGAAACCATGATGCAAAAACGCCCGATTTCGGGCGTTTTGCTTATCTTCGGTGGCTACTTTGCTGTTGGGTGGCGCTGCCGTTTGGTGATGACGCTTGCCGTGCAGCCTGCGGCCAGGATTAAAAGCATGCCGACGAGAGCTACCGGTGGTAGCGCTTCTTTGAAAAAGACCACGCTGATGATTTCGGCAAAGGGAATGACAGCAAACTGAAAGCACGCCGTGAGCATCATGTTGCCGTAAGCGAATGCGCGCGTCATGGCCACTTGTGCGAGCACTGCCGTGATGCCTACGCCGAGCAATCCCTGCCAGACATCCATGCCGTGCATCTTTAGCCCTCCTTCGAGGATATAGCAACCGACCAAGCCCCAGATCGTACCGACAAGCGAGAAGTAGAACACGATTCGAAGCGAAGGCTCACGCAGACGTCCGAGCTGGGCGATTTGAAAGAAGATGAAGGGCCCCAGGGCGCCCGCAAAAAGTCCCAACAGGGCGTAAGGAAGTTCGTCGGAAGCAATTGAAGGCTGAAGAATCAAACAGACACCGATAAAACCCACGCAGATGGCTGCGGCTAACGACCAGGGAGCTTTCTGGTGATGCATGAGAGCCGTGACCACAAAGGTGGCGGCAATAAAGAGCGGAGCCGTGTAATTAAGCGTGACGGCGGTACCCAGCGGTAAATGCCCCATCGTAAAGAACCAGATGGTGAAGGCAAGCGTACCCAGAACGGAACGTTTGATGTGGCCGAAGAGATATTTGGTGTGCGGCGTTTGTCCTTGGATGAACATCACCGTCGAGATAAAGGCCAAGCCAATCAGTGAGCGGTAGAACACGATCTCAAACGTGCCGACTTCGGCAGCGGAAATCTTGACAAGTGAACTCATGGTCGCAAATAAAAGCGAAGCCACAAGCATCCAGCACGATTGGAGCATGGTCTCGGAGGCGTGTTAACTAGGATTTAGAGGGAAGTCCGCAAAAGAGACTCTTGTCCGATTATATGCCCGAGATGAGACCGAAATTTTGGCAAAACCCGGATGTGCAAAAACCCGCCTCAGCGAACCGAAGCGGGTTTGAACTAATCCGTAAATCTCAAGAAGAGATCAGATTAGAACTTGTGGCGGATACCAACCATAGCAGCAAAGATCGTCGGATCCTGATCCTTGACGTTGCTCTTGGTGGATTCAAGGCTATCCTGGGCATACGTCACAACGCCGTAAACGTTGGTGCGCTTGGAGAGCGGGTAGTCGTAACCAGCGGACACGATCCAGCGGGAGAGTTCGTCCTTGTCGTAGTCCTTACCGACGCTGTCAGCAGCTTCGGCGTCCAAGTAAGCTGCGCCAACGAGGACCTGACCGCCGGCAGCCGGGATGCTGGCCGACACGCCAAGGCTCCAGCCCTTGAAGGCGGAAGCGAAGCCGTTTTTCCAACCCGTCTGTTTGTCTGTGTCGGGGTCGATAATAGGATCTCTGGAGTTGTACTCCGAGGCATCCATCATGCCGAGACCGCAACCCATCTTCGAGAGCTTGATTTCGTCAAAGTACTGAGCACCGGCAAAGAGCTTCAAAACTTCGAAATCATAATTACCACCGAAGGTGATCGTGAGGCTGTCATCAATGTCGCTTGCATTTGCCAAAGCGCCGTTTGCATCAGCCGTCTGATAGTTGATGGAGTCAACAGCAAAGTACAGATTCAGAGGACCGTTGGCGTAGCTGGCACCGATAGCATAGTAACGATCACTGCGGGATTCGTTTTCAGCGTCGTTGGTACCCATGCCGTACTGAGCAAAGACCTTGAAGCCGGCAAAGTCAGGCGTTTCGTAGGCAATCATGTTGTCCCACAAACCGCCGCCGATGGCCCAGGAACCAGCCTGAGCGGAATAGTCCCAGGATGTACCGAACGCGGACAACACGCCATACTTGGCCCAGGAGCTCGTGCCGCCATTGATGGAGCCCATGCGGCCCATTGCAACTTTACCGAAACCGCCCTGCAGGAAGAGCGAAGATTCACGGCGGAAGAAGTGATCATCATCAGTCAGAGAACCGTCGTCAGAGTTGAACTGGTTTTCAAGGATGAAACCAACCGTCAAACCATTGCCGAGATCTTCCGTGCCCTTGAAGCCGAAGCGGGAGCCGGACTGGTTGCCGGACTGAATTCCAAAGGAGTCAGTGGCGTCGTAACCAGCGGCAGCAGAGTCAGCATCAAAGTGCGTATAACGCAGACCCGTGTCCACGATGCCGTAGAGCTGAACGTCAGCAGCCAGAGCGGAGCCAGCGAAAGCACCGAGAACTGCAACAGCAGCCAAAGTCTTTTTCATGATTTTTATCTCCTGGTCTTGTTAAGACCTGCAAGTAAAAAATTTTTTTGCAAAAACCGCCGGGCCGGAACATGAGCTATGGACTCTTGCAAAGACATAGCTCAGCCCGGCGAAGTCCCTTCGGACGGAGTCGATCTTGTCACCGAGGACTTTTGACTAACAAGAAAACAGTGAAAAAAAGTGCTTGGGGGGGGGTATAAACCCTAGGAAAAATTACAACAGATGGACTTGCCAAATGCGTTTGGATGAGGTCTTCCTAGGAAAAATTGAATGTAAAAAAATGTGCTTCGGGAGGATCTGACTGTAAGGCAGCAAGGTCTTAAATGGCCTTTGTTTCTCTTAGATTCGGATGCGTCAAGCGTGTGTGGTTTGTTAGACTTTCCGAACACAACAAAACACAACAGGAGATCGGTTATGCAGAACATCCTTCCATGGATCGGCATTGTGATTCTGTTTTTGACCGGCTGGGCCGTTGTCAAGAAGTACCAAGTCAACATGGTGTTGCTGCTGGGCGGTTTGGCGCTCAACATACTGGCGGTGGCAGGGGGCCTGACATCGTTCCTACCCAAAAACGCAGCGGCAACCGGTTTTGTCGGCTTTGACTTTATGGAATTGCTGCGAGCGATTTCTCGCACGCAGATTGCCGGCGTAGGTTTCATCATTCTGGTTTCGGGCGGTTTCGCCGAGTACATGAAGGCGATCGGCGCGTCGGACCGCTTCGTAACGGTCTGCGCAAAGCCGCTCTCTCTCATTAAAAATCCTTACCTGATTCTGGCGGCGGTCTTTATCTTCGGGCACTGCTTGGGACTCATCATCACATCGGCAGCAGGTCTTGCGATGCTGATGGTTGTGACGGTCTATCCGCTCATCATTCGTGTGGGTTGCTCGAGCCTTGCAGCGGCAGCCGTGGTTGCAAGTGTGCTGGCAATCGGTTATGCACCTGCTTCGGGTGTGGCGGTGATGGCGGCCGAGCTCGTGCATCTCGATCCCATCCAGTATTTGGTGCAGTACCAGCTGCCGATGGCCGTGCCCACGATTCTGGCAATGGCTGTTGCTCACGTGGTGGTTCAGTATTGGTTTGATAAGCACGACAACATCAAAGGTGAAACAGCCGACTTGCAGGAACTTGAAGAAAAGCGCAAGGTACTGGAAACCGTTCCTGCCATCTATGCTGTGCTGCCGATTATTCCGATCGTGCTCCTGCTGATCTTCAACAAGATGGTGTACCAGAGCATTACGCTCAATGTGGCTACGGCCATGTTCATCGCTTGGGTGCTTTCCTTCTTTGTGGATCTCGTCGTGAGACGTGACGCCAAGAAGTCGTTTGATCTGAGCTTTGCGATGTTCAAGGGCATGGGCAGCATTCTTACGAGCACGGTGGGCCTCATCTTTGTGGCGGCGTTCTTTGCCACAGGTCTTCAGAACATCGGCATTGTCAACATGCTCATCGAAGGCGCCAAGCACATCGGTTTGGGCGAAACCGGTACGGGTGTGTTCCTGTCGGCCGTGATCGGCGTGGTGACGGTGTTGACAGGCTCCGGCGTCGCAGCCTTCACGAGCCTTGCGCACATCATTCCGGACGTGGCTGCGCATCTCAACAGCGACGGCATTTCGATCATGCTGATGATGCATACAGCAAGCGAAATGCTGCGTGCGATTTCGCCCGTGGCAGGCGTCGTCATCATTGTGGCGGGTTTTGCCAAGGTCAATCCGCTGACGATGGTCAAGCGCACGGCCATTCCGTGTTTGGTCGGCTATGTCACGATGTTGATCACAGTGACTTTAATGTTCTAACTTGCTTGGGTCGGCCGTGTGGTCGGCCCATTTTTTCAAAAGAGACGGTGAAATATGGCTATCGAATTGACCGGCAAGGTCGAAGGAAGCGTTCGTGAGCATAACGAAGCAACGTTGAAGGCAGTGTGGGACAACGCGCTTTTGGTGTTGCCTCAGGAGCAGGATCCCGAACACGTGATTGAAACGACGCCGCTGGAGGCGGCAAACGAATACTTCAGCGACCGTTATCCGACATTGATTTTTGCGCACGGCAGCTCCGGTATTACCCCTGCGATTCGCGAATTCGCCCGCTTCATTGTGCAGGAAACCGGCTGGGCGGTTGTGGTGCCTGATTCGATGCAAACGAAAGACCGCATCACCTATACCTCTCCCGTTGCCAGAAGCGACTATGAAGCAGTACACGCAATGCGCAGCGAAGAACTTGTTTATTGCGCCAACAAGCTTTTTGCCGAGCCTTGGTTTGCCGGTACATACGCCGTGGCCGGCACCAGCGAAGGGGGCGTGGCAGCGGCTCGATTTGACTCCAAAGACCTGCAGATTCGAGAAAAGGCCAAGCTGATTTTCTCTTGGTCGTGCGAGTCGAACTACCACGTAGAAGAGCCGCGCTCGGTGCTCCCCGACGATCTTCCTGTTCTCAACGTCATGAGCCTTGCCGACAAGTACTTCAGCCCCGCCAATTCGTATCTCGACAACGATACGGCCTTCGGCTATGCACGCGACGCACTTCAAAACAATCCCAACGCTTCGATTCTTCTGTTGCCGCAGGCTCCGCACACCCTTTTGAATCTTCCGCAGGTTCACGCCGCGGCAGCCGAGATCCTGCAGCGTGTGGCGCCGTAGGTCGTTGTCGACATTTCAAAAGTCTCCTACAATGCAGGCCTTTCGGGGGGGGCAAAAAGCGCCCTCGAATCCCGTGTGTGCATCCGAGATTGGAGTTCGTCCATGTTTGCTTTGTTTCCGGCTCAGTTGTCCGAGGTTGACGCTTGTTACGACCTGATTGATCAGGGACGTGAGTTTCAGCGCAAACAAGGTTTCGTCCAGTGGACGTCCGACTATCCTCAGCGCGAACATGTTGCCTCCGACATTGAAGCTGGCAGAGGCTATGCACTCAAGGACGAATCCGGTCATGTCGCAGGTTACATTTGCATCGACTTCGGCGGTGAACCTGCTTACGATTCAATCAAGGGACAATGGCGTTCCAAGGAGCCGAGCGGCGTTTTGCACCGTATGGCTATCAGTCCCAACTATCGCGGACAGGGGCTGGGCGGCGTACTTTTGCTTGAATGTGAACGGATCTGTAAAGAAAAGGGCGTAACCTACTTGCGCGCCGACACGAGTCCGGACAACACACGTATGCAGCATGTCTTTGAAAAGGTAGGTTATGTTCGCTGCGGTTTCGTGGAACTTCGCGGCTCGGACAAAATCGCCTACGACAAACTTTTCGGTTGATACCGTCGGCGGCAACTGTTTCGGATCTGGGAGACATCCATGGCAAACTTCCGTTCGGTAGCCGCTCTTTTCGCTGCCTTTTCCATGCTTGCCGGCAGCAGCGCCTATGCCGCCGGTCAATCCAATGCTGATGTTGCTTCGGAGTCTGTTGACATTGCCTTCGACTATCAACGAGGCGGCATTGCCTAGAGTCAGTACGCGATCTGGGTGGAAGACGCTGCCGGCAAGCCGGTCCGCACGCTTTTTGTGACACGTTTTACAGCAACGCGCGGGTTTTCCGAGCGGCCGGACGCTGTACCGAGTTGGGTGGCGCGTTTCAATCCTTCCCAAATGACCTCCGCTCAGATTGATGCGGTAAGTGGCGCCACGCCTTCAAACGGAATTTTGCGTTACACCTAGGACGGAACCGATGAACAAGGCAAGCCTGTTCCCGCTGGTACTTACACAGTTTTTCTCGAAGGTAAGCTTTACTGGAGCACTCGTGTGCTGTACTCGGCGCAGGTTCAGTGGGGAGGCAGTACACCGGTACAGCTTCCCGTGACGGTTCGCAAAAACGGTACGTCCGATCGCAATAAGGACATGCTCGACAACGTCAAAATTACCCATACGATGGCGGTGCAACCATAGTTGAGCGCCAAAACAAAAAAGGCCGGCAAGCCGAGTTTTGGCGTTTGCCGACCGATCGCTGGTCTTGAAAATCGCGAATTGCGTGAGGTGATTACTTCACAAGACCGTACTTCCACTGAGACGTGCCGTAGGCGTTGTAAACGTTCTTGTAGCCCGTTTCAATCAAGATCTTGGAAGCGTTTTCAGCGCGGACGCCCGACTTGCACTGCACCAAAACCTTGTCGTTGAGATTGGGAACGGCCTTCAGTTTCATGCCGGGCTTCAAAACCGACATCGGCACGTTGACGGCGCCCTTGACATGACCTTCTGCGAATTCATCGGGTTCGCGAACGTCAATCAGAACCACGCCTTCTTCCATCATCTTCTTGGCCACATCCGGCGTTACCTTGTGGTAGGACGGGTGTACGTAAGTAAGCGGCTTGGCGGGCTGCGGATCCACGGGTTCCTGGGCGCAGGCAATGCCCATCGAAAGGACCGCGGTCATCATGGCGGTAAGACCGATACGCATCAGATTCATTTTGTCTATCTCCAGATTGATTGTCTCTATGCAAACGCTTGCTTAGCGAGCTGTAGGGATTTTCTGATTGTCCGAAAGGAGAGTCAATACGTCTTTTGCTCAATTTGCTTCAAGCAAGTAACAAAGCAATTGATGAGAAATAGCGCTGTTCGGGGGGTTCAGCCCGATTGTTACGGATAACTGACAAACGCCGGAATTGGTCTGAAAGGACGATCTGAAGGGACATTCGGTAAGGAATTGAGTGAGAAATCTTAGGTCGATGGTGGGAGACCGGCTTCGTCTATTGACGTATTGAACCGGTATTCAAGCTCGTTTTACGATAAGCCTCAAGCGGCAGAGCCTTGTTTAGCAGCAGGTGAACAAAACGCTTTCCGCACGATTGATTTAGAAAGGAAATTTGAAATGGCCAAGTACATCAAAGAACGATATGGGTTGCTGATTGACGGGCAATGGGTAGATGCGCAAAACGGTGAAACCTTTGTGACGACGAATCCTGCCAGCGGCGAACAGCTTGCTGTTTGTGCCAATGCTTCGCACGCAGACGTGGATCGTGCCGTACAGGCAGCTCGCAAGGCATTTCCGGCATGGGCGGCAAAGTCGCCGGCCGAACGTGCAGCGCTTTTGCTGAAGATCGCTGACAAGATTGACGAGCGAGCGCAGGAGCTCGCCGCCGTCGAAACGCAGGACAACGGCAAGCCGATTCGTGAAACGACGCTTGTTGATGTTCCGTTGTCTTCAGACCATTTCCGCTATTTTGCGGGTTGCCTGCGTGCCGACGAGGGCGAAGCCGTCATGATTGATGAAAATTCGCTCTCCATGGTTCTGCGCGAGCCGATCGGTGTCGTTGGTCAGATTATTCCGTGGAACTTCCCGCTGTTGATGGGCGCATGGAAGATCGCCCCGGCACTGGCCGCCGGCAACACGGTGGTGATCAAGTCTTCGTCTACAACGCCGCTTTCACTTCTCGTACTGGGTGAAATTCTCAACGAAGTGCTCCCGCCGGGCGTTGTCAACATTATCACCGGACGCGGCGCTTCGACCGGTCAGGCGATGCTTGATCACCCGGGCTTTGACAAGCTTGCGTTTACGGGTTCCACCGAAGTGGGCTACGACGTTGCGAAGGCTGCGGCTAACCGTCTGATTCCGGCGACGCTCGAATTGGGCGGCAAGTCGGCCAACATCTACTTCGATGACTGCCAGATTGACAAGGCTATCGAAGGCGCACAGATCGGCATTCTCTTTAACCAGGGGCAGGTGTGCTGCGCAGGTTCCCGCATTTTTGTGCAGGAAGGCATCTATGACGAATTCGTCGCTAAGCTTGTCGAAGCCTTTAAGGCCGTCAAGGTGGGCGATCCGATGGATATGCAGACCCAGATGGGTTCTCAGATCAACAAGCGTCAGCTCGAAAAGATTCTTGGCTGGGTTGAAACTGCTAAGAAGGAAGGCGCGACGGTTCTCGTGGGCGGCGAAGCTGCCAAGGTGCCCGGTTTTGAAGACGGTGCCTTCATGCAGCCGACGCTTCTCGGTAACGTAGATCGGAAGAGCGTCGT
>OGND01000601.1_pt1 | contig 20980 bp, 19 predicted proteins | sample 1573381 | NCBI WGS metagenome assembly OGND01 (sample SAMEA2581989, study PRJEB24529) | metagenome | biome: Human gut stool | place: China | collected 2011
TGTTAAAAGCCTTATAGGCTTGTGCAAGCCACACGTTTTACGTGTGGTACTGACTAATTTTTTAGTTAAATAGATAGTGTATAATAAAATAATATATTGATATATTTGAGAAGGGTTTATTTTATGTTGAATAAGACTATAATATAAAAATAAAAAGAAGGTTTTGCATTAGCTTTAAATGAAACTCTAAAAGAGGTTATAAAAAATAAAGTTTTTGTAGATAATATGAAAGATGTTTTAGAGTATAGAACGATAGAGTATTATAGAAGAAGATATAATATGGAAAAATAAAGGTATAGCATAAATTGCTATACCTTTATTTTTATTTAATAACAGAGAAATATATACTAATGTATGTGATATAATATTTTTTAATATAATATATTAAAAGGAAGAAAAAATTGGAAAAGTATGTATCAATAGATATCTTAGAAGAAGATATTATACGTATAGATGTTAATTTATTAAAAATTTTATTGAAGGATAGAACTACAAATAAAAATATTATTTGGGCAACAGATGATTATATTGAATTAGGTAATGGTTTTTTATCTTCGGAACAAATTACTATAGAAGAAATTACAGGAATATATGGAACTGTTATTCAACCAAGAATTACTAAGGAAAAAAATGAACAAAATTTAAGGACTAAAAATAGAGCAGAAGTATTTACTCCATCTTGGATCTGTAATGAACAAAATAATTTAATTGATGAACAATGGTTTGGTAGGAAAAATGTATTTAATATTTCTCAAAAAAATAATTGGATAACTAATGATAAAAAAATTTTATTTCCTGATAATGAAAAGTTCTCATGGAATAAATATGTTGATGCTAAAAGAATGGAAATTACATGTGGAGAAGCTCCTTATCTAGTAAGTAGATATGATACTGTAACAGGAGATTATATAGAAGTAAAAGATCGTATAGGTTTATTAGATAGAAAGATTAGAATTGTAAATGAAAATGTATCTGATGATAAATGGTTTAAATGGGTAGTACGTGCTTTTCAAAGTATATATGGATATGAATATCAAGGAGATAATTTATTATTAGCACGTGAAAACCTTTTATATACATTTATAGATAATTATAGAATGAGATTTAAAGAAGATATTTCTTTAAAATGGTTAGAAACTATAGCAACTATAATTTCTTGGAATATATGGCAAATGGATGGAATAACAAATACTGTACCTTTGCATAGTAGATTATATCAACAAGGAAATTTATTTGAATCCTTTGATACTATGGAAAATACTATATCATTACCATGTAAAATCAAAGATTGGAGAGCTAGAAAAATATTATTATTTAAAAATTTAATGAGGGAATGATTAGTTTGGAAAATATTAGCTTTGAAAATGTATTTAGTTATAAATTAATATATATTTTAGCAATAAATGATGAAGCACATGAAGGTCTTTTAAAAATAGGTGATGCAACGTTAAAAACAGATCAGCCAATAGAAAAATTAATACCAAATTGTTCTTTATTAAATAAATCAGCAAAAAAGAGAATAGAAACATATACAAATACGGCGGGTATAGATTAATTATTATATACCCAATTAGCAGTAAAAAAAGAAAAGAACAAGATAGATAAAAAAGATAAATTAGTGGCATTTAGAGATTATGAAGTACATAATGTATTGAAAGCTTCAAATATTAAACCAGAAAAATTAGTTAAAAGTAGAGAATGGTTTAGAGTGGATTTAGAAACAGCTAAAAAAGCAATTGAAGCTGTCATAAATAATGAAAAAAATTTATTAAAGAAAGATATAAAGGTACATACACCTATTATTTTTAGACCAGAACAAGAAGAAGCAATAGATAAAACAGTAAAATTATTTACTAGTACTAAGAAAAAAGAATTTAGTAAAATGCTATGGAATGCTAAAATGCGTTTTGGTAAAACAGTATCAGCATTAGAAGTTATAAGACAATGTAAATTTAATAAAACTATAATTATTACACATAGACCTGTAGTTGATAAAGGTTGGGAAGAAGATTTTAATAAGATTTTTTATAATGAAAAAAATTTTATTTATGGTTCTAAAAAAGATAGTAGTCTTAAAGAACTAATAGTATCAAAAAAGAAATTTGTATACTTTGCTTCTATTCAAGATTTGAGAAATTCAAAAACAGTTGGTGGAATTTATGATAAAAATGATGATGTTTTTGATACTGAATGGGATTTAGTTATTGTAGATGAGGCACATGAGGGAACTACAACAGCATTAGGTGATGAAGTTATAAAAAGATTAGTAAAATCAAATAGTAGTCATAATACAAAATTTTTAGCACTGTCAGGAACTCCATTTAATATTATTGATGAATATAATGATGAAAAATGTGTATATACATGGGACTATATTATGGAACAAGACAGTAAAGAAAAATGGAGTGAAAATCATTTTGGTGATTCTAATCCATATGAAGAATTACCTAAAATGCATATCTATACTTATAATTTAGGCGAACTTTTAAAGACTAAATATGTAGAAGATAAAGCATTTAATTTTAAAGAGTTTTTTCGTACATGGACAGGAAATATAAAAATTGATTTAAAACCAATGCCTAAAAATGCTAATATTGGCGATTTTATTCATGAAAATGATATAATAAGTTTTTTAAATTTAATTACTAAAAAAGATAGCAAAAACAACTATCCATTTGCTACTGAAAAATATCGTGATTTATTTAGGCATACTTTATGGATGGTGCCTGGAGTAAAAGAAGCAAAAGCATTAAGTGAATTAATGAAATCTCATCCAGTATTTGGAAGTACAGCTTTTAAGATTGTTAATGTAGCTGGAGATGGAGATAGTGAAGAAGAAAATAAAGATGCTTTAAATTCAGTGAAGACAGCAATTAAAGAAGCAGGTACAGAAGGATACACAATTACTTTATCTTGTGGAAAATTAACAACAGGCGTAACTATAAGAGAATGGACAGCAGTTATGATGTTGGCAGGTTCATATTCTACGTCAGCTTCAACATATTTACAGACTATATTTCGTGTACAGTCGCCATGTAATCTGAATGGAAAAATAAAAACAGATTGTTATGTATTTGATTTTGCACCAGATAGAGCTTTAAAAGTAATTGCTGAATCAGTAAATATATCAACCAAACCAGGAAGAATAAATAGTGAAGAAAAACAGAAAATTTTAGGAGCCTTTTTAAATTATTGTCCAGTAATTTCTTTAGAGGGTACTAAGATGAAAGAACTTAGTACAAGTAGATTGTTACAAAGAGTAAAACGTGTTTATGCTGAAAAGGCTATAAAAAACGGTTTTGATGATGATAGTTTGTATAGTGATGAGTTATTAAAACTTCAAAATGTTGATGTAGAAAAATTTAAAGGGTTACAGAAAATTCTTGAGCAGACAAAATCTTTAGGTAAAACTAAACAAATAGATATTAATAAACAAGGTTTAACTGATGAAGAATATGAAGAATTAGAGCGTTTAGAAAAGAAACAAAAGAAAAATAAAAAGGAACTTACGCCAGAAGAAAAAGAAGAATTAGAAAGACGTAAAGAAATATTAAATAATAAAGCTATTGCTAAATCTATTTTAAGATCAATATCTATTCGTATACCATTATTAATTTATGGTGCTAATATTGCTTTTAATGAAGATATTACTATAGAAAATTTAACTGAATTAGTAGATGATGTTTCTTGGCAAGAATTTATGCCAAAAGGAGTAACAAAAGATTTATTTAAGGAGTTTATAAAATACTATGATAAGGAAGTATTTATTGTAGCAGGTTTGAAAATCAGAGATATTGTAAAAAGTGCAGACAATTTACCTATTTTAGAAAGAATAAAAGAGATAACAAAATTATTTTCATATTTTAAAAATCCAGATAAAGAAACAGTATTAACTCCTTGGAGAGTTGTAAATATGCATATGTCTGATTGTTTAGGTGGATATGATTTTTTTGATGAAGAGCATTTAGAAGAAATAAGTGAACCTCGTTTAGTAAATAGAGGACAAGTAACAAAAGATATTTTTGATAAAAAAGATACACATATTTTGGAAGTTAATTCTAAAACAGGTTTATATCCATTATATATGACATATAGTATATACAGATATAAATTAGAACGATTAAAAGTTACAAAAGATGAAATATCCACAGAAGATGAAAATAATCTTTGGATAGAAACAGTAAGAAATAATATTTTTGTTATTTGTAAAACAGAAATGGCTAAATATATTACAAATAGAACACTATTAGGGTATAAACAAATAGATTCAAATAGTAAAATAGGAATAAATGCACATTGTTTTGATGATTTATTAAAATGTATGACTGATAAAACAGGTAGATTTATAAAGCGAATACAAAGAGTAAATTTTTGGTTGAATGAAGGAAATGAAATAATGAAATTTGATGCGATTGTAGGAAATCCACCTTATATGATAATGGATGGTGGTGCTAAAGCTAGTGCAAAGCCTATATATAATTATTTTATAGAATCCTCTAAAAAAGTAGAACCTAAATATATGTCGTTTATTATACCAACTCGTTGGTATACAGGTGGAAAAGGATTAGATGATTTTAGAAAAAGTATGTTAAATGATAAACATATGGAATTAATACATGATTATTTAACACCTGAATATATTTTTTCTAATACAAATATTAGGGGTGGTGTATGTTATTTTCTTTGGAATAAAGATTATAATAATGAAGTTGATTTAATAAGAGTAGTTACACATCAAAATGAAAAAATAATATCTGATATAAAAAGAAAATTTAAAATAAAAGAAGTTGATATTTTTATCAGAGATGCACACGCTATTGCTATTTTAGATAGAATATTGAAAGAAAAAAATATAGATTTCATGACAAATTATATTTCATCACGTAAACCTTTTGGAATAGATGGAAATTTTACGGAAAGTGAATCATTTTTATCTGATAAAAATGAATTAGCTAATATAGAATGTTATGGAAAAGCAAAGAGTATTGGCTATATAAAGAAAGATGATGTAAAAAATCATAAAGATTGGATAAGTGTGTGGAAAGTTTATATGCCGTATGTTAATAATATAGGAACAGAATTAAATGACGATAATCAAAATACTTTTATAGGAGAACCTAATTCTGTATGTACGGAAACTTTTTTAGTAGCTGGTGCAGAGTTAAATCTTAATAAATATGAGTGTATAGCATTATCAAAGTATTTACGTTCTAAATTTGCTAGATTTTTACATAGTTTAGCAAAAACCAGTCATCATGCTACAGCAAAAACTTATCAATTTGTTCCATTACAAGATTTTAGTGATGAATCAGATATTGATTGGTCAAAATCTATAGCTGAGATAGATCAACAACTTTATGCTAAATATAAATTTAGTAAAGATGAGATTGATTATGTAGAAAGTAAAATTAAACCAATGGCGGAATAAGATATTTTTTATTTGCCTTAATACAAATTGTGTATTAGGGCTTTTTCTTTTAATTAGTAATTTTGAAATGGTAAAATAGTTTTGGTATACAAATTTATAAGAAGTTAAATAATATATTTGTTTAAATTTTGCTAAACTAATTATAAAAATAAATGTTGTGTTTTGCTGGAGTGTCTATAATGATTAGCAAAAATGAATTTGATTATTTTATAAAAAAGAATTTGGTTGATGTATTTGGCAATGATTGTTTTGGTTATGAAATAGAAGATAAGTCTTATGATGTTTACTATAATAAAGAAGCTTATAATAAATTTATTTCTAAAATGCAAAATGGTAAATATAATAAATTTTATAATCAGTATAATCGTGGTAAAGGAAGCGAGTTAAAAGAGAAAAGAAATATGCCACCAAAGATGGCAAGTGTTGCTTCATCTTCAAGATTTTGTTATTTGGCTTTAAGAGATGGATATAAGCAATTTAATAAGATGGATTTGATTGAACAATGGGAAACTGGTATACAAAGAATAATAAATAGAGCTAAAGAATATGAATTACCTAAACCAGAATTTAGGGAAATAGGAAATACTTTTCGTGTTAATTTATATAGAAAAGCCGATAAAAAGCCGATAAAAGAGCCGATAAAAACCGATAAAAAGCCGATAAAAGCTGATGGAAAATCAATAATAACAAGCAAACAGAGAAAAAATTTGATAGAGAAAACTTGATTATTAAATATGTAAAGGAATATGGCTCTATATCAAATAAGGAAGCACGGCAAATTTTAGTTTTAGCAGAATCAACTACTAAACGATTTTTAAAAGAAATGGTAAAAGAAGGCTTATTATTAGAAGAAGGAGAACGAAAAAATAGAAGATATATACTAGCTAATGAAGAGTGAAGTAATATAAATTTATAAGGAGATGAGATATTTTGATAAAAATTATGTTTGTATGTCATGGTAATATCTGTCGTTCAACTATGGCTGAATTTGTGATGAAGGATTTAGTGCGAAAAGCGGGTTTAGCTGATAAATTTATAATCAATTCTTCCGCTACAAGTCGTGAAGAAATTGGCTGTGATACTCACTATGGTACAAAAGCAAAACTTCGTGAGATGAATATTCCATTTAGCAAGCGAAAAGCTGTGCAGATAACCAAGCAAGATTATGATATGTATGATTATATTATTGTTATGGATAATAATAATTTACGTAATCTAAGCTATATTATCGGTGAAGATACAGAGCATAAAGTGTATAAGATGATGTCTTTTGTCGGTGAAAATCGTGATGTAAAAGACCCATGGTATACAGATAATTTTGATGAAACGTATGAAGATATAGATAAAGCTTGTAGAGCGTTACTTGCTAAATTAATAAAAGAATATAATTTGGCATAAAAAAATAGGAATGATATTTTTGTATCATTCCTATTTTTAAGTTAAAGCTTATTTTTTAGCGATTACTTCTATTTCAATCAAGGCACCTTTTGGTAATTTACTTACTTCTACACAGGAGCGAGCAGGATATGGTTGTGTAAAGTAAGTGGCATAGATTTCATTTACTTTAGCAAAATCATCAATATTTGTGATGAATACAGTTGTTTTGATTACATTTTCCCATTTTGCGCCAGAAGCGTTGATTACTGCCTGAGCATTTTTTAAAGCTTGATGAGCTTGAGCTTCGATACCTTCAGCCATTTCGCCAGTAGCAGGGTCTAAAGCGATTTGACCAGAAGCGAAAACAAGGTTGTCGATTTCGATAGCTTGGGAATAAGGTCCTACAGCACCAGGTGCATTAGTTGTTTTAATTACTTTCATAAAACTCACCTCAATAGATTTTAGTAAATGTAAATATGTATACTTAGATACAATTAATATTTTATCATTAAATGGATTGTTTGCCTATGAAATAATTTTTTAGATAATTCAAGGTTAGAAATATATCTTTATAGTAAAATTTGATATAATTAGAGTTATGTTTAAGGAAAGTGAGGTATTTTATCGTAGGTCTTTAGGCTAAGAAGATTATGGATAAAAATAGTGGAAAAAATAAAAAGATAGTAAAAAAAGTAAATAAAGTGCAAATGCATATAATTTATTTATTCATAGGATTGCTCGTTTTTATTATTGGCGTTATGGCTAGATATGCTTGGGTGCAAATAGTTCGTGGAGATGAAATGTTATCTCGCTTAGAGTCGCAAGTTCAAGAGTCATCTGTGCTTCATGTGCCTCGTGGTACCATCTATGATGCGGAAATGAAAGAGCTAGCGATAAGTACAATGGTTAGCTCTTTATATATTGATCCTAATCATGTGGAAGATCCAGAACAGACGGCAAGAGATGTAGCTCCTTTGATAGGGCTTACCGAAAAAGATATTTTAGATGATATCGCTCAAGGTGGTGGTTTCGTCTGGGTGAAAAGACAGATGGAACCGGAAGAAACGAAGGCTTTGAAAAATTTAATGAAGGAAAAGCCTGAATATGTAGCTTGTCTTGGTTTTATTCAAGAAAGTAAAAGATATTATCCAAATGATATGTTAGCTGCCAATGTAATCGGCTTTGTGGGTACAGATGATAAAGGTTTAGATGGTATTGAGCAACAATTTGATGGCATGATAAAAGGTGAAGAACAAACTTCTTCTATTTTTACAGATGCTTTGGCTAGACCGATTATGGACTCTGTATTTTTGAAGAATTCACCAGTAGATGCTAATTGTAAAAATATCCAGTTGACTATCAATGCACAGTATCAATTTATCATTGAGAAAGCTTTGGATAAGGCGATGATGGATCATGGTGCTGAATCAGTAACAGCTATAGTGATGAACCCGAAAAATGGCGATATCTTGGCTATGGCATCTCGACCATCATATGACCCAAATAATTTCCATAAATATGATCCTAATGTTTGGAAAAATAGAGCTGTATCAGATATCTATGAACCAGGCTCTACATTTAAATCTATCGTAGCGGCTGCTGGTTTTCAGGAAAAATTAGTATCACCAACAGATATTTTTGTTGACCCAGGAACTATTGAAGTTTCAGGTAGAACTATTCAAAACTGGAGCGGTGATAGCTTTGGTACAGTTACATTCCTTGATGTTGTAAAAAATTCTATCAATACAGGTTTTGCTCAATTAGGTTTGGAATTAGGTGGCGAGCGCTTGATGAATTATGCTCGTAAATTTGGTTTTGGCGAACGTACAGGTATTGAGCTTCCAGGCGAAGAATCTGGGATTTTATTCAATCCGAAAGATATGGTTGCTTCTGACGTAGCGACTTCTTCTATTGGGCAAAGTATCGCGGTAACACCACTTCAGATGATCACTGCTATGTCTGCTATAGCAAATGATGGTGTATTGTTAAAACCTCATATTGTGAAGGCTATTTATAATGCTGATGGCACAGTATATCAGCAAATGGAACGCGAAGAAGTTCGCCGTTGTATTGACTCTGATGTGGATAAGACTTTGAAATCTGTATTAGAACAAGTAGTTTCCACAGGTGGTGGTTCTAAAGCAAGTATTGAAGGTTATCATATTGCTGGTAAAACAGGTACAGCACAGAAAATCGATATGGTAAATGGCGGATATTTGCCAGGACATTATATCGCTTCATTTTGTGGTTTTGGACCAGTGGAAGACCCTCAATTTACAGTGCTTGTAATCATCAATGATCCAGCTGGTGGCGAGTACTATGGTGGTCAAGTAGCAGCACCAATAGCACATGATATATTTTTACAATTGTTTAGATATGCTAATGTAAAACCAATAAATGGCAATCAAAGTTTATTAGATGATATCAAGGGAACAGAAGCTAAAAACTAATAAATATTGATGGATTTTGAAATATATATCCATAGAAAATGAAATAATTATGTGGTAAACTTTTAATTTAATGGATTATGTTGTAAAATTAAGATTACTACATATTTAGTTACAAAAAAAGGTAGGTTAAAATAATGCTCGATATAAAATTTGTCAGAGATAACCCTGAATTAGTATTACAGAATTTAAAAAACAGAAATAATCCAATGAATCTTGACCGTTTCATGGAACTTGAAAAACAACGTCGTGAAATCATTGCTGAAACAGAAAATTTAAAAAGCCAGAAAAATGCTGTTTCTAAAAAAATCAGCGAAATGAAAAAGAATAAAGAAAATGCTGATGCTGTGATTTTAGAAATGCGTCAAGTTGGTGAAAAAATTAGTCAATTAGATAAACAGCTCCGTGAAATTCAAGATGAATTACATGATATTTTACTTCGCATTCCAAATATGTGCCATGAATCTGTACCAGTAGGTAAAGATGATAGCGATAATCCAGAAGTTCGCCGTTGGGGTACTCCTCGTGAATTTGATTTTGAACCAAAAGCTCATTGGGATATCGGTGCAGACCTTGATATTTTAGATCCTGAAAGAGCTGCAAAAGTTACAGGTACACGTTTTACTTTCTATAAAGGTTTAGGCGCAAGACTTGAACGTGCTTTGATTAACTTCATGATGGATTTACATGTAGATAAACAAGGCTATACAGAAATGCTTGCACCATTTATCGCTAATAAAGACAGCATGACTGGTACAGGTCAGTTGCCTAAGTTCTCTGAAGATATGTTCAAACTTGAAGGCTTAGATTATTATCTCGTACCAACAGGTGAAGTTCCAGCTACTAACTTCCATAGAGATGAAATCTTAGATGGCGATAAATTACCAGAATACTACAGCGTTTATACTGCTTGCTTTAGAGCAGAAGCAGGTAGTGCTGGTCGCGATACTCGTGGTCTTATTCGTCAACATCAGTTCAACAAAGTTGAAATGATTAAATTCGTTAAACCTGAAACATCTTATGATGAATTAGAAAAAATGGTTAATAACGCAGAAGAAGTTTTACAGCTCTTAGAAATCCCTTACCATGTAGTAAAACTTTGCACAGGTGATATTGGTTTCACAGCTGCTATGACTTACGATATCGAAGTATGGCTTCCAAGCTATAATACTTATCGTGAAATTTCTTCTTGCTCTAATGTTTGCGATTATCAGGCTCGCCGTGCAAATATAAAATTCCGTCGCAGTGCAGGTGCAAAACCTGAATTTGTACACACATTGAACGGTTCTGGTCTTGCAGTAGGACGTACTGTAGCTGCTGTATTAGAAAACTATCAGCAAGCAGATGGTTCTGTAGTAATTCCAAAAGTGCTTCGTCCATACATGGGTGGCATTGAAGTAATTAAAAAACCAGAATAATTTTAGTGCTAAAATAATAAGATAAATAAAAGCTCATCAATTTTGATGAGCTTTTGTCATATTAAATATAAGAGGTGATAAAATGAAAAAATTAAAAGTATTTTTAGCAGTAGGTTTATTATGTTGTGGCTTATCTATGTCTATGGCAGAGGCAAAAACTATGACTTTAGATAAGACGAAAGTATTAGTTCCTCAAGGTTTTAGCGTGGCAAATGATGATTTGAAATTCAAAAAAGGTACAGTAGTGGAATTAAATGAGAATAATGAAGTGATAACAGGTGTATTAAATCGTGATATTGCACTTCGTCCTACTGGCTGGAGAAATGTAATCAATGATTATTATGAGGAAAGTAATAATAGTATTTTCTATCCTCGTATTTTCCATCCGTTTACAAGTGTTTCTATTCCTTTCTCAACTTATGCTCATGTACGCTATAAAGGCAATAAGCCTGTAACTTTTGCGACCGATGGTACTGTATTATCTGGTACTATTGATGAAGAAGTAACTGTAAGTGTAAATAAAGATAAATATGGTCTGATTACATTTGAAGACCAATATGAATTAGGTTTTTATCCTGATGGTTCAGTGAAAAATGGTCGCTTGAGAGATAATGCTCTTTTAAGACCATATGGTTTTAAAACAGGTTTAGCTGGCGATGAAATGGCTGGATTTGTAGAATTTGCAGGTGGTAAAGATATAAGCTTTTCTAAGGAAGGATATGTAACTTCTGGAGTATTGAAAAAATCTATTTCTTGGCAACAACCCGATGGTACAATGGTAACTTTGCCAGCTAAAACAATGATTTCTTTTATTAACGGACAAGCTAGATATTGATTAAAATTTCATAAATAAAATACGAAAAAAGCACCTTAAGCTCATAGATTTAAGCCTAAGGTGCTTTATTTAGTTATCTTTAGGAATGATTAAAATAATTGTTGTTCCTTTATTTAATTTGCTAGATAATCTGATTTCGATATCATGGGCATCAGCTATCCATTTGGCAATGGAAAGACCAAGACCTGTACCACCGACGCCGTTTCTTGTTCTAGCACTATCTACGCGATAAAAACGCTCAAAGATTTTATCTTGTTTATCTTTAGCGATACCGATACCAGTATCTGAGATTTTTACAATCATATGTTTGACTTTATTTTCTGAGGAAATGGTGATTTTTCCGCCATCTGGCGTGTATTTTATACTATTATCTAAAAAGATACGAAGCATTTGACGCATCACTAATTCATCAGCAAAGATATATCCATCATCATTATGAGTGCAAGTGATAGTATGTTGAGGTGCGATTAATTGCGTATCTTTGGCAATATCGGCAATTAAAGGTTTTAAATTCAATGACTCTTTATGCAATACTTGACGTTTTTGGTCTGCTCTAGCCAAGAATAAGAGCTTTTCAATTAAACGTTGCATATTGATGGCTTCAGAATGAATAGCTGTGATACATTCATCAGCAGTTTGAGGGTCATCTTTACCCCAACGAGCAAGCATATCTGAATAACCGCAAATTACAGTGGCAGGCGTGCGAAGCTCATGAGAGGCGTCGGATACGAATTGACGCTGTTGCTCAAAACCTTTTTGTAAACGCTCTAACATTAAATTAAAGGTATTAGAAAGTTCTTCTAATTCATCTCTAGTTGGCTGTACTTTGATGCGTTGATTTAAATCTTGGATTTCAATATTTTTTACAGTCGTGGTAATATCTCTTAATGGTTTTAATAATCTTCTACTGAGGAGAAAACCGCAGATAATGGAGATTATTACCCCTGCAATACCAGCATAAAAAATAGTTTCGGATAATTCTTCTAAAAATACTTTTTCTGCTGTAATCGTTCGCAAGAAATGAAGTGTATACGTTTCATCGTTTTTGACAATAGTTCTTTGCGTATAGAAAATCCAAAAATGTTTAAAATTGACAAATTTTAAATCTGAAGGTAAAAGAGCATTGCGAATGTAATCTTCAATTTGAGGATGTTCTTCTTGTCTAGCAAGTGAGTCCTGAACGTGATTGATAGATATATACATTGGCAAACTATCATAAACTATATTATTATTGCTATCTGTTACACGCATGACAACGCCAGGGATAAGGGCAGAACTTTTTACATCTTGTAGTAATTCTGGCACTGTTTCATTATTAGCTTTTTTCTCTACATAATTAGCAGATAAATTGATGGATACTTCAGCTTCGTGAAAGAGAACGTAATGTATGCCAATCAAGGTACTGCTTAAAGTTACAATTAAAATTAAGCAGAGCATAATGCTGTAGATAAAAGCTAATTTTAGGGAAATAGGCATATATTTTAAACGAGGGTGAATACACATATTTAAATAAGTCTTAAGTTTTGATAACATAGCCGATGCCTCTTACTGTATGAATGTATTTTTCATTGAAATAATCATCAATTTTGGCGCGTAAATAGCGAATATAAACATCGACTACATTGGTATCACCCATATATTCATAGCCCCAGATGGATTGGAGGATTTGCTCTCTAGATAAAACATGGTCATGATTGTGTAATAAATATAAAAGTAAATCATATTCTTTTTTAGTGAGTTCAACTAATTGGTTATGAACTTTTACTTCATGACGGTCAAGATATACATGGATATTTTTAAATTTGAACACTGAAGGTTCTTCTGCAGGTTTAGTAGTAGAATTATTATGCTTGCGAAGGGTAGCACGTATTCTAGCTAGAAGTTCTTGAATAGCAAATGGCTTAGTAATATAGTCATCAGCACCGATATCAAGACCTGTTACTTTATCATTTATTTCATCTTTTGCTGTGAGCATGATGATAGGGATATCGGATAATTTGCGCACATTTTGGCATATGGTTAATCCGTCCATATCTGGTAGCATAATATCTAGTAAGACTAAATCATAATCTTCCTGAATAATACGCTCGTATGCTCGTAGCCCATTACTTTCACTGGCAGTTGAAAAACCTTCATGCTCTAGTTCCATTTGTAAAAAACGAGCAATGCGGTGTTCATCTTCTACAATTAAAATTTTGCTCATAAAAATTCCTCCTAAAAATACTTCTTACATATATAAAACCATTTTTTTTAGTAAATAAAAAGTCCTAGCGTCTATTTTTAATCTAATTTTAATTCGGATATAATTATTCTTTAATAATAATTGTTTATTATATAAGTGTAAAATGTTGGAGTTTATTTACCTGATAAAAATAATAAATAAGGATTTTATTTTTAATAAATATATAGGAGTGATAATATGAAAAAAATGTTAGCGGTAGTATTGAGTTTAGTAACTGTTTTTGTTTTAGGTACAGCTGTCGTATTCGCAGCTAAGCACCACAATAGTGCTCAAGTAACGACAATTGCAGATATTAAAGCTAACGGTTGGGACGAACAACGTGTATTAGTAGATGGCGAATTCACTGAACATATCTACAAAGATTTATATACATTTACTGATAATGAAGGAAATTCTATGACAGTAGAAGTTGATGATGATATATGGTATCAATTATCCATGGATACACCTGTACGCATTTATGCTGAAGTAGATAAAGATTGGCATGGCGGTATCGAATTAGAAGTTAAAAATATTGAAAAACGTTAAAAATAAAATATAAATTTCACGAAGAAAAGCTATTAGTTCTTATAACTGATGGCTTTTTTTGTTAAAATAATTGTATATTAGTTTGATTTAATGATATAATTAATATAAATAATTTAGTACTAAAACCATAGAGGTGAATTATATGTCAAATACAGCTGATGTAGGATACGAGACAAATGGCTATACGCTTAGAGAAGCTATTGTTGAAGCAAAACGTTGCTTGAACTGTAAAAAGCCAATGTGTCGTACGGGGTGCCCAATTAGTAATAATATTCCAGAATTTATAGATGCATTATCGCATGGTGATTTAGGTAAGGCTAGTATGATTATTGCTCAGCGTAGTAATTTACCAGCAGTTTGTGGTAGAGTTTGCCCGCATGAACGTCAGTGTGAAGGTTCTTGTATTTTGGGACGTAAAGGTCAAGGAATAAAAATTGGTAAATTAGAGCGATTCATTGCCGACATGGACGGAGAACTTGAATTAGTGGCTCCAAATGTGGCGAAATCTCAGCCTGGAAATATTGCAGTAATTGGTTCAGGCCCTGCTGGTCTTACAGTAGCTGGGGATTTAGCTAAAATGGGATTTAAGGTAACAGTATTTGATTCTCAGCCAGAAGCTGGTGGAGTATTGATGTACGGTATTCCTGAATTTCGCTTACCAAAACAAGTAGTTCGTCGTGAAGTAAAACGCATTAAAAAATTAGGCGTAGATTTTAAATTAAATATCATGGTAGGCACAGAAATTACAGTAGATGAATTATTTAATCAGGGCTTTGATGCTATTTTTATTGGTACTGGTAATGCTTTATCTAAATCTTTACCAATAGATGGTGCTAAATTAAAAGGTGTAATTCAAGCAACATATTTCTTGCAGATGGTGGAATTATCCAATAGCAATAGCGTTGACCCTAATGAAGTGCCAATCAAAGAAGGCGATGAAGTAGTGGTAATTGGTGGTGGTAATACTGCTATGGACGCTGCGCGTACAGCTATGCGTTGCGGTGCAAAATCTGTAAAAGTTGTAAATCGTCGTCGTGAAGAAGATATGGCAGCTTTAAAATCTGAAATAGATGCAGCTAAAGAAGAAGGTGTAGAAATACACGCTTTGAGAGGTCCTGTAGAAATCACAGGAGAAGATGCAGTAACAGGTATAAAATGTTCGGTACGTGAATTTGATGAAGCATTAGACAAAGTCGTAGATACAGATGGACGTGAATATTTCTCTGCAAATAAAATAATCATTGCTATAGGACAAAAACCTGCTAGCAGAATTGTAGACTCTACAAGCGGTATTGATGTAGATGAAAATGGGTTTGTGAAAACTCGTGAAAAACCATATGGTATGACTATGCGACATGGAGTTTTCTCTGGTGGAGATGTAGTTAATGGACCAGCTACTGTAGTTGTAGCTATGAAAGATGCTCAAAAAGTAGCTCAAGGTATAGCTCAATATGTAGAAGCCAAGAAACTCATGGAAGAATGTGGCATGAAAATGGTTGATTAATATATTGTAATTTAATCTATTTTGATGAAATAAAAAAAGATGTTTTGAGATATATATTCTCAAAGCATCTTTTTTATTTAAAATTTAGTGTATAAAGCGATAGCTTTTCCTAGTATGCGGAAATTATCGCAATTATTTTTTGAGAAAACCATTGGTTTATATTTAGGATTTTCAGAGCGCAGTTGCACTGTATCATCTACGAAATAAACACGCTTTAGAGTAGCACTATCATTGACTAAGACAGCAGCGATTTCTCCATTTTCTACAGTTGATTGTTGTTTGATAAAAACGATATCACCATCATTGATGCGAGCATTAATCATGCTATCACCATGGATACGTAGACAAAAATCAGCATCATTATCATCATAAGGCAAATAACCTTCAATATTTTCTTGAGCTAAGATGGGAATACCAGCAGCGATTTTGCCTAAGATAGGAAGTCGTTTAATATTTTCTTCGCTAGAAGTATCTTCCAAGAAAATATTTGGAGATACATTTAAGACTTCAGCTATTTTTAGGATATTTTTATATTTGGGCTGATAATTTCCCGATAAGTATTCGCTGATAGAAGATTTATTAATTTTAGTTAAACGTGCTAGTTCATTTTGTTTCATATTTTTTTCTTGAAGTAATTTTTTTAAAGTAATCGCAAATGTTGACATAGCTTCACCACCTGTATTATTCAGCCTTTAAAGGTCGCATGAATAAATTTAATAATTCTTCTTTAGGATTTTTATGATTGATTACAATTTCATTGATGACAGCGCAAATTGGTAATTCTACATGATGTTTATCAGCAAGTTTTAAGAGAGCTTGCATAGTGTAAATACCTTCGGCTAATTTGCTAAATGGTTTGTTTAAGACAAAATCTTCACCAAAACAACGGTTATTGCTATATGCTGAAAATAAAGTAGCTTCATAATCTCCAAGATGGCTAAGGCCATATACTGTCATATTATTTCCGCCTAAAGCTTTGATTAAATTGGATAATTCATAAGTACCACGTGCCATTAGAGCGCCTTTTAAGCTTGTGTAGTGCATACCGTCGAGCATACCAGCAGCAATACCTACTACATTTTTGGCAGCCGCTCCAATTTCTGTGCCGATTAAATCTTCGCTATAGTAAAAACGAATTAAATCACTGCTAAAAATATTGATAATATGTTTACTGATATCTGTATTTTTGGCTGAAATGACCATGCAATTAGGAATGCCTTTTAAGAAATCTTGAACATGACCAGGGCCTACCCAAACACCTACATTGCAATCTTCGCCAATTTCTTCAGTGAATACTTCAGATAGACGCTTTCCTGTTGAAATTTCAAGACCTTTCATACATAGAATAAATGTTTTTTGCATATATAAATCAGTCTTTTTGATTTCCTTAGCTAGGTTTCGCAATTGTTGAGAGCTGATGGAGATGATGATTGTATCAGCAAAATTTAATGCGAGTTTCAAATCATTTGTATAAGTAATATCAGGAGATAGACTAAGGTATTCATTTTGATGTGTAGTTTGTAGCTGTTCTAGATGTTTAGAGCCTTCTCTACCCCAGATTTTTACATTATGACCAATATGATTGGCATACCAAGCATGAAAGCTTGCCCAACGACCACAGCCAAGAACAGATATATTCATAAAAAAGCCTCCTAGAATTTTATTTTTTGTATTAATTAATCTTCTTAAGAATATGTCATTTTTGTGATTTATTTCATAACTATTAATTATATCATAGCAAAAAAAGTAGAAGATATATATTGGAAATAGCGATTTTATTTTATTTTTATGTAGGCAAAGCGTATTTGTTCAACTTTCTAATCTATGCTAAAATAAGATATAAAAAGATCAATAGATATGGGGTGTGGGTATGAATTTCAAATTTTTGCATAGTAATATATATGTTTTAGATTTAGAAAAATCAATTGATTTTTATAATAAAGCCTTAGGCTTGAAAGAAGTAGACCGTTTAGATACACCAGAATTTACTTTAGTTTATATGGGCGACGATGAAACAACTCATCAATTAGAATTATCATGGATAAAAGGTCAAAAAGAAGCTTATAATTTAGGTGATAATACATTCCATATAGCTTTTGAAGTAGACGATTATGAAAAAGCGCATGAACTCCATGAAAAAATGGGCTGCATTTGCTATGAAAATAAAGAAATGAGTATTTATTTTATCAATGACCCAGATGGAAACTGGATGGAAGTAATTCCTAAAGGAAGATTTTAATTTAATGGGCGAAAATCGTCTAATTTATGCAAAATATTGATAAATAAAATGTAAATCATTATATAAATTCAGGTTAGGGACTAGCCGTAGTGCTTGGCAGATATAGTTAGATTGCTAATTATTTCCCAAGAAGCTCTCATTTACAAATGAAGAGTAGTTCACTTTTAGATAAAAAAGGGGCAAAATAATTCGATGGATAACAAAAAATTTCAAGAAATGATTGATGAATTTACACTTGATAGCGATGCCATAAAAGATGTAGCAGCATCTTTTCGCTATGATATAGAACATGGCGTAAAAGAAACAGGAGAATCCTCTTTACGTATGTTACCATCTTATATCGGTTTACCTACTGGTAAAGAAACAGGAGAATACTTAGCACTTGATTTTGGTGGCACAAATCTTCGTGTAGTTTTAATTCGTTTAGATGGTGAAGGCAAATTCGAAGTTATTAAAAAAGTTGCTAAACCATTAGTAGTGCCAGGCGAATATGATTTTATTTGCGCTGATGCAAATGCTGATGAATTATTTGATTTTATTGCTGATATGATAGAAGAAGCTGTTGATGGCAATCGCGATAAAAAATATTTATTAGGACATACTTTCTCTTTCCCTTCTTCTCAGACAAATATTTATAATGCACGTCTTATCATTTGGACTAAAGAATTTGCAACAAAAGGTGTTGAAGGTGAAGTTGTAAATGATTTATTAAAAGCAGCTTTAGCTCGTAAAAATCTTACAAATGTTGAACCAACAGCAGTTATCAATGATACAGTAGCAGTTTTATTAGCAGCTGCATACAAATTAGGTAATGTAAATATTGGTTCTATCTATGCTACAGGTCATAATACATGCTATTATGAAACATTCACTGGTATGGGCAAACCTGCAATGGTTATAAATATGGAATCTGGCGGATTTAATAAACTCGCTATCAATAAATATGATTACAAATTAGATATGGAATCTGAAAAACAATATGAACAACGTTTAGAAAAAATGGTTTCTGGTCGTTATATGGGTGAATTATTATCTTATTGCTTAGATGATGCTTGGAATATTGGCAAAGTAGAATTCACAAGTATTGATATATCCACTATTTTAGCTGATAACAGCGATAGTTTAGATGGAGTATGTGATTTATTAAAAGCAAAAACCAATGCAGATATAACTACAGATGATGCTATTTGGGTAAAAGCTTTAGCTGAAACAATCGCTAGCCGTTCTGCAAGATTAGTAGTTGCTACTTATTGCGGTATTATGTGGCATTTATATCCAAATGGTGGTATTCCAAAACAATTTGTAGCTGTAGATGGTTCTGTATATGAAAAAATGCCTACAATAAAAGACAATATGCAAAAAGCTATTTATGAAATTTTAGGCGAAGAAGCTGACAAATTAGAACTTGTATTAGAAAATGGTGGTTCTGCACTTGGTGCAGCACTCGCTGCAGCTATGGAACCTGTTGAATGCTAATTTAAAGAGGAAAAAACAATGAAGCAGTCATTATCGTTAAATTTAAAACAAAAATTGTTAATGACACCAAAACTTCAGCAATCCATAAATATTTTACAATTATCTGCCCATGAATTAGGCGAACTCATCGAAAAAGAATATATGGAAAATCCGACTTTAGAAATAGACTCAAGCTCAGAACATGAGCTTGAGCCTGCTTCTAACTTTGATAAAACTATGGATTTTTTAGAATACTTAAACAAAGATGATGAAAAGCCTGAACCTGTAGCAAATGACGATGATTTTAAAGTAAAAGAGTTCACGAGAAATAATCAGACATTAGAAGAATATTTATCAGAACAAGTGGATTTTACTTTTAACGATAAACAAGAGATAAAAGTAGCTAGATATATCATTGGATTATTAGATGCAGCAGGATATTTAAGAGTGAGTACAGCTGAAATATCATCATTATTGAAAATAAATGAAAAGATAATAGAAAATGTTTTGGCAAAAATTCAAATATTAGAACCAATAGGAATTGCGGCGAGAGATTTACCAGAGTGTTTAGCTATACAGGCAAAGAAAATTAATGTATATGACGGAATTATGAAAGCTATTATAGATAAATATTTACCAAAAGTAGCTGAGGGAAAAATAAAAGAGATAGCTACATTAGAAAATGTAGAACCTATACAAGTACAAGAAGCGATAGATATAATTCGCACTTTTAACCCAAAACCAGGAGCATCTTTTGGTAAAGAAAATTTAGAATATATTGTACCTGATGTAGTAGTTAGGGATATTAACGGACAGTTAGAAGTAATTATAAATGAAACGAATGTACCTAAATTACGAGTAAACAGTCTTTGCTATAAAAGAGATATATTAGATACGCATAGTAAAAAATATATTGAACAACATGTAAATTCTGCCATTTGGTTGATTAAAAGTATAGAACAAAGACGTATAACTTTATTGAAAGTAGTAAATGAGATTGTAAAACAACAAGAAATGGTATTTTATAAAGGCTTATCCTATATGAAGCCTTTACTTATGAAAACTGTTGCTGAAAATATTGGTGTACATGAATCAACTGTTAGTAGAACAGTTGCTAATAAATATATGGAAATGCCTTATGGTATAGTGGCTTTAAAGAAGTTTTTTGCAGGTAGTGTAAGCAAACAAAACGGAGAAGAAGACATAATCGCTGATAAGGTAAAAGCAAAAATAAAAGAACTCATTGAAAATGAAAATAAAGCAAAACCGCTTAGTGACCAACAATTAACAAATATTTTGAATGAAAATGGTATGAAAATATCACGAAGAACAGTTATGAAATATAGGGAACAATTGGGTTTTGCTTCTTCATCTAAACGCAAAAGATATTAGAACTTAAAAATATTTTAAACAGATAGAAGATTGAAGAATTTTCTATCTGTTTTATTTAGTAGGGAGAATAAAGTGAAATTAAAAAAATTTTTTATAAGAACTGTGTTAGCTGTAG
>OGND01000602.1_pt1 | contig 20957 bp, 24 predicted proteins | sample 1573381 | NCBI WGS metagenome assembly OGND01 (sample SAMEA2581989, study PRJEB24529) | metagenome | biome: Human gut stool | place: China | collected 2011
GATCAAGGAACATCTGATAAACATTAATTATATATGGGTCAATAAGCATCTGTAAAATGCCATATCCTACTGCCATAAGAATCCCTGTCTTCACGCCAAACCAATATCCTATAAGTGTTATAAAAAACATGCTGAATAGCGTAACTGAACCTCCCATAGGAAGTTTAACAATTTTAATCATAGATGTTACAACCGCAAGTGCAACTGCCATGGCGGAAAAAGCGATCTGCCTGACTCCAATCTTTTTATCCTTTTCAGCTATCATACACCCAATTGAAAAAAGCACGATAAACACGGCTATCAATGCAATATATCCTGCCGCTGTTAATTGATACGTAACTTTGTATTCATCAATATTTTTTAATATAAAAAAGTTCATAATTTTTCTCCTTATGAATCGCACATTTTCATCATTCAAATCTTATTTTTATTTTATCTTCATCTTTTTTCCAAATTGCAGATATTAATTGAGATTTCATATATTCTAGGGTATTTCATTATTGATGCCATACGCACGTAAAAAAGCCGCAATCCCTCGGAACTGCGGCTTTTATGCATGTTTTTAAACTTTTACAATTAGAACTTGCCGTTATCAGCTGCTTCCTGAATCTAAACAGTAACTCGCCATTTTTCAAGGCTTTCACATATTTTTGTATGTTACGTGTAAGCTACGCGTCATTTTTTACATTATTTCAAATTCATTTCTTCAATATATTTATTAATCAGGAAGTTTCAAAATCATACCGGCATACAATCCGCTTTCAAGCGTCATTCCATTGTATTCGGCAAGCTCTGCTGCTCTGTTTCCATCTCCTAAATAGTCGTTTGCAATCTGCCAGAAACTTCCGCCTGGCTGAACTGTTGCTGTTCTTTCCTCTTCACGACTTTCGGGTTCACTGTCTGCCGGCTGTGAATCTGCCGGAGTAACATCATTTATCACGTTGTCGTTTGCAGCTTCATCAATAGAGCCGATAACCTCAACATCTGACTCTCTTACTACAGCAAATACAACACCGTCATGTGTCAATCGCATAGTCTCACCGTCGTAACCCTCTACATCATAGCCGTCTTCATTGTGCCATGCTGTGATGTATGTGCCGTAAATGTCTGTCTCGCCTGTAAATCTTACCTTAACACCATTGTATTTATTTGTGTCAATGTTGTTATCAGATGTATCAACATCTGTCTGCTCCGGAGCAACATTAAAATCGTAATCCTTATAAGCAAAGTTCTGGTCTACTGCCTGACCGGCTACGCTCACGTCTCTGATAAAGTTATCAGAGCCACCACCATACTGCCAAATATCAATATCCACACCAATCTCTGGCTTCTCTGCAGTATATGATGCACACCATACGTCATTGCCGGCTTCCTTGATTGCCTTGACATCAATCAGATTAATCAACGGACTTGCAGAAGCATATACGCCCGCATCATAGCCGGCTCCTTTTATGACTTCACAGAATCTGTTAATAATCTCTGTAAGATTATCAGCATCAAGAGCTTCGCCCTCCACGTCGGCAAACACAGGAAGCTGTAACTTCATCCCCTCGACAAGTGAAAGGCAGTGGCGTGCCTGTTCTGCCGCCTCTTCTGTAGATGATGCATCTAAGAGATAGTAAACACCTCTTGCAATGCCAACTCTCACACATTCGGCATAATTTCTTCGATATGTCGAATCGTAATACATACCGATATTCTTATCGTCTGCTCCGCCGCATCTGAAGATTGCAAATTCAATCCCTTCTTTTTTTGCCTGTTCAAAATCATACATTCCCTGCCATCTTGATATATCTATTCCAAATTTCATATTATTTATCCTCACTTTCATTTGTCAATTCATTATCATCAGGAAGTTCATCTGTATATTTCCCCAAAAAATTTTTAACATATGCCCATATTTTCTTTACCGGCAATCCACAGAGCGTCATATTTTTTAAGATGCTTACAATCTCATACGCAATGTAAAGCATACCAAAAAATTCCGTTATTCCCACTGAATTCCCCAAATATATTCGTATTGTTTCAGGAATAAAGCCGATGAGGTTGAAATTTGTAACATAATCTACGACAATCAAGAACATTATTGATATAATCATTCCAATTTTACGAATTGCCCCATTTATACCAAAGCAACTGTTAAAATTCCTATCTTTTATCGCTCTTAATATTCCAAATGCCGTATCAATTACTACAGCTATAATTACAAGCTGTATAATTCTACTATGTGCCGCAACTATATATATCTCTCTTAATGTTTGCATATAAAATCCTTTCTGTTGCACCGGTGCAACTTTAAAATTTTTGTATTAAAAAAAGACGCTTTCGCGTCTATGAGGAATCATTATACATATTTACACCTATCTTTCTTACTTTTCTAATGCTTTAAGTCTGTTGTTCAAGCTTTGCACTGTCGCTATTAAATCGGCTATAAGCTCGTCATATCTCAAGCTGTAGCGTGCTGTCATAAGCTGTGTCTGTTCACCTGTATATTTATTTAGGGCTATCTCATTGTAATTTTCGTCATTAACTTTCTTGTCTATAAACAATCCCCAATCGTTATCTCCCATTGATTCTTTAACATCCTGTGCAATAAGACCATGATGAAGCCTGTTTGATGTACCATTTTTAAATCTAAACTCTGACGGAATTAAACTGTAAATAAACTGTGCCGAATCTTCAATATCAAGTTCTTTAATGTCTTTTTTGATGTTTTTATCAGAATCACTTGAGACATTTCCATATATCGTTCCATCTACATGCCAATTATATTTAACTTTGCCAGTACCCCAGAGCGAAAGTTCACAATTGCCGTAATTCATCATATCCGTATTAGTCAACATTAGAGGGGAACCTGTTCCTGTATAATCTACTAAAAAGTAAGCCTCTGGCTTTATATAGGGTTGTAAGATTCCCCTTTTTTCTAATGCATCTATTGTCAATACAAAACTTGAATAGATAGGATTTGATGAATCTGTGCTATATAATATAGTAAAAGCATCCAGAGTATCTATGGTAAGCTCTGCTACCCATTTTTTATAGTTGGGGTCATCTGATTTTGTAAATACTGTTGCATCCAGATAAAATAAAGCATTAGGCTCATTATTATATAAATGTGTGGTATCATAAAAACTAATACCTTTGCTTTTACTTTGTAAATTATAAGCCCCATTTAGTGCAACGCTTCCAGCGTGCATCATACCATTAGCTCCTACATACCAAGTGCCATAGTAATTATTATCAACTTTAATTTGTGTTGAGTAAATCCAAGTATCATCATTTTTTGCTGTTTGTATATAACTTCTATATTTACCATAATCTGAATATAAGGCATTATTTGTAATATTCCAGTTAGCAATTAATCCTTTGGAAAACGTAACACTTCCATCTGCCGCAATCTTCGCATTTGTGCTGTCTAATACAAACCTGTTCGATTTGAGCGTAATAACATCTGCACTTGCATTAATTTCGCTTATAAGCTTGTTTTTATCAACTTTAAGTTCTAAGCTAGCCTTTGTGGCATAATTAGAGCTTACAGTTGTTAAAATCGAACTGGCTGATTGATTTATTGCAGAATTCACTTGCGTTGTTGTACTGTATGCTGTAAATTTTTCATCTGTGTCTTCCGGTGCTGGCGTCCAATCTGTGGCTTTGTTGCCGAGTTCAAGTTTAGGATGTTTATAGTATGTATAATCACCTCTCGCTGTTGGTTTGACACCTAAATATACAGTTATTGTTTCAGCACCAGACGGTACTGTAAATTTGATTGTAAAGTATCCTTCAGACACATCTTTCTGTACAATAATGTTATTAGTTCCGCCTTTATAATATCTGACAACAACATATCCATTCTTTGTTCCCTTTTTATTATAACCGGAAAGAGTGTATGTTTGTTCACTTTTATCAGATGATATATACCAATACGCACTCCACCAACTACTTGTATTAGTTGTAGATATTTTAAAGTAATCATTAGAATCTTTAGTTACGGTAATATTGTTTTCTTTATGCCATTTTGTCAAATCTGCTGTATTTAACAAAAGATTTCTCCCGCCAATTTTCAAGTCACTGAATTCTTTTTTACTTGTATAAGTTTCACTTACAGTAGTTTTAAAGCCACTTAAATCAGCTGTCAGTGCTGTCATATTCGCCTGTAAAGCTGTAACTGTACTTCCGTCTGCTTTTTCGCTTATCTTTGTTGTGTTACTGTTTACAGTTGCAGTAAGGCTTGTTAAAGACTGATTAAGTGATGTGTATTGATTGCTTATAGCTGTGACTTTTGTATCTACAGATGATATAGCACTGTCTGTGTCCTCCGGTGCAGGTGTCCAGTCTGTGGATTTATTACCTTTTTCAAGTTTAAGGCCACAGATAAATAAACTTACATAATTACTTTCTGTCTTGCTGATTCGAGGTGACATATAGCCATCTGTCGTAGCTTGTATTACAAATGTGTATCTTTTCCATTCAGACGACACGGCAACATATATTGCTTCAAAATTTGTCTGCCCTGGGCATGTCACTACAGCCTGTGTATCTTCTCCACTTGTCTTCGCATATAAACTATATGCAAATATATCTCCAGCTTTACACGTAACATCTTGAGGTTTATCAACTCCATTCCATGTCAAATAGCGGGATATTACTGTTAAGCCCTCATATTTCTCACTTTCTACTTTCCATTGTGGCAAATTTCTCCAATTTCCGCTAAAATCTTTTGTGCCTAAATAGAGATTCTTTCCACCAATCTGCAAGCCATTCACAGACGTTGTTATGTCTTGTTGCCAAACCTTGCTTGAAATCGCTCCTTGCACAGCAGTGAGCTGTGTCCCCTGCGTTGTCACCGCATTCTGCAAATTTGTAACATTCGTAGTCATGTTTTTAAACGCAACATCAAGCGTCTGTTTGTTTGCATTCACATAAATTTTACTGCTTTTCAACGTATGGCTTCCGTCTTCGTTAATAACATTAAAAAGGCTTTCTATATTCAGCTTATTTGCCGCAATATTTGCATCTTCCTTTATCATGTCGTTACGGATAATCTCACGTTTTACGCCGTTTTCGGTTAAACCTAAAGCATCAAACATCAAGTTGCAGGATTTATCCCAGACATACATGTTATAATCAGAATTAGCATCTTTACCGATTTGAACTCTTGTAACTTTATTATCATCTTTTATCTGTATCGTATTGTCAGCTATATCAAGATTTCCGCTTTCGCTTAGAATTTCAACAAGGTTTGTATAAATCTTCCCACTTGTAATCTTATCTGCCGCAATGCTTTCTATCATCGCCGACTTTATCTGTGCATCACCGATATTCGCAACAATGCTGTTGCTAAATTCTGTTGTAAGACTTCCGCCGGATGCAGAGCCGAACATTATTGTATTTACCTTTTCAACTCCAACAGTTAAGTCTTCAATCTTTGATACGGCTGATTCAAAGTCTTTTGCATAAAAATTTTCAAACTTTCCTTCTACACCGTCAAGCTTCTCGATTGTTGCGGATTTTATATCAGCTTCAGCAGAAGACAGCTTTGTGTTTTCCAGCGTTCCGATTTTGGCCGTGTTAGCATTTAATTGTCCTGTAACATTAGCAATCTGGGTTGTTAATGCTTCAAACCTAGCATTTTTTGATATAATTTCATCAAGATTCAACACCTTTGAAGCATCTATATTGTCAATAGCGTCGCCGTCAACTGTTCCGTTATCGCTCGTTATATTATCAACAGTGTTGCATGTGCTGTTGTATTTCTGAATATAAGCCGAAAAAGTAAGCTTCAAATTTGAAATTTCACATGTGTTTTCGCCCGGATTTTCAGGATAACTTTTTAACTTAACAATACGCTGTTTTATCCGTGTATGCGTCTCTTTATTTATGATCGTAATCACATCACCGATTTTATATTCGTATGCTTTTATTTTTTTTGCATTAGCCAAGTCAACAATCTTGCAGCTATATGATGTATATGGCGTTGCTAATTCTTCGAGTTTTGCCGTTGCATCCTCTTTTAAAGATTCTGGAACTGTATAGCGTTCATCTTTCCATATAAATGTTTTATTTTTTGAGCTGTATGTATGATTTTCAAGCAATTTACTGCCGCCGTTTACAGACTCTATAGTAAGTCCATCTTTACCTAACGGAAGTATTCTCGTGTAAAAATCAGAAGAATTCGACTGTATTGTAAGTGACACAAGATTCAATTCATCAGTAAAGTAAACTCCTTTATCCTCGCCGATTTTTTCTTTAAAAACAATCTTCTTATTCAGCGAATCAATCAGCATTTCAAGATTGAATGTGTCTGCAATTTTCTTTAAAATATCCCATACTGAACTATTTGTCATTCGTACTGTACGCTTCTTTTTTACAGTACACTCACACGTCCACCCAGTTCCTGCAAGTGCAAGATTTGCTGTATCGTTTGCTGTCTGTTCAACAGTTTCAAAATTCTGAAAAGACGCACCCTCAAGCTCATCAATGTTTATTTTTGCAACAATATCATACGCTCCGTTATCATCTGTATTCATTTGTTTAATTACAAACTCATCTGTCTTAGTTCTGATAAAATCTTCAAGTTCGATTTTACCAGCTAAATTTTTCGGAATTGAAAAGCCTAATGTTTTGTCGCCATAATCAAGCACCTCTTCAATATACAAATTTTCATATTTTACAAGCGGCGATTCAATGCCGTTTTTATCTTTATATCTTAGCATACGCCACTCCTTTTACTTTTACTCTTCAATCATAAAAAGCATACATTCAATCTCTTTTCCGTTAAGGCTATCGTAATTTTCGGAATCACACTGCTCAATATCTTCATATTTTACAGTTCTTACCTTAATATCATCTTCAAGATTAAGAAGATCTACGTATTTTTTTATTGCATCAATCTCATCTGATTCCGTTTTATATCTGTATTTATACTGCTTATCCTTTTCAGTTTTTTCGATAACTTTACCGTCTTTTGTCTTTTCTATTATTTCATCACGTAAAGGTTTTCCACTTTCATCTTTTTCACAGTTTTCTTCAAGTATTTTTGTTCTTTGCTCAAGGATAAGCTTGCTTTTTTCTTCTAATGTTCTTAAATTTACAGCAATCGCATAACTCACTTTTACAGGCAGTTTTTTGTAAGATAAAACTTTTAAACACTCTGCATATTTATCAACTTCAAATAACTTAATCTTCATTTGCTACCTCCTCATCAGCAAGCATTGAATTAACATATTCTTCAAATTCAGCACAATCTTTCTCATACTGTTCCTTATTTTTTCTGTACGCCTCATTATTTGTTATAATTTTCGTAATGCTTACCATTCCATAGTCAACCAATTTACCATTAACCTTATCAAATTGTGTTGACATTGTGCAAATCTGTGTACTTACACCTGATTCTGCATCTGTTATTGTACTTGTAGCATTAATTGTTATTGTTTTCTTCTCTGTGACTGTCGTTTCTTTGTTTAACATTATATATTCCTCCTGATCATCTATAATATGGTCTATATTTAATCGTAACAGTACAAGAGCTGCTCAATTTTATAGAATTCAGTCCTGGCTTAATTTTCGGAAATTCCCACAAATCAGTTTTACTTAATATATTTGTGCCATTTTCGGTTATTGTAAAATTTTCGCCGTCTATTAAAATCTCTGCATTTCTTGCTATATCCTTTATCGTTATTGCATCATCTGTAAGCCCCTCTATTTTAAGCTCATTCAAGGCTATGTCAGACGACAATGAAAGCACAGCCGGAGATTGTGCTGTGCTTTCTGAATCAAATGTTTTTTCCGTGCCGGAAAAATTTATATTCTTTTCACTACCTTTTTTACTGTATGCAGTCAGATGTATCTTATAACTGTAAAGCCAGCGTTTAACAAGCTCTTTTTCTTCACTGCTAAAATCAAAATCATACGTAAATTGCATATCATCAAGCTCAATCTGGCCAGAATCGAAATCTGCAAGAATCGAACTCATCATAAGCTCACATTGCTCTTTTGTATCTGCTTTTATAAGCATTTCTATACAGATTTCAAAATCTGTATAACGATTAGGCTTTAATTTAACAGGAACATGTCCTGCATCAAGCCAGTTCGTGTATGTTGTTACATTACGCGGCTTAATCGTCTGACTAAGCCACGTAACATTTTTATATTTTTTCCTTAAATCAACATCATTTACTATCATCTGTCTGTCACCAGCCTTTGTGCAGCTTCGTCCATAAAATAGTCAACATCAGATTTATCCTTAAAGTTATAGTTGCCATTAAAATTAATCTGTGTGTTATTCGACGTTGTAGATGAAGCCTCTCCTGTTCCAATCATATTATTAATATTAAGATTTGCCGCTAAATCTTTGGCCGCATCTGCAATAAGTCCTTTCTGCTGATGAATCTGCTGTGCCATTCTTCCGACAAAATCCGGCATCCATTGCTCATAATCTCGCAAAGGCCCTTCGTCTGGGCGTGAAAAATGCAGAATGTTTTTTATCTTTTCAGCAACTGCTCCTGCCGCATCTGCAACCCTTCCAATCATTGACCTGATTCCGTTTACAAGTCCTTCTATGAAGTCTTTTCCCCACGAAAACGCAATATCAATCAAATCACTGAATGTATTTTCGAGAAAAGACACAAGATTGCCTATAACTCCGCCTATTGCTCCGACAATGCCGCCTATTATCTCAAGGATTCCGTTCCATGCCCTGTCCCAGTCACCGGTTATAATGCCAAGAACGACGTCAATAATTCCCTGTATAACATTCATAACACCTTGAATTATGGACTGAATTGCACCAAGCACAGCACTTACAGCATTTTTTATAATTGCAAGTCCAGCTTTTATCGTTGCAACAATGCTGTCTATGATAAATCCTATTATCATCTTCAGCCATTCAAGCCAAACTGATATTATGCCTTTTATATACTCTAAATACGTGCTCACATATGGCTGTATAAACTCCCAAAATGCTTTAATTGTATTAAGCATTTCAGAAAAGAAATTCTTGATAAACTCTGCAAGTTCAGAAAAAGTTGTATTTATAAAATTCCTGAAATCTTCACAGTTAAAATATAATGCTGTTATTACTGCAATCACAGCCGCCACAGCTGCCACTATCAAGCCAACCGGTCCGGTAAGTATAGCCAATGCACCGGATAAACCGCCAACAGCTCCCGACGTTGCACCTATCGTTGAGGTTAATGTTGATATGACTGGTATGATTTTTGCTCCAATTTTCATGACGGAAGATATTCCGGTTGAAATCTTCCCAAAAGCTATAAGTGCCGGTCCTATCGCCGCAACAATCAACGCTATGTCAACAATCAGCTTTTTACTTCTTTCAGACATAGAATTAAACTTATTAACAACGCTCTGTACTCCTGCTACAATATCCCTGATTTTAGGCATCAGCAGCTCTCCGAAACTGATAGCAAGTTCCTGCGTTGCACTTTTAAGCATTGTAATTTCGCCGTTAAGATTGTCCTGCATTGTATTAGCCATGCTTTCAGCTGTTCCATCACAGTTTTGAATTGCACCAGACAGCTTTTCAATATCGGACGGAGCTGCATTCATCAATGCAAGAAATCCTGACATAGCTTCTGTTCCTACAAGCGAAGATGCTGCTGTTGCCTGTTCAGATTCCGACAGCTGGCTAAACACATTCCTGCAATCATACAATATATCAGACAGACTTCGCATTGAGCCGTCTGCATTTACAGTTTCAACATTTACGTCTCCTATAGCTTCACCGCTTATAACTATCTCATCAGTAAGTGAAGTCATGATTTTACGAAGAGCCGTTCCAGCTTGTGATGCTTTTATTCCGCTGTTTGCCATTAAGCCAATAGCCTGTGCAGTATCTTCAATCGAAAATCCTAACGCTCCCGCAATTGGTGCAGCATATTTAAACGTCTCACCCATCATTGAAACATTTGTGTTTGCATTTGAAGACGCCGCCGCAAGCACATCTGCAAAATGTGCCGAATCATCAGCTGTCAAACCAAACGCTGTTAAAGCGTCCGTAACTATGTCGGACGTTGTTGCAAGGTCTTCTCCGGAAGCTGCCGCAAGGTTCATGATTCCGCTAATTCCGTCAACCATATCCGCAGTTTTCCAGCCCGCCATAGCCATATACGACATGGCTTCACCTGCTTCCGTCGCTGAGTATTTCGTCTGTGCTCCCATTTCCCTGGCTTTTGATTTAAGTGCTTCTAAATCATCACCTGTCGCACCGGATATTGCTGCCACATTGCTCATTGCACTTTCATAATCAGATGTGGTTTTCACTGCAGCTGTTCCAAGTCCTCCAATTGCAATTGTTGCCTTTGACATGCTTCTGCCGATTTGAGACGACTTATCTCCTATTGTTCCGAAAACATCTGAAACTTTAAGCAACGTAGCATTAGCTGTCATTGCCTCACTTGTGAGTTTCTTTAACTCCTGCTCCGTTGATTCAATCTCACGACATAAAGCCCTGTACTGTTCCTGGCTTACTTTTCCATTTTCGCCAACCTGTGATGCCGCCTGTTTTTCTGCCTGCCGCAATGTAGTCAGTTTTTGTGATGTCTCATTTATTGCATTTTTTAGAAGAGTCTGTTTTTGCCTTAAAAGCTCGGTATTCGTTGGGTCAAGCTTTAAAAGTTTATTAACATCTTTAAGCTCATCCTGTGTTGTTTTTATAGCACTGTTTGTTCCTTTTAGTTCACTTTGCAGTTTTGTTGTATCACCTCCGATTTCGATTGTGATACCCGCTATTCTGCTTTTTGCCCTTATGAATCACCTCCCGCAAAAAACCGCCTCTGATTTAATCAGAAGCGGTCAAAATCTTCCTGACTTGGCAAAAGTGGCCAGTCATAATCATCATTTAATTTTTCAACATACATATCATTGACAAGGCCGATTGTAACGCAGTCACAATCAGCTATAGACAGCCCAATCTGAAGGCAACGATACATGAAAAGCGGCGTTGTCATTTCCCTGCAAGTTGCATGAATTTTTTTTTACTTTCAACAGTAGTCGCATTATCAAGCCTCCACAGTTCAAGAATCTGAGGCAGTACCTGATAAATGGAAAATGTATCAAACTGTTCAAGCCAGTCGTCAGCATTGTCTGGCTGGGATGGATCAGCATGTTTTGCCATAACAAATGCAACATTTTCAAACATTTCCAAATCATCAATTTCAAACTGTTTTCCATCTTTTTTTGCTTCATCAGCCTTTTTAGACAGACTTTGCATATCTTTGAATATATCACGGCCAAAAAAACGGCGATAAAGTCGCGGCACTGTCGCAGATGCTCTGAACTTCACTTTTTTTGAATCAATTTCAATTTCTTTTACTATCATCTTTACGCCTCACCCTTTACCGGAATATAAACAGATTCATACCACTTGTTATATGCTTCATCTGTTGTCGTTGCCGTCGTTTTAGTCTTCACATTTCCATTAGGAAGTGGGGACGCCTTTATTGACAGCTTTTCTGTCTGCACTTCCTTTTTATCTTCATTTGTCTTTGATGCTACAGAAGGACGTGTTGCTTTTACTCTGTAAAGCACATGGCGTACAGCTTTAACGTCACCATCAAATTCAAAAAGCAATGCAAATTCTGACGACTCCGTATTGCTGTTTTCAACAGAAACATTGTTTTTATCAAGTTCGTTTTGAAGGATATCCTTCTCAAAAGACAGCGGAACAAGAGCAACCTCCAAATTTCCCTCATACCCATTGTTTGACGTAGCGGTGTAGTAAACCATGCCGTCCGCATAAAATTCTTTTGTATCCCCCTTTGCATCAAGTGAGAGTTCAACGCTTCCCGGAATCGGAACAGGTGTTTCATACGTTATTGCCCCGGCTTCATCTATGTTCATTTTTGCATAATGAACATTTTTTAAATTAAATTTAACTTTATTTTCCTTATTCATTTCAAACCTCCAAAGAATACAGTTCTTCAAACATCTTTTCTTTTTCTATATAAAACTCCTGCCGATTGTAAAAAAGTCCGTATGCATCAAGAAGCTCTTCAAGAGCTGCTTCAACGTTCGGACTTTTTTCATTTACATAAAGCTCTATATATAACTTATTAATCTTGTGATATACCTGGCCGTCTGCTGCCATGTTATCACTTTCTGGCATTGAAAATATAATGTACGGTGCTGTCGGCGGCTCTTCCTCATCAAAACGCCAATAGGCGAACGGTATTCCCGTCTCAGACAGCATCTGCTTAACCTTTTCATATGACATTAGCTTTTCTCCTTTATACGTTTTAATGTACGCTGTTCAAGCTCATTAACAGCCCATTCTTCCGCTGGCTTAATGTGAATTATTGGTGCTACTCTTCTGCCTTTTTTACCTGTCGGCAATACAAGTTCATGTCCGTTTTCGAGTAAATGTGTCAGTGAATACTGATGACCTTTTGCATAAACAACACGATTTTTTCTGTGAGAATTCTCGCTTTCAGTCGTGCTCGTCCAGCTATTTTTATAACTTCCGGGAACATATTTACTGCTTGCACCACTCTTTTTTACAGGTGCCTTTTCTTTTACCTTGATAACAGTAGCTCTCGCAACGCTGTCAACATCTTTCTTTAAATCAGACGTTACTTCATCAGCATATTGCTGCATAAGACTAACTATTTCATCAGCAAGTGCATCAGGCTTTATCAACTTTGACATTTGTCACACCTTTTTTTGCCGAAACATCATCAACTGACAATATTTCTTTTTTTATGAGCTCATCAACGACACTCTTATCATCAATTGTCACATTATCACCGGCAGTTGCACCATAATTTTTATACATAAATGATTTAATTGCTTTCATTGCTTTTATTTCTCCTGTCGTCGTAAACTGGAATCGCCTTTTGCAGCGTCAAATACATAGACGGCGGTTCTGTATCATACTTTTCCTGTATCTGCCTGACTTCATATTGAACTTCATTAATAAGAACAATCGACTTTGCGTTAATAAATCTGTTAAAAGGAACGCTTATAAGCCTGTCTATACTGCTTTCTGCAATCTTTGCCTGATAAAATCTTGTAACGCCAACTGTTCTAAGTCCAAACCGGAAGCTGCATATATCGGCCGTTATTGCCCTTTTTTCTGTTTTGCACACTGTACACATTCCGTCGTTAAAAAGCTCCCTGTTAGCTGTTTTTTTGTGCATAACTTAACGCCTCCTGCTTTGTCTGCAAGTAAATTATATCCGTCTGATAATTTTTAAAAAATTCATCAAGTGCATTGCTTCTTGCATACATGACATAGTTTAAAAGAAGTTCTTTCGCCTCTGCGTCATCATCTGACAAATAGTCGAATTCCTTACCACAAAGTTCATTAATTCTTTTCATTCCACGTCTGATAAAGCCGACGATTTTTTTATCACCGGCTTCATCATTCCATGTTATGTCGAGAAAATTCTTTACTTCGTCAAGCAGTTCATCATTTATAACACTGCTCATAAGCTACCTCTCAGGCTGATGCTTTTGCTTTTGTATTTACAGGATTGTCTTCTGTATTAGTAATCTCAACTTTAAAATCAGCTGGTTTTAATTTGCTAATGTCAAGATAAATAAAAGCATTGTTGTCTTTCGGCATACCCATTGCATATAACTTTGTAAGATATACTCTGTTATCCTGCAAAAACTGATATTCATCAGAATACTCAATCTTGCCGCTGTTGCCAGCACCAACACCCATAAAGTATTTATCAGGTATTCCAAGGATTGCCTCACCTTCTGCCAGAGCCGCCGACTGAATTGCGTTTGTCGGATATGGGAACACATTATTTTTATAGTTTCCCGAAGAATCTCTTACTGTTGATGCCGGAATTACCTTTGATATATAATCAACTGGATTGACTATCAGCATTACTTCCGGAACAACTCTATAACCGCCATTCGGCTTTTTTGCAAGTGGAGCAACTACTGTACAATAATCTGTAGCAGAAAGTGTTTTTAATACCGTTTTTGATTTATCTGAATACACGCCTTTTGTTACAGCCGCCTCAAGGTCTTTACACATTCCAATTGGCTCATCTTTTCCTGTGCCCTTTAGAACCCCTTTTTCAAGACCTCCTGCCGATGCTTCGGACAAAATAATTCTTACATAGTTATCAAGCCACGCTGGTCCAAGGGCACGCATATCTTTTGATACAGGAATAAAAGCTGATAACTTTGCAAGTGTCATATCCTGTTCCTTAATCTGACCTGCGAGTTCCGTTGAAATCTGTGTTGTTAATGCACTCCATGTTGCAAGATCTATGTTGTCCGCATTTACAATCATTTTGATTGCACCCTGACAGTTAATAAAGTCGATTGCCGCAAGCAGAGGGTGTGCTTCCTGCATATCTTCAATCACAGAATCAATAATTGTCTGCGGCATAGCTTTGCTTATGTCAACAAGAGCCTGTCGCGGATTACCACTCTTTCCAGCATCCGCCCATTTTTCATAAAATTCTTTTTCTTCACTTGTAAGCTGTCTGACACCACGCTGTGCAAGAACTGCAATATCGTTATTGTTTCTCAAATCAGCATATTCTTCAATGATACGCTGCTCAACTCCTGTGGCAAACTGCTGCAAACATTCTGTCATTTTGTCTGTATCATCTGCCTTTAATGCTTCTGACAAGCTCTGCATAAGCTGTTTGTTCTTTTCCTGTAATAAATCCTTGTTTAACATAAATTTCCTCCTGTTATTTGTTATTTTTTAAATTTACTGATGCAAATGCATCAAAAAAAGCACCTAACATGTTAAGTGCTTTATTCTCTGTGTGTTCTTCTGGTTTACCATGCGTCTGATCAGACAGCTCGTTGTTCTTACTTGCCTGCATACAGAACTCTTTCATGCTTTCTTTTAACGACATCTGACTGTTCATCTGATGCCTCATCTGCATTATCATCATCTGATTGCACTGATTGATGTTTGACTGCTCAACTGCTGCCTGTTCGCTTATCTCATCACAAAAGCCATATTCCAGACACTTTTCAGGTGTAAGAATCGTCTCGGCTTTCATCATATCAATAAGCGTATTCTCATCAAGATTGCATCTTGCAAGAAATATCTGTCTGTTTGACTGCATCAACACATCTAAATCATCAGCCTGTTTTCGCAGCTCATCAGCATTACCACAGGCGACAGTCCACATTTCGTGAATCATAATGCTGGAACCCAAGCCCATGATAATTTTGTCGCACGCCATTGCAATGACATAGGCAACCGAGTATGCAAAACAGTCAATATAACATGTTTTTTGACAGTTTTTCTGTTTAAGAAGATTGTATATTGCAACTCCCTCTTTAACTTCGCCGCCATACGAATTTACATGTAATTCAATCTGTGTTCCATCCGGAATATCTGCAAGCATTTTTGCAAAATGGTTTGCTGATGTATCAGATTCATCATACTGCCATGTCTCCCAGTTAAAATCACCTGTTGCTGTAATCTCATCATACACATAAATCTTAACTGGCTTATCTGTCTCCTGCATAACTCTGTATTTCATTTTAAGATTTTTCGGCACTTTCTTCTCCTCCTTCCATATTCTCATAATTTTTTGTAATCCAGTGCTTTCTGCTAAATTCTGTATTTAATTCAGAATCACCGCACCGTCGGCGTAATTCATCTATGCTATACATTCCGCTGCTTATTAATTTGTCTATTTTTTCCGCAATAGAGAACAAATCTATGTGTAAAATTGAAGTTGTATCAATCTTTACACCGGTGCCGTTAAGAACCGCCTTACCACAACGCTTTTTATTAATCTCCGTCTGAATCATGTTACATAACGGATCTATACAAAAAGTCAGGAAGTTACCTGTTATCTTTTCAACTTCTGATACATCACCTTTTAAAAGCGGAATCGGAACACCAAAAGCATTTGCAACCTTTGCAACTATCCTGTCGTCAATGTTAATCACATCATTTAACTCAGACGTTGCCTTTTTCGTTGATTCACTGTTTTTGCTTTCATACGAATAACCATTGAAAAGTGGCAATACAGCATTTCGGTTTTTAAAATATCGCTTAAATCTGTTATTCATGAGGTCTTCCATGACTTCATCATATGTCTTGTTAAGCGTCTTTAACTCGCCTGTAAGCTTTGGAGAATCAATTGACAATATTCCTTTTTCCCCGCCGCTTTTGTAAAACTTATCGTAAGCTGTTGACATCAATTCGCCATAACCATCAACAAGATTTGCAAGAAGCTGTCTTATTGACGTGTTGTTTAATTTAAAATACATGACTTCTGACATTTTTCTTGCTGACCCAAGCGAAAAACTGCCGCGTGATATGTTATAGAACATCCGTTCGTTAAAAACTTCTGTTCCTTCCGTAAATCCATCAGCAATAAAAAGTTGCCCTGACGCTTCAAAAACAAGAACTCTGTTTTCATAAAGTAGCCTGTATATTAATTCATGCATGAATTCATTTGCATTCTGGTTGACATTGGGCTGATAATTCCAGAGAAAATACTCGTCTTTTTTTACTTCAGTACCTCTTACATATGTCTTAAATTCACATTTGCTGACAGCGTTTGCAATCAGGTTTATAGCAACATTTATCATAAATTCTTCGGCGACAAGAGCCTCCAATTTATCACTGTCAACAGTTTCACTCACAACTGTTTCAGCACTCACCTCTTCAGATGTACCTGAAACGATATTGTGAATAAATGTTCTTAATCCCAAATTCTCACCTCCTCGTTAATATGTCCAGCACATCGAAGTATCAGTGCTTTGCAATATGTCCTGGCTAATTTCATTGTAGCTTATAAGTTCATCCCTTAATATTTCAGCCGCCACAAAAGCCTTAAAGCCGTCTGTTTTTCGTGACTTAGGCTCAATCTTGCCATACGTCATATTCCCATTTGAAGAAGTCTCTCTTTTTGCATTGTTGCAATACCACCGCATAATTGGACTGTCACCCCATGCGATTTGATGATTGTTGAACAGTGACGAAATCGTAGGAATAATCATCATTTCATCGGACGGTCGTATAAGTGAGATATTACCGTCTTTTCCGCTTGAAAATCCCGACTCAGTAAGAGCCTTTGATAAAAGCGTATATCTGTATTTATCAATTCCCACTTTTATAATGTTAAAGTGTCTCTGCATATTCTCAAGCCATGCTGCAGGAGTCTCCGGCGGAATCTCCGGACCATCTACAAAAGTCAACAATCCTGCATCTTCCCACTCTAAAAGCGGTGCTTTAATACGAGGTAAATCCTTAGATTCTTTGCAAACCCACGTATGAGTAATCCAATAGTCAACATTATCTTTAATCACAAGAAGCCCTGCTGCCACAAAGTCCTCTGTGCTTGCGTAGTCAATGCCTCCGACTGCTGCTGTTCCTGCGTCAAATTTGGGAATAACAATATTTGTCTTTGCTATATTCTCCCAGTCAGTAACCGCCGCTTCTTTTATTCCTAGCGGACAATTACAGCGTTTCGTTGCAAATGAGGCGTGCCCGATTGGGTCAAGCTTATAATCCGCAAATTCAATGTTCATCTCATTTTGCAGATGCGGAAAGTAAACAAATGACGGATTTGCCATTGTCCAGTTTTTCTTGTTATCAATCAGCTTTTTATCTGGAATTCTGCACATAAACGGCAATGTGCCATTATCAGGAATATCACGTTTTAAAATCTGCTTACACTTTGCTATCTCTGTATCAAGCGGTCCATCTCTTACATCTCCATCTGTTGTTATAATAGTCTGACGTGGATGCGGCTTTTTTCCAAGACCTGTAACAGCAACATCAACAAGCTTCATGCTGTCATATGCGTGATATTCGTCGAAGTCAACTTTTCCGGGTCTGAAACCATCTTTCGTTTTTGGACTTGACGTATTAAATGCAAGCTCCGAGCCGGTTTTAATATTTTTTATAACCTCTTTCGTCCAGTAAAAATGTTTTTTCATAACACTTTTATTAGCCTCAAGCATATCGTAAACGTCAAAAAAAGACATCTTCGCCTGTTTTTCAGACATGGCAAAAATGTCAATATTATAATTTTTTATTCCGTTCACCGGAGTTAAAAGTGCAAAATCTTCAAACGACAGATAACCGTTTTTACCACTTCCACGCCCTACATAAATTACAAGTCGCGGAAAGCGAAGCTGTTTGTCAGATTTACGATATACACAATTGTGAAGTGCAAAACAGAACTGCTCCCACGGCAGTAAATTGAATGGAAAATATCTTTGAAACTGCATATATTTATCAAGCTGTTCTGAATCAACATACACATCTTCTGTTGCAAATACATCTTCCACCAAATCACAGAGCTGGAATTGTTCTTCGCAAATCGGATAAGGTCTTCCACGTATTAAATTTATATAATCATCAATTCTACAATCCGCAATCATTGTCTTCGCCGCCGTCCTTTATATTCTCATCCGCATTAATACCTAACTTATCAAGAATATTCAACATTGCCTTGACTACTCTTGTAACTTCTGCAACCGCAGGATTTGTCTTATGCACTTCATTGCCTTTTACGTTATACTCTGTTAATACAACGCCATTTTCTGAAATATCCTGCTGCAATTTCGTTTTTGTTTCAAAAAGCATACAGTAATCATCAACTAGCTTTTCAAAGTGATATTCGTCCGCTCCCTTACGTTTAAGCTGCTCTTTTAACGATTTGCTGATTTTTTGTGAAATTGTTGCCATGAAAAAGCCCCCTTTCAAGCAATTCCAAAAGTTATAATTGAAATGTCGTTTTTTACTCTAAATAACTCTACATAAAAAATAAGAAACTCTAACCCTATTTTTCGTGAAAAAATCATTTTACGCACATGTGCGGAAAAATCTGAATTGTCGAGTTTTGCACCGGTCTTTGTTAAGTCAAAAAATTTTTCAATTTTTTTAACCGGGGGGATTACCAGCGTTCAGCTGTTAATGCCGTCCTGTCGCTGTACTTTCTGCCATGCCGAATCTCATGACAATCGTGACAAAGGCTTACTAGATTGCGTCTGCGTGTGTCTCCCTCATTTGTATATATTTCAAGTGCCAAGTCAGGACGATTTTTGACATGATTAATATGATGTACAGTCGTTGCTTTTGTATATATCCCTTTTGCTTTGCAATCCTGACACTCGTCTTTGTCTAATTTCAAAACTCTTTTTCTTACTTTAAGCCACTCGCTCCAGATATAAAACCTGTGCATATCTTTTGCTTTTATACAATCTTTTACATATATAATCTGTAATTCTGTCATATTCAACCGTCCTTAATTGCACCTTTCCGGAATCGAACCGGAATCTACAGCGAAGGGAACTGCCGAGCTGCCATTGCTCCAAAGTGCATGAAAAAAGCAGATTGGATTTTACTCCGCTCTGCTTTGTCTGTTGGTAAACATTTATGAAGCAATGACATATTAACATATATAAATGTCTACTGGTGTCCACTCTTTATTTTTTTTCAGATTTTTAATTTAATACTGTTGACAGCTTTTCTATATCTCTTATCTAATCCACTGCGGCTGTAACTCTCTTTCTCTGCTATGCTCTTCATGCTTTGCATGAGCACATGTCGCTGAATCAATATTCTTTTATCATCCTCGTCGTCAAGTTCATTTATCTTATTTAATATCTCAACTCCTGCAAGCACAGCCTTTGCTCTTCTCTTTATGTATTCTCTGCGTAGTTTATCACATTTCTCGTCAATTTTAATAATCGAATCTGATAAATCTGCCTGATTGTGTGACTTTGGCAATCCATTTATTGTTACGGCATGCAATCCATACATATCATTTATAATTGCTATTTCTGTATCAAAATTCTGCTCTTCTTTTTTTAATATATAATATCTTTCAAGATATTTTTTCTTTTCTGCATATGTTGCCTCTCTCAATCTCTCACCCCTTAAAAAATGATACATAATCCCTAAAAGTGTATATTTTTTTATCCCACTTTTATTTTACGTTTGAATCTGCTTGTTCCCTGTGTTTTAATTGTATCGCATATATTTGTATATTGCAAAAATGATACCGTAAGTTAATATCTCGTAAATTTCTTGTGGATAACTCACCTTTTAGGTCCTAGATACATAGCAGCTCTGTCATGTTCTGCGTCGTCATTTCCCCAACATACATATCTTAATGTAACATCAGGTGAATCATGATTATACATTTTCATAAGTGTTATGACATTGCCGCCACGCTTTATATACTGATACCCAAAAGTTTTTCGTAAAGAATGAAGACCGAACGTATAAGGAATCCCGATTGCCTCGCCAGCTTTTGATACAATCCTGTGTCCCATCTGTCGATTAATCGGATATATATAAGCCTTGCCGTTTACATATCTCTTCTGTCCTCGAAAAAGATAATCATATTTACTAAGCTTATATTTATCAATATACTCAAGCACATCCTGATAAAACTGCTTATTCATTTTGAAATTTTGCATTTTGCCTGTTTTGTTCTCTTTAATCTGTATATAACCTTTGTATACATCAATAACTCTAAGCTGTAACAAGTCCTCCGCTCTAAACGCTGTATTAAGCCCGATATGCACAAGCATGTAATTTCTTTCCCACTGATATTTTTTACAGTCTGATTTTGCGTTGTCAATTTTTTTAAGGAAATAACCATATAACGCATCTATTGTTTTCTGGTCTTTAATCGGCTTTGTCTCATGCTGTCCTGCGAAATATTTTATTCTTCTCAATCTAAAAACTCCTCTCATGCAAAAAAGCCCGCTACCATAAACAACATGGTAACGGACTTAAATCATTTATTTTTTTCTATAAATTCTCTCATCAATTCAGAAATTGCAGCCGCCTGACTTACCCCAGCCTTTTCACAGGCTTGAGCAAATGCCTCTGTCAATTCCCTTTTTAATTTATACGTTTTGGCTATATAGCCGGCTTTCGACTGATATTTTTCATTTGCCCTTGTCTGTGCTGACGGATTACCTTTTGGCATTTTTTATTCCACTCCTTTTAATAAAATATATAATAAATTTTGCAA
>OGND01000607.1_pt1 | contig 20772 bp, 18 predicted proteins | sample 1573381 | NCBI WGS metagenome assembly OGND01 (sample SAMEA2581989, study PRJEB24529) | metagenome | biome: Human gut stool | place: China | collected 2011
CCTATCAACGGGTATGGGCGGAAGTGGATCTGGATGCCATCTGGGAAAATATGGTCCATATGAAAGAAAACATTGCGGAGAACACGAAAATACTGGCAGTCATTAAGACGGACGGATATGGTCATGGTGGTGTCCCTATCGCGAAAATGTTGGAGCAGCTGGATTTCATGTTCGGCTATGCAGCAGCTACTTATGAAGAGGCACATGTACTCAGAGAAGCAGGCGTGAAGAAACCGATCCTGATCCTGGGATATACTTTTCCCTATTGCTACGAAGAATTGATCCGGGAGGAGATCCGTCCGGCAGTCTACCGCAGGGATACGGTGGAAGAACTGGCTGCAGCAGCGGTAAAGGTCGGACAGAAGGCAAAGGTTCATATCAAGGTAGATACCGGCATGGGAAGAATCGGTATTACGCCGGATGAGGAAGGACTGGAGTTCGTCAGATTCCTTATGGGACATCCGGAGCTGGAAGTGGAGGGCATCTTCACCCATTTTGCCAAATCCGATGAAGAAGATAAGACTTCTGCAAACCATCAGCTGGAACTTTTTCAGAATTTTATCGACAGAATACAGACAGAGTTGGGGCTTACTATTCCCGTCAAGCACTGCTCCAACAGTGCGGCAATCTTGGAAATGCCTCAGGCGAATATGGATATGGTCCGTGCGGGAATCACGACCTACGGTCTGTATCCTTCCGAAGAAGTAAGTAAAGACATTGTACCCCTGCGGGCCGCCATGTCTCTCTACAGCCATATTGTATACTGTAAGACGATTCATGCGGGACAGAGTGTCAGCTACGGTGGGCTGTTTACAGCACAGAAGGATACCAGAGTAGCCACGATCCCCGTAGGTTACGGAGACGGTTATCCCAGAAGTCTGTCCGGAAAAGGTTATGTACTGATCCGGGGGAAGAAGGCACCGATCCTCGGAAGAGTCTGTATGGATCAGTTCATGGTAGATATTTCGGAGATTCCGGAAGCAATGGATGGCGACAAAGTAACTCTTCTCGGTGTGGACGGTACAGAGCGGATCACTGCGGAAGAACTGGGAGAACTCTCCGGCAGATTTAATTATGAATTTGTCTGTGACCTGGGCAAAAGAATTCCAAGGGTCTACAGGCAGCATGGTGAGATCACAGAAGTAAGAGACTATTTTGAAAATTTCTGACGGATCAAAAGTGTTCGTATAACTCCGTAAGAATCGGCAATACTTATCCTAAATCGCTGATGTAAGGAGTAGAAATGAGAAGAGGAGATGTCTATTACGCGGATCTGCGGCCGGTGATCGGCTCGGAACAGGGCGGTATCAGACCGGTGCTCATCATCCAGAATGATGTGGGCAACAAACACAGTCCTACCGTGATCTGCGCTGCAATCACCTCAAAGATGAATAAGGCGAAGCTGCCTACACACATTGAATTAAATGCCCGTCTCTATGATATGGATAAGGATTCGGTAGTGCTTCTGGAACAACTGCGCACCATTGACAAGAAGAGATTAAAGGATAAAGTATGTCATCTTGACGGTGATATTATGCGGAGAGTGAACCGGGCACTGAAGGTAAGCCTGGAACTGGATACATAGTCTGATACCCTGCGTATCCAGAGGATATATAAAAGAATTAAAATACGAAAGGATGAAATGAACGATGGATATCAGTGGGCCTGTGGCCATATTACTCTTTTTCCTGCTGTTACTGGTAGATATGTTTTTTTACGGATTTGATGCTGCCATTGACAACCTCAATGAAAAAGAGATCTTACATAAAGCAGAGGAAGAAAAGGATCGCCGGTCGGTGCGGCTTTCTGAGATGGTCAGCCGTCCGGGGATCTATATCAATACGGTACAGTTAGTCATTACGCTGATCAATATTTTAATGGGTGCCTTTTACCTGAATATCTGGCTACAGACGATCGACAACGGCCTGCATGTGATCAATGTCGGCGGATTGTCGCTCCAAAATGTTCCCACGGGAGTGATCTCCGGGATTGCAACGGTATTGTCTTTTGTTGCCATGATTTATATTCTGCTGACCTTCGGAGTACTGATCCCGAGAAAAATGGCATCCAGGAAACCGGAAAAGTGGGCATATGCCTGCATTGATCCAATCTTTTGGATTACGAGACTGTTATCTCCCTTGACGGGGCTGGTAAATCTGACTGCAAAGGGAATATTATTCCTCTTCGGTGTCCGCAATAACACAGATGAAAATGATGTGACCGAGGAAGAGATTATTAACATGGTTCAGGAAGGGCATGAACAGGGTGTGATCCAGGCCAGTGAAGCGGAGATGATCTCAAATATTTTTGAATACGGGGACAAGGAAGCCCAGGACATCATGACACACCGCGGAAGTATCGTAGCCATCGACGGTGAGACGAAGTTAAAAGATGCCATTGCTTCCATGCTGGGAGGTAAGAACAGCCGCTATCCGGTGTATGAAGAGAACATTGACCATATCATCGGTATCTTACATCTGAAGGATGCCATGAGGTTCCACATCAGCGATGACAAGCTGGATGTGCCCATTGCGAAGCTGGATGGGTTGCTCAGAGAGCCTTATTTTGTGCCTCAGACCAAAAATATTGATGAACTGTTCAAAGAGATGCAGTCCCAGAAACTACAGATGGTCATTGTTGTAGACGAATACGGTCAGACTGACGGACTGATCGCCATGGAGGACATCCTGGAGGAAATCGTCGGTAATATCATGGATGAATATGATGAAGATCAGGAATATATCAAGAACCGCGGTAAGGGCGAATATGTCATGGAAGGTAAGACTCCGCTTAAGGAAGTGGAAGAGCTGTTAGACATTACCTTTGACGAGGAGGAATTCGAGACGTTAAACGGCTTCCTGATCTCGAGGCTGGACAGGATCCCGGAGCCGGATGAACAGTTTGATGTGGACTATAAGGGATATAATTTCAAGATCCTTTCCGTGGTCAAAAAAATGATCGGAAGTGTCCTCGTCAAAAAGCTTCCGGAGGAAAAAACACTGGAGAATGCAGAAGACGGACAATCAGTGCTTGAAGAAAAACAAAAATAATGCTATGATAAAAAAAGCGTTATTGCGCAGGCGTTGCGCATACAAAGAGAAAGAAACTTTAAGTTCAAAGGAGTAACAAAGATGTCAGGACATTCAAAATTTGCTAATATTAAGCATAAAAAAGAAAAGAACGATGCTGCAAAGGGTAAGATTTTCACTATTATCGGACGTGAAATTGCAGTCGCTGTAAAAGAGGGCGGTCCCGATCCTGCCAACAACTTTAAGCTGGCAACCGTTATTGCTAAAGCTAAGGCGAACAACATGCCCAATGATACTATCGATCGCGGTATTAAAAAGGCAGCCGGCGATGTAGGCAATGTAAACTACAAGTACGTGACTTACGAAGGTTACGGTCCCAACGGTATCGCCATCATCGTAGATGCACTTACCGACAATACCAACCGTACCGCTGCAAATGTCAGAAGCGCATTCACCAAGGGACAGGGTAACGTAGGTACTCCCGGATGCGTATCCTTTATGTTCGATAAAAAGGGCCAGATCATCGTGGACAAGGAAGAGTGTGATATGGAAGCGGATGATCTGATGATGACAGCACTGGATGCCGGTGCGGAAGACTTCTCCGAAGAGGAGGATAGCTTCGAGATCCTGACCGATCCCGATAGTTTCGAAGAGGTACGTAAAGCACTGGAGGATGCCGGAATTCCCATGATCAGTGCGGAAGTCACAATGATTCCTCAGAATTATGTAACTCTGACCGATGAGACTGCAGTGAAGAATTTACAGAGAACACTGGATCTGTTAGAAGACGATGATGACGTTCAGGCAGTTTATCACAACTGGGACGAATAATTCGAAAGGGTAGGGGTAGCAGCATGGAGAAACTTGCTATTGTAGTTCCTTGTTATAACGAAGAAGAGGTGCTGAAGATTGCTTCCGAAGCACTGAGGGGGGTACTGGATGATCTGATCCGCAAAGGGAAGATTGCGGAAGACAGTTTTATCCTGTTTGTTAATGATGGAAGTAAGGATCGTACATGGGAGCTGATCGAGGAAGAACATCAGGCGCATCCGGTACAGGTATGCGGCGTGAAACTGGCAGGCAATGTGGGACATCAGTTCGCACTGACCGCCGGACTGATCACGGCGATGGATCTGTCCGATGTGACGGTTTCCATCGATGCGGATCTGCAGGATGATGTGGCTGTGATCGAAGAGATGATCGATAAGTTCCATAACGGCTGTGACATCGTATACGGTGTCCGTAAGGAACGTAAGACCGATACTTTCTTCAAACGTACCACTGCGCAGGGGTTCTATAAGGTTATGGAGATGATGGGCGTCAAGACGGTTTACAATCATGCGGATTTCCGACTGATGTCCAAGCGTGCGGTAGAACAGTTCTCCAAATATCAGGAAACGAACCTGTTCTTAAGAGGTATGATGCCTCTGATCGGTTACCAGACCGACTGTGTATATTATGATCGTAAGGAAAGAGTGGCCGGGGAATCCAAGTATCCGTTAAAGAAAATGCTGGCATTGGCATTTAACGGGATTTCTTCTTTCAGTGTGAAGCCAATCAGCATGATCCTGGGAGCCGGTGTGATCATTGTAATATTAAGCATTCTTGCGGCAATCTATGCACTGATCTCTTATTGCACCGGACATGTGGTACCGGGATGGACTTCTTTGATTCTGTCCATCTGGTTCTTGGGTGGTATTCAGCTGATGGCCGTCGGACTGGTAGGTCAGTATATCGGCAAAATCTACATTGAAGTAAAACATCGTCCCAGATATAACATCGAAAAGGTACTGAAATAATGAATTATAAAAAAAGCATTTTAAGTGTTGTATTGTGGTTCATTTATGCAATAATAGTGGGCACCGGAATGGTAGGCACGGCTATGGCCGTGACCCTGCCTGCGTACGGTGCCCTTATTATCACAGGGGTTTGGCTTACGGTGACAGGACTGGCTGTGTTTCTGCTACATAGATTTTTGGAGAAAACAAAGCACCCATTTTCGGAGGACAGACAACAGATAAAACTGATCGCGGAAAGCCTGTTGGTGGTTGCGCTGATCGCAGCTGGCATTGTACTTCGTACCGGAGAAATCATGCGGTATGATCTGTCCGCAGGGGGCGGGAATATCTGGTTTGATACCGTCATGGTTACTGAGAATACACAAATTCCGCAGGTGGTGCATGGAGCGGTATATTTTTATCTGCAGGTATTACATGGTCTGCTGGTTTTTCTGGGCAATAAAATGACAGCGGCTCTGATCCTTCAGGTGATATTGCAGATCCTGTCCGGAATTTTTCTCTATTTTGCATTAAGAAAAATGTCGGGTGCGGTAACAGCAGTGGTGACATTCGCATATTGGATGCTGTGCCCGGTGATCTCAGAGGTGGTTATTCTGGGACCGGAAACGCTGTACATACTTCTGTGGATGATTGGGTTGTGCATAACAGCAGAGTCCCTGGATCATTTTGTACAGTCGGGAGCTGAACCGGGGATCCGCTCCGTAATCGGTTTCTTTTTTGCCGGGGTAGCTACGGGCGTTCTGGGATATCTGGATGTTATGGGTTTTTTATTATTGCTACCGATATTTTCTGTGATTTTTTTGGTAACACAGGAGAAGATTCGACTGGCTCGTAAAATCGGTGCGGCTATCCTTGGAATTGTGGGAAGCCTGGCGGGCTTTTTGCTTTCCATAGCTTTAGATGCCGTAGGCAGCGGGAAAATGATGGAAAATGTACTGGCAGCATGGGGAAAGGTCTATCTTCCGGAAAATTTTGTATTACCGGTAACCATTGAAAACGATAATGCGATAACCATTGCAGTAGTTGCGATTCTCGGAATCGGAGTTTTTGGATTTTGGTGCCGGAAGAGCCTGGAAAGACAATCCGTGTGGCTGGTAATTGCCCTTTCCCTGGGTGGGATGATCTGTTATGGAATGACGAGTGCGGAAATGCAGGGATTTACTTTGCTGTATCTGATCATAGCTGTGGTGGCCGGTGCAGGAGTACAGGCTGTCCTGCCGTATGAGCTTACACAACAGAATGCATTGCAGCAAGTCCGGGGAGCAGTCGAAGAACCTACGGCGGAAACCAAGCCGAAGAAACGACAGCTTAAGATACAGGATCTGGAGGAAGAAGGGCTTCCTGCAGAAACGGACAATAAAGTGCAATTGATCGAGAATCCGCTTCCGGTTCCGAAAAAACATGTTCCCAAAGTGTTGGATTATAAATTGAATGATGATGTCTCCGATTTTGATTATCCTGTAGCGGATGATGATGATTTTGACCATTAAAATTGTGTGATGAAAAGCAGAAAAACGGACACACTAAAGGCGATACTTTAAAAAAGGTATCGTCTTTTTTATTTTTAAGAAAGGCCGGTAAAAGTATGAGTGATATGAAAAGTGAAAAAGAAAAAGCGGAAGCGGAAGAACACAGAGATGAACGGATCGAAAAAACCGGACAGATCACCCTGCAGGATCATGTGGGGGAACAGAAGATACATTTGCTTACGATCATCGGAGAAGTGGAAGGGCATGAGAATCTTGCAGGGAATTCCAAGACGACGAAATATGAACACATTCTTCCTCAGCTTGCGGCAATCGAAGACAGTGAAGAAATCGGCGGTGTGCTGGTGCTGTTAAATACTATGGGTGGAGATGTGGAAGCGGGACTTGCCATTGCTGAAATGCTGGCGTCGTTGAGTAAACCTACGGTATCTCTGGTCCTGGGAGGCAGCCATTCCATAGGCGTTCCCATAGCAGTCAGCTGTAAATATTCTTTTATTGTCCCAACGGGAACTATGGTGATACATCCGGTACGGACGAACGGTATGGTGATCGGTGTTCCACAGACTTTTGAATATTTTAAGCTGATCCAGGACAGAATTACGGGATTTGTGTGTCAACATTGCAGGATCAGCCGGCAGAAGCTGGAAGATCTCATGATGGAGACCGGATTCCTGACGAAAGATGTTGGCAGTATCCTGGTAGGAGAAGATGCTGTGAAACACGGTATCCTTGATGAAGTGGGCGGGATTGACCGCGCAATCCGAAAGCTTCGGGAGATGATGGACAGCAATATAAAAAAGGATGACAAGGCAGTGGAAAAATGATATACTTCTAATTATGACTATTAGGCTAACGTAAAAGAAAAGCATCGTAGATGCGATTTTACTAATGCGGTTCTGAATAGTTATATTCGTATTAACATTAAAGTTAGGGGTATGATGACATGGCATCTTCATCAGGCAAAAGAACATCATCTTCCGGCAGGACAAGAAAAAGTACGACGAGCAGCCGCAACAGGCAGGCGCAGAGATCTGCACAGGACAGTGAACTTTTTCACGAGATTGGTCTGATCGTCCTGTTTGTTGCGATGTTGATATTATTTTGTTGCAATTTTGGTATTATCGGTCCGGTTGGCAATGCAATCAGTGGGGTCTTATTTGGCATTTTCGGATTCACTGCGTATATTGCGCCTATTGTAATATTTCTGGCGGTGGCTTTCTGGTTCGCCAATGAGGGGAACCCAACTGCTGTGCGGAAAATGATTGCCGGTGTCGTATTGTTTTTAATGATCGGTGTAGTATGCGATCTGATCACGAAGACTGCCGGTTCCATGGAACAGTACGATATCAAGCTGTTATATACGAACTGCAGCACCGGCAAAAAAGGCGGCGGTATTTTCGCAGGCAGTATCTGTTATCTGTTGTTACATTATCTGGAGACCGTAGGAACAGTGCTGGTAGTGCTTTTGTGTTCATTGATCAGTCTGATCCTGGTAACAGAGCGATCCTTCTTAAACAGTATGCGTAACAGTGGCGACAGGATCCGTGAAATGTCCAGGGAAGACGCTGCGCGTAGACGAGAGAATGCCGAAATCCGCAGGCAGGAGCAGGAAGAGCGTACTTCCCAAAGAGAGGAAGCACGCCGCATCCGCGAAGAGGAGCGTCGGATCCGTGAAGAAGAGCGAAGACTTCGCGCTGAGGAGAAAGAGAACGAACAGATCCTGAATGCTGTCCCCCGCAGAGAGAAAAAGGTGACAGGAGTTATGATGGATACCTCCTTGAAAAAGCAGGATACACAGCCTGCCGGTAGACGGGATGATATCCATGAGATCGTATACGAAGAGGATGCACAGGAAGCTCCTGAAGTGGAAGAGACCCGGGTGACTTCCAGTGATTTTGATAAAATCAATGTGACGGATATGCATCAGGTGACGATGCAGGAAGCAGTGGGGGAGGCTTCTTATGAAGATATACCGGTGGAGGAAGTAAGCAGCGTAGCTACGTTTAAAAAGCCTTTTGAACGCAGAGAGTCCTGGCAGGAGGAAGCGGCGCTTCTGACACCCCAGGCGGAAGCTATCCGGATCCATAAGGAAGACATTCCGGAGCATGAGGAGACACCTGCAGAACCGGCTGAGAACCCTGTACGCCCGAAGATCACGGCACCGGAGCCTCCTAAGGGGAATTCCCTGGCGGAAGACCAGATACATAAGGATATTGCAAAGGCAGCCAAACAGCCCGCGGCAGAATACCGGATCCCTCCTTTGAGTCTGTTACAGAAGGGAAAGGCGTCTACGGGAGATTCTTCCAGAGAATTAAAAGAGACTGCCATGCGCTTGCAACAGACACTGAATACTTTCGGTGTGAAGGTAACGATCACCGATATCAGTCAGGGTCCCAGTGTTACCCGGTATGAATTACAACCGGAGCAGGGGGTAAAGGTATCTAAGATCGTAGGTCTGGCAGACGATATCAAATTGAATCTGGCAGCCACGGATATACGTATCGAGGCACCAATTCCAGGCAAGGCAGCCATCGGTATCGAAGTCCCGAACAAAGAAAATATGACAGTAGCACTCCGTGATCTTTTAGAGAGTAACGAATTCCGGGAATTTAATTCCAACATAGCTTTTGCCGTAGGTAAGGATATTGCTGGCAAGACGGTAGTAGCGGATATTGCCAAGATGCCCCATATGCTGATCGCCGGAGCTACCGGTTCCGGTAAATCCGTATGTATTAATACTCTGATCATGAGTATTTTGTACAAGGCACATCCGGATGATGTAAAACTGATCATGGTAGACCCTAAGGTTGTAGAACTGAGTGTGTATAACGGCATTCCTCATCTGCTGATCCCTGTAGTGACAGATCCCAAGAAGGCATCTGCTGCATTGCATTGGGGTGTCAGTGAGATGGAGGACCGTTACCGGAAGTTCGCGGATTATAATGTCCGTGATCTGAAGGGCTATAATAAAAAGATAGAGACCATGCCTGTTTGCGATGGAGAGGAACGGCCTAAGAAGATGCCGCAGATTGTTATTATCGTGGACGAACTTGCGGATCTGATGATGGTATGTCCCGGCGAGGTAGAAGAATCCATCTGTCGTCTGGCACAGCTTGCCAGAGCGGCAGGGATCCATCTGATCATTGCTACCCAGCGACCCAGCGTGGATGTCATCACCGGTCTGATAAAGGCGAACATGCCCAGCCGTGTGGCGTTCTCCGTATCCAGTGGCGTGGATTCCCGTACAATCCTGGATATGAACGGAGCCGAAAAACTTTTGGGAAAAGGAGATATGCTGTTCTACCCTCAGGGCTATTCGAAGCCGGCCCGTGTACAGGGAGCTTTCGTATCGGATAAGGAAGTATCCGATGTGGTGGATTATCTGAAAAATCAGACCCTTGGCAATGTCTATAACAGCTATGCCGAGGATATAGAAGAAAAGATTAAAAATATCGGCTCATCGGGAGGCTCTTCCGGAAGCGGATCCGGCGGTGGCAACGACAGAGACGAATATTTTGAGGAAGCCGCGCGTTTTATTATAGACAAGGATAAGGCATCCATCGGAATGCTGCAGCGTGTGCTTAAGATCGGCTTTAACCGTGCCGCCAGGATCATGGATCAATTGTGTGAGTACGGCGTGGTCGGCGAAGAAGAAGGCACAAAGCCCAGAAAGGTACTTATGAGTATGGAACAGTTTGAACAGTTGTTAGAGGAAATCTGACATGGAGAACTGTCTGAATAAACGGAGGGAAAATATGAAAACAGATATTGAAATCGCACAGGAAGCGGTCATGGAACCGATCACGAACGTTGCGGCAGGGATTGGCATCGATGCAGATGACCTGGAGCTTTACGGCAAGTACAAAGCAAAACTTTCTGAGGAATTTCTGGAAAAAATACAAGCTCGTCCCAATGGAAAATTGATTCTGGTAACAGCAATCAACCCGACACCCGCCGGAGAGGGCAAGACGACCACCACGGTAGGATTGGGAGAAGCTTTCGGACGAATGGGGAAAAAAGCAGTGATCGCTCTCAGAGAGCCATCTCTTGGTCCCTGTTTCGGTATCAAAGGCGGTGCAGCCGGCGGTGGATATGCCCAGGTAGTACCTATGGAGGAACTGAATCTTCATTTTACCGGAGATTTCCATGCAATTACTTCTGCAAACAATCTGCTGGCAGCACTTTTGGACAACCATATCCAGCAGGGCAATGAACTTGGCATTGATACCAGACAGATTATCTGGAAGCGCTGTGAAGACATGAATGATCGTGTCCTGCGTAATATCGTAGTGGGGCTGGGCAATAAGACAGACGGCTATGTCAGAGAGGATCATTTTGTCATCACTGTGGCCAGTGAAATTATGGCAATTCTGTGCCTGGCTGACGATATGAAGGATCTGAAGGATCGTCTGTCCCGTATCGTGGTGGCCTATAACTATCAGGGAGAACCGGTAACGGCAGGTCAGCTGAAGGCAGTAGGCGCTATGGCAGCTTTGTTAAAGGATGCTATAAAACCGAATCTGATCCAGACACTGGAGCATACCCCTGCTCTGGTACACGGCGGACCGTTTGCCAATATTGCACATGGATGTAATTCTGTCAGAGCGACCAAAGCTGCCATGAAGATGGCGGATTATTGTATTACGGAAGCCGGTTTCGGCGCCGATCTGGGTGCGGAGAAGTTCTTTGATATCAAGTGCCGTAAAGCCGGACTTACCCCTGATGCGGTTGTACTGGTAGCAACGATTCGCGCATTGAAATACAATGGCGGTGTAGCAAAAGCGGATCTGGGTGCAGAGAATCTGGATGCCCTGAAAAAGGGTATTGTCAACCTGGAGAAACATATTGAGAATCTGCAGAAATATGGTGTACCCGTAGTTGTGACCCTGAATTCCTTCATCACGGACAGTGCGGCAGAGACTGCTTATGTCAGAGATTTCTGTGAAGCAAGAGGTTGTGAGTTTGCACTCTCGGAAGTATGGGAGAAGGGTGGCGAAGGCGGAATCGCTCTGGCTGAAAAAGTATTAAAGGCAATGGAAGAGAAAGAGAATGATTTCCATGTCCTCTATGAGGATGAAATGCCTCTTGCGGATAAGATCACAAAAATTGCGAAGGAAATCTACGGTGCATCCGGCGTAAACTTTGCACCTGCTGCTGTAAAGCAGTTAAAACGACTGACGGAGCTGGGCTTCGGTAATCTGCCGGTATGTATGGCGAAGAATCAATATTCCCTGTCGGATGATCCCACACTGTTAGGAAGACCATCCGGATTTGAATTAAACGTAAGAGAGGCTTATGTATCTGCCGGCGCTGGTTTTGTCGTAGTACTCACCGGTGCGGTCATGACCATGCCGGGACTGCCCAAGGCACCTGCTGCCTACAATATTGATGTGGATAACAATGGGAAGATCACAGGATTATTCTAGTAAGGAGGACTGGTGTCCCATGACACAGTTGATAGATGGAAAAGCTATTTCCGCACAGATCAAAGAGGAAGTAAAAGAAAAAGTTGCAGCTTTAAAAGAGCAGGGGCGTGAAGTGACTCTGGCTGTGATTCAGGTAGGAGCCGATCCGGCTTCTTCCGTATATGTTCGAAATAAGAAAAAAGCATGTGAATACGTGGGGGTTCGTTCTCTGGCGTATGAACTTCCGGAGGAGACCACAGAAGAAAAGCTTCTGGAGCTGATCCGAGAAATGAATGACAGAACGGATGTGAACGGCATTCTGGTGCAACTGCCGTTACCCAAACACATTGATGAGGAAAAGGTACTGGATGCCATTTCTCCTTTAAAGGATGTGGACGGATTCCATCCGCAGAATGTCGGTGCGCTCTGTATCGGAAAACCGGGATTTGTATCCTGTACACCTGCCGGTGTGATCCAGCTCCTTAAGAGATCCGGCATTGAGATTGCCGGTAAGGAATGTGTTGTTGTTGGCAGAAGCAACATTGTAGGCAAACCGATGGCACTTTTATTGTTGCGGGAGAACGGTACGGTTACCGTTGCTCACAGTCGCACAAAGGATCTGAAAGAAGTGACAAAGCGGGCGGATATTCTGGTAGTTGCCGTAGGCAGACCGAAAATGATCACCGCTGATTATGTCAAAGAGGGTGCTGTTGTGATCGATGTCGGCATTCACCGGAACGAACAGAATAAATTATGTGGCGATGTGGATTTCGACAGTGTGGAGCCTGTATGCGGAGCGATCACCCCGGTTCCCGGTGGCGTAGGACCCATGACCATAGCCATGCTGATGAATAATTGTCTGGAATCTGTTTCTTTGCAGGCAATAAGAGGATAATCGTATGAAGTGTCCGAATTGCGGGGCGGAAATGAAAGAAGGTACGCTTTACTGCGAGCACTGTGGGGAGGATATCCATATTGTTCCCGATTTTGAACCGGAAATTGAATTCAATGGGTTTAAGGCCTAATTTTGAGCCGGAAGTAGAATACAATATGGAACAGACGCTGAGTGACATCGCGAAGGAAATGGAGCCGGAACCTGCGGAGGAGGGAGAACCTGTTCATCCCGAATCACAGGATTGGGATGAATTCCCGGAAAGCCATGTTTCACAGCACCCATTTCGATGGAAATTTATTGTCCTTGTACTGGTTCTGCTGGTGGTTGCTGTGGTATGTACCGGTTTTGGAATTTCTTATTCCCATTATCATTCCGCAGACTATCAGGCAAAATGCGCCAAAGATTATGTTTCATTAGAGGAATATGATCAGGCGGTCGCCTGTTATGAAAGAGCACTGGAACTGGAACCCGAAAACATTACTTTTAAATTTGAACTGGCAGATATTTACTTCCGGAAAAACAATAAGATAGAGTACGAATATTTACTCAGGGAAATCGTGGCAGATCCCGAGGCTAATTCCGAACAGCTGGAGACTGCTTACGGAAAACTGATTGCCATATATGCGGCCAGAGAAGATTATAAAACCATAAATGATCTTCTGCAAAGCTGCGGTAATGTAAACATTATGAGTAAGTACCAGAGTTATATGGCCATGGAACCGGAATTCAATCTTCAGGAGGGATATTATACCAGTATTCAGCCGCTGAAATTGACTACTTTCGGAAGCGGGAAAATTTATTATACCATGGACGGAAGCAAACCCGGAGAGAACAGTTCCCTGTATACCGCACCTATTTTGCTGGAAAATGGGGATTATTGTATTAAAGCAATATACATCAATGAGAACGGAATTGAAAGTCCGGTGGTGACCAAAAATTATCATATTGAGATTGATGAATTGAGCGCACCGGAGGTCACGACTGTCAGCGGTGACTATGAGTTCCCGATCAACATTGAAGTGACAGATGGAAATGATGTCTATTATACGACGGACGGTTCCGATCCTACGCAGAATTCTGCCGTATATTCCGGACCGATTCCCATGCCTTTGGGAAAATCGACTTTTCGTTTCATACGGATCGCAGAAGGAAGAAAAAGCGATATCGTTGAAAAAAGTTATAATCTGGTTATGAATACAGACTTCATGCCGGAAGATGCCGTTAAAAAAGTTGTGAACCATGCAATACAGAGTGGTAAAATATCAGAGGAGTCCGGCAGCTTTGATGAGTCCGGAGCAGCATATCTGTATCAATATCAGTATGTGACCAACATAAATAAAATAGATGATTTTTATGTCATCGCAGAAATCTACAGAGGTGAAGACGGAACCGACACAAAGACAGGAAATCTGTTTGCCGTAAATGCCTATAATCAGGAACTGTATAAACTGCAGGTGGACGAAAGTGGTCGCCGTTATACTCTGGTGGCTGTTTCAGATATATAAAATCCTATATAAATCCTAACAGAAGGGACGGAAAAGAGAAATGTATAAGATCGTAAAAAAACAGGAGCTGACAACCAACATCTATCTGATGGAGGTAGAGGCAAAAAGAGTGGCGAAGACCTGTGAACCCGGTCAGTTTGTCATCGTAAGAATGGACAGTGAAGGAGAGAGAATCCCTCTGACTATCTGTGATTACAACAGAGAAAAAGGAACCATCACAATTGTGTTCCAGACGGTAGGCGCGGGAACCAAAATGATGGCACAGTTAGAAGAAGGGGAATATTTCCATGATTTTGTAGGCCCTTTAGGACGTCCTTCCGAACTTGTGGAGCAGCCTCTGGAAGAAGTAAAATCCAAAAAGATCCTCTTCGTTGCAGGTGGTGTAGGAGCAGCACCGGTATATCCCCAGGTGAAATGGCTGCATGAGCATGGAATCGCTGCAGATGTTATCGTAGGAAGCAAGACCAAGGATCTTCTGATCCTGGAAAAGGAAATGGAATCTGTAGCCGGAAATCTTTATGTGACCACGGATGACGGTTCCTACGGAAGAAGTGGTATGGTAACCCAGACGATAAAAGATCTGGTAGCAGAAGGCAAAAAATACGATTTGTGTATTGCTATTGGCCCCATGATCATGATGAAGTTTGTATGTTTATTAACCAAAGAACTGGAGATTCCGACCGTTGTCAGCCTGAACCCCATTATGGTAGATGGAACGGGAATGTGTGGTGCCTGTCGTGTAACGGTCGGTGGCAAGGTGAAATTTGCCTGCGTGGACGGCCCCGAGTTTGACGGACATGAAGTGAACTTCGACGAGGCAATGAGACGTCAGCAGATCTACAAGACCGCAGAGGGACGTGCAATGCTGGCCCTGGAAGAGGGCGAGACCCATCACGGCGGCTGTGGCAACTGCCAGTAAGCTTTTAGACGGAAAGTCTGAACACGATAAAACAGAAAGGCATGGTTAAATAAAATGGATGTATTAAAGAGAATTCCTGTCAGAGAACAGGATGCAAAGGAACGTGCTACCAACTTCAAGGAGGTATGTCTCGGATATAATAAAGAGGAAGCAATGGAAGAGGCTTCCCGCTGCATTAACTGTAAAAACGCACAGTGCGTAAAAGGCTGTCCCGTAGCCATCCAGATCCCTCAGTTCATTGAACAGGTGAAGAACGGCAATATCGAAGAGGCTTATCGTATCATCAGCGAATCCAGCGCACTTCCCGCTGTCTGCGGTCGTGTATGCCCGCAGGAGAGCCAGTGTGAAGGAAAATGTATCCGCGGTTTCAAGGGGGATCCCATCTCCATCGGTAAACTGGAGCGTTTCGTTGCAGACTGGGCAAGAGAAAACGGTATCAAACCCACACCGGCAGCACAGAAGAACGGCAAAAAGGTAGCTGTCATCGGTTCCGGCCCCGCGGGTCTGACCTGTGCCGGAGATCTGGCAAAAATGGGTTATGATGTCACCATCTTCGAGGCACTGCATGAGGCAGGCGGTGTACTGGTATACGGTATTCCGGAGTTCCGTCTTCCCAAGAGCGGCGTTGTGGCAAAAGAGATCGAGAATGTTAAATCTCTCGGTGTTCATATTGAAACCAACGTAGTGGTAGGTAAATCCGTGACCATCGATCAGCTGATGGATGAAGAGGGCTTCCATGCCGTATTTATCGGTTCCGGTGCAGGACTTCCGAAGTTCATGGGTATCCCCGGTGAGAATGCCAACGGTGTATTCTCTGCCAATGAGTATCTGACCAGAAGCAATCTGATGAAGGCGTTTGATCCCGATTCCAGAACACCTATCATGCACGGTAAAAAGGTAGCTGTGGTAGGCGGCGGTAACGTGGCTATGGATGCTGCAAGAACCGCACTTCGTCTGGGCGCTGAGGTACATATCGTATACCGCAGAAGTGAAGAGGAGCTTCCTGCCAGAGTGGAAGAAGTACATCATGCAAAAGAGGAAGGCATCATTTTTGATCTGCTGACCAATCCTATAGAAATCCTGTCCGACGATAAGGGATGGGTGACCGGCATGAAGTGCATCCATATGGAACTGGGCGAGCCCGATGAGAGCGGCAGACGTCGTCCCGTGGAAGTACCCGGATCCGAATTCGTGATGGAGTTAGATACCGTGATCATGTCATTAGGTACCTCCCCGAATCCTCTGATCTCTTCTACCACCAAGGGACTGGATACCAATAAGTGGAAGTGCATTATTGCGGATGAAAATAACGGCAAAACCACCAAGGAAGGTGTCTATGCCGGTGGAGATGCGGTAACAGGAGCAGCTACCGTAATTCTGGCAATGGGAGCAGGAAAGGCTGCTGCCAAGGGTATTGATGAATATCTGAGTGCAAAATAAAGTGTTGCGAATATTAAGGATGGTGTTAGCATATGGCATGGTGTCCGAAATGTAAAAATGAATATCGGGAAGGAATCACCGTATGTCCCGATTGCGGAGAAGCACTGGTAAGTGAGGAAGAACTGACGGACTGGGTTTCCGTGCTGTTCGGTGAACAGGACGAGATGGAGAAGTTAAAAGACTTCCTTACATATAATGGAGTGGGAAAAAGTAAACTTGTCTATGATGAGACAGAGCAGGTCTATGAACTGTTTGTAGATGCCAAGGACGAAAAAAAGGCGAAGACCATCGCCAGAGTTTTCTTAGAGCAGCAGGAAAAGGAGCACAAGGAGAATGCCGCTGAGGAAGAAGCAGCGGTAGACGAATTCCTGATGCCGGACGGAGATGACACATCGGAAGAAAAGCCACATTCCGGGGAACTATTGAAAGCCGCATCCACACAGGGAGGACTGACTTATATGAACAGTGGTGCTAAAGCAGAGGAAAACAGATCCTCTGCCTGGGTACTGTTGATTGTGGGTGCTTTAGGAATACTGGTGATGGCTCTTGGAATTACAGGGGTACTACCCTTTAACATTGGGAATCCGTACATGTTCTACGGGGTCATGAGTGCTGTATTTATCCTCTTCATCGTTATGGGCGTGGTGTCCATGCGTAATGCAAAGCTTTTCGAGAAAAAGGCAGAGTCCGAGAACTCTCTGGTAGATACCTTGCTTAAATGGAGCGAGGAAAACCTGACTGCAGAAAAAATCGATGCGCAGATTGAAAATGCTGCAGATACTCCCGAAGAAGCCTTGTATTACAAGAGATTTGAAGTGATCCGCAGCCAGATGAATCATCAGTTTATGAATCTGGACCAGCAGATGCTGGAGAATCTCATCGACACGAAGATCTACGAACAGATCTTCCCGGATACTGACGGAGCAGCGGAAGAATGATCAAAATATCCATCGTATGTGTAGGGAAGATCAAGGAGAAATTTTTCCGTGATGCCATTGATGAATACAGTAAACGGCTGAGTCGTTACTCGAAGTTGAACATTATCGAAGTGGCGGATGAGATGACACCGGATGGAGCAAGCGCCGTTTGGGAAGATCAGATCCGTGAAAAAGAGGGAGTCCGCATTCTTGTGACACTGGAGATCGCCGGCAGAAATTATTCTTCCGAAGAATTTGCTGCGTGGATCGAGGACTGCAGTGTCCGTGGAAAAAGCCACATCTGCTTTGTCATTGGCGGCTCCTTAGGACTGCACAATAGCGTCTGCAAAAGGGCGGACCTGGCACTCAGCTTTTCCAAAATGACATTCCCGCACCAGCTGATGCGTGTGATCCTGTGCGAACAGATCTATCGGGCGTTCCGGATCATTCAGCACGAGCCTTACCATAAGTAAAAGTATTGTGATTTAAATAAAAGTGGCGAAAATATGACAAAAAAACAACGAGCATTAGAAATCATAGAACGTCTGAAAAAAGAATACCCGGATGCCGGATGCACTCTGGATTACGATCAGGCATGGAAGCTGCTTGTCAGCGTCCGCCTGGCGGCCCAGTGTACCGATGCCCGGGTAAATATCGTGGTGGAGAAGCTTTACGAGAAATTCCCGGATGTGGATGCCCTGGCGGATGCACCGGTGGAAGAGATCGAGGCAATCGTAAAACCCTGTGGCTTAGGTCACAGCAAGGCGAGAGATATCAGCGCCTGCATGAAGATCCTTAGGGATAAATATCAGGGGAAAGTGCCGGATGACTTTGACGAACTGTTATCTCTGCCGGGTGTTGGAAGAAAAAGTGCGAATCTGGTCATGGGAGATGTCTTCGGTAAGCCCGCCATCGTGACGGACACTCACTGTATCCGCCTGGTGAACCGCATGGGACTGGTGGACGGTATCAAGGAGCCTGCCAAGGTGGAAAAGGAGCTTTGGAAGATCATTCCGCCGGAGGAAGGCAGCGATTTCTGCCACAGACTGGTATATCACGGAAGAGAGGTATGTACTGCCAGAACCCATCCTTATTGCGAAAAATGCTGTATCAGTGATATCTGTAAAAAAGTCGGTGTATAAGAGCTGGTGGTAATGTTGCCGCAGACAGGAGGAAGCCTATGAGAATGTATGATATTATCATGAAAAAGAGAAACGGCGGAGCGTTATCCAAAGAAGAGATTCGCTTTTTTATTGAAGGCTACACGAAGGGAGAGATACCGGATTATCAGGTGTCTGCTCTGATGATGGCAATTTATTTTCAGAAGATGACAGAGAGGGAGACTTACGAACTGACCATGGCCATGGCACACAGCGGGGAGATGCTGGATCTGTCATCCATCCATGGTCGCAAGGTAGACAAACACAGCACCGGAGGTGTGGGAGATAAGACTTCTCTGGCATTGACACCCATGGTGGCGGCCTGCGGAATTCCCGTAGCCAAAATGAGCGGTCGGGGTCTGGGACACACCGGCGGAACCATTGATAAGCTGGAAAGCTTCCCCGGATTTTCTACTTCACTGACTACGGAACAGTTTATTGAAAATGTGAACAAAATCGGTATTGCCATTATGGGACAGACCGCAGATCTGGCACCGGCGGATAAAAAGCTGTACGCCCTGCGGGATGTGACCGCTACGGTAGACAATATGTCGCTGATCGCCAGCTCCATTATGAGTAAGAAACTGGCTGCCGGTGCAGATGCCATTGTACTGGATGTGAAGACCGGAAGCGGGGCATTTATGAAGAGCAGGGAGGATGCTTTTGCCCTGGCGGAAGAAATGGTTAAGATCGGCAAAAATGCAGGCCGCAGGACCATTGCCGTAATTTCGGATATGGATCAGCCTTTAGGAATGGCAGTGGGAAATGCCCTGGAGGTAAAAGAAGCAATCGCAACATTGCGGGGCGAAGGTCCGAAAGATTTTACCGAGCTTTGCATGGTTCTTGGAAGCCAGATGCTGATGGCCGGCGGAAAGGCACTGAGTGTAGAACAGGCAAGAGAGGCACTTACAAAAGTCATTGAAGATGGCAGTGCCTTACGGAAACTGTCCGAGTTCGTGGAAGCACAGGGTGGTGATCCGACAGCGGTAACAGATCCTTCCTTACTCCCGAAGGCATCCATGGTAGTGCCGGTCTGTGCGGACAGGGATGGTTTTGTGGGACGGATCGCCTGTGAGGATGTCGGAATCTGTTCTCTGTTGTTGGGCGGCGGAAGAGAGACCAAGGAAAGCAAAATTGACTTGTCTGTAGGTATTCTTTTAGAAAAGAAAAAAGGGGATGCTGTAAAAAAAGGCGATGTGCTCGGATATCTGCATGCAAATGACGAACAGCGCCTGGAAGCGGCGAAAGATAAGTTCTTAAATGCCTATGCTATCACTGACAGCCGGCCGGAGACAGAGCCGCTGATCAAAGGGATCCTGCAATAACATATTCTGCGGATTCCGTTCATATAGTTTTATATGAAAAAGAGAACACAGCCGTACCAAAAGGAAAAATGGATCAATTCTTTGCAGCTTCCGAAAGATGTCTGTATGGGAGCACTGAGGGTTACGCTCACCGGCAATTCGGAAGTCTGGATTGAAAATTATCGTGGTATCCTGGAGTACACCGGAGAGCGGATCCTGTTACAAGCCAGGACCTGCCAGGTATGTCTGGAAGGAAGCAGACTTTCCATCGACTATTATACCAATGAAGACATGAAAATCAGTGGTAACATTGTATCGCTGACTTATATATAACAATGGGGGAACGATGGAAGATGACAGAATGGCTGAAACGGCTTCGGGGATATGTGAAAATTCGAGTGTGGGGATTTGCACCACAGCGTTTTATCAATTTATGCAGTAATAAGGGAATATTGTTATGGAATATTGAAAAGCAGGATGATGTATATATCATGTGTGTCAGCCTGGAGTCTTTTTACCGGCTTCGTCCCATTGCCAGAAAAACAAAAGTAAGGGTAGTCATATCAGAAAGATATGGACTACCTTTTTTTCTGCCGCATCTGCAACGGAGAAAAGCATTCCTGGCCGGACTGGTGCTGACGGTCATGTTTTGGATCGTTTCTTCCATGTTTGTATGGGATATCCAAATATCCGGCAATTGTGTCATCACGGATGACATGATATTTCAATTCCTGGAACAGGAAGGAATACAGATGGGAATGCGAAAAAGTAAGCTGGATATCGGAGAACTGGAAAAGCAGATCCGCAGGCAGTTCCCACAGGTCACATGGACTTCCGGAAGGCTGATGGGTACCAGACTACTACTGGAATTAAAGGAAAATGATGCACCGATTCCGGAAGATACGCAGGGTG
>OGND01000627.1_pt1 | contig 20298 bp, 17 predicted proteins | sample 1573381 | NCBI WGS metagenome assembly OGND01 (sample SAMEA2581989, study PRJEB24529) | metagenome | biome: Human gut stool | place: China | collected 2011
CGAAGGGCAGGAATTCGCTTCACAGCGAATATTTCTTCATAAAACTTGAACTCTCACATTACCCGTTCCATCATTGTCTCCTAAATTCTAAGCAGGAAGCCGGGTTCATCGCTTCACAGCGAGGATTCTTTTATGCTGTTTATTTCACATCCGGAGCTCCATCGGGTACTTCCTTGATATAGGCTGCACGGATACGATAAACATCCGTACGCGGCAAATTACCAAGCTCACCTTCAGCACTTGTTTCATGTACAAATTCCCCATTCTTATATACCGACATGGTAGCTCTGGCATTATCCGTTCTTTCACCATATGCTTTGTTATCCGGTGCCGGGTTGGATGACCAATACCATTTGGCCTGGAAAACGCGGAATGTACCGTAATATTTATCGATAGCATACTCCAATTCTGAGATGGTCGGGAAATACCAACGGGTTTCAGGAACAGAACCGTCGCCGTTACGTTTGTTCTTGTTGTAACAATATTCCGCCGCACTTCGGGGTTTATCTTTGAGAGTCATCTCCTTCCATTCTACTCCAGGTTTATTTTTCTTCCACCACTCACGATACTTCTCCATCATTTGTTTTGTATTACGCCAACCGTAATCAAGAAAATCAGCCCAATCTACTACTCCTCCAAGATCTGTTTTCACTCCGTCCATACCCCATTCCAACCCTTCGTAAACGGCAGTAAACCTATCTTTCGGGTCATAAAAATCCAGGTATTCCTCGTAGTACTCGATATAAAAATCGTATTTCTTGTGCCCTTTAGGATGGGTTCCGCCTGCAGAGAACTTATTAAAATGCACCTTCAACAATCCCCGCTGCTCGATGGTGATATCCCGGGTTTCAGTCGGAGTTTCGCTATTATTTCCAGGGGCAAAGTAATACAGGCGCACTGTTGCCTCACGGTCCTTGATGTTTCCCTGAGCATCCACGTTATTCGGGTCGTTATCCGGATTCGTGTTCTCGTCCAGGTAGAAATAGATACGTTCCTCGCGCTGTGACGCCGTGTATGTGGTACTATTTTTCAATGTATTGGTCACCAGATCGGTGGTGAAATAATCCCGCTTACCGTCTCCCGGGTTTGTCGCTGCATATAGTCCGTTACCGGTCGGAGAATCATGAAGCGATTCCATGCGCAACCAGTTGTCCTCTTCCGCATCCAGAATCTCCACCTTCATCCGTGCACCCTCTTTCAGGTAAATATCCATCGGGGTAACGCAGAAATGCGCATCGTGCCTGCGCTCGCGCAGCATACTGATAAAGTAAGGGTTGGTAGACTTATCGATGGTCACTCGCACATCCAGCAAGGCTTCGCCACCTTCGCTGTCAACGCCGTTTGCCGTGATACCCTTGATGCTGATATTGTTCTTGTACTGGCGGTTGGAAGCAATCACGAAATTGTCCGTGTGGTTCCCACCCAGATAAAGGTCGTATGCCACGTGATACAGGTAGGCATTATGGTTCACGTAATCCCCCTTCACGGTGATATAGGCAGCCCCTTCGGTTGCACGTTTCGGTTTGAAGCGCTGCTGTTTGTCCGGGTCTGTCATGCCCTCGGGATAGTCAAAATCCTTGGGCTGACGGGCATGTTCGAACATGTAGAAAGTGGCGGTAGCCGTTTCTCCCTTCCGGATTTCCACGTTCAGCAGGTCGGATTCCGTCACATCGTATGATTCCTGCAACTCTCCGATAGTTACCAAATTCTTCGCCTCAATATTCTTGTCTGTAATGGCAGGTACCAGCTTACCCGACTTCGGGAAATTATGTACCGTGATGGCAGTTGCCTTAAATGAAGGATGCAAGTTGTCGGCACAGATTTCATTCGGGTTCATCGTGAAATTCAGGTCCACACGGGCCATCAGCGAGCGCATCTTCACAGCAATCACTCTCTCCGAAGCACCGGAAGTCAGGTTCTTTCCGGTTTCCACTCCTACCATGGGCAATCCTCCTTCGGGAAGCGTGGCGGTAAAGGTCGGCAAGGTATAGCTAAGCTCCTTCAATGCGGCTTTATTCGGGACATTTTCCGGAATTCCATCTGTTCCTACAGTTCCGAAATAATCTTCCGGGAAATTGGCAAAGGCATAGACGGTAGCGTTCTCGGCTCCAGCATCAGCAGCAAACATGGCTGACTGCAAGCGTACGGTCTGTGCAGAAGTTATATACTCGTATCCCTGGAAAGCATCATTTTGTGTAGCTTTCAGGTAATCGCCTTTACTGTTGAACAGGAAGAGGTGCAGGCTCTTGATTTCCTGCTCGGCATAATCCTTCGGGTCAGTGCCCCGGGTACCCACCTTGTAAATACCCATCTGTGCCGGAATCACCTGCACGGACAGGTCGCCTTCTCCCGCAATAGTTCCGGGATAGTCTATCTCCTCGTTGCTGCAGGCAGCGAATGCCAGTCCCAGCACAAGGCATGAAATAATATGATATATCGAATGTTTCATAATGCAAAACGTTAGTTATTCAAAAGTTATGTCGCTGTCGCCCCCGTCTTCCCAGTTGTCGGTGGCACGCATTTCCAGCACTACGTCATTACCGATAAAGTTGATGGTGAACACGTTTTTCACCCCGGGCTGGAATTTCAAGCCGGATAAAGGAATAGTAGAAGAAGGTTTACTCCCGTATGTTATTTTTATGGAAGAAGAACCGGTACCACCCGTAATATTCCCGTTTTTATCGGCAATCAGCAAAAGGTCCACCGGATTCCCCTCTGCATCCGCGATACGTAGCTTCCCGTTTGCCTCACAGGTCACAGGTGTATTTGTATTTACAATAGTAAAATCTCCTCCATATTCACCGGAAACTTCCGTACCCTGATTCTGGCCCGTCACCTTGATGGTTTTGTAAAAACCGCTACCTGTGAATTGCAGTTGGGTGATTTCCACATCTTGCTCCGTGAAATTGTTCACCTCGAACTCCATCCCGCAAAGCAGGTGGCGGAAATCCATCTTCACGGGACCTTCTCCGCTTGTGCGGTCAATATTGTAAGCCACCATCAGGTCCGGGATTCGCGTACGGTCCAAGGATCCAGCCCAAGAAGTATATGGCATCGTATAGGTCAGCACCGGGTCGCTCACGGCATCTGCGGATGAAAGCTGAATAGTTCCCATATTCTTCCCGTCGATTGTAATCGTTCCTTGATTATTATATCCGGTAACATTGGCATACGGGTAATAGGCAAAGAAAGAATACTGGTATTTTGGATTGTCGTACCATTTACGCAGTCCCTGATTGTTATAATTATATTTCCATAATCCCGTACCGTCGAAAGTAAGTTCCTGATTATAGAACACGTCCGGCTTTACGAACAGTTTCTTCGTGTTCCAGTCCGACTCTCCATATCGTTCATTCTCATCCAGGCAATACCCCAGCACCCCCACCTTGTCGCCTTGTGAGAAAGTGGTCTTGGCAATGGAGCGGCTCAACGTATAATCGGACGTAAATATGATGCCACTGTCCGACAGCTCTCCACCTCCGGGCAGTTCCTCCTGCTGACAGGAAGCGGCAAGCAATCCTGCCAGCAACAGATATGCTAATTGTTTCTTCTTCATAATCCTGCTTGTTTATATGATTATTACTGTATGTTTACACTACCGCCGGAGTAGGAATAGTTCCATTCCTGCACCGTAAAGTCGGTGAACGAGATTCCCGTCTGTTCCACGGTAGAGGTGTAGACATAAGCGTTGTTTTCTTCCCATGTTGTTTGAGGCAGGGTTACGGTAAGCGTTTCCTCTCCCTGTCCTCTGTTCAGCGTTACCGCCAGTGTTGCACCATTTATCTGTTGCGGCAACAGCAGCATATCGCCGAACAGCGACAATTCTGTCGTTCCCGAAACTACAACCTCCTGACCTGAGTATTCAAACGGAGTGTCCGTGCTTGATGCACCGCTTCCCTCCTTACTCCAGGTGATTGTCTGATCTGCAAGAGCATAGCTGAAATCACCCGTACAGCTCATCCCATAGAATTTGGCACTCTTTACGGTAGCAGAAACACCTGTGGCAGCTTTCAGTTTGACAACTACCTTGGCAAGCCGGTGCTTGAATGTGAAGGGTACTGATTTCGGAATATTGTTTGCTGCAACACTATATTCATCAGAAACAGCACTCATCAGGTCATTTCCTTTGCTGCAATCAAACGCGGAGCAGGAAATTGTATTCATCCCTTCGTTGATTGTAGCCGATTCCGCCCCATGCAATGCGTGAAAACGGTATGTGAAACCCTCCAGCCAGTATCGGGTGTTGTCATACGTCCAAGTCCCGCCATCCTTTTTATAAACCCTTTCACCGGTACCGTCCTCACTTTCGAAAACAGGATGCGTGTTGTTATCCTTCGAGAATAATCCCCAAACACGGAACTCTTTCATCTCATCGGCAGTGGATATGGCGGCACGAGTGGAAACTTCCGTGAAGCGGATGGTCCGCTGAGTCTCCTGCTCAAGGATCTCGCTTTTACTGCAAGCTGTCAACAGATACGGGCCTGCCAACATAAAGCATAATTTGATTAAAGATTTATACCACATATCGTTTTCATTTTAAAGTTATATCTCGTTTTGCATCATTCAGTAATATACAATGCTGCATTGTGTTTATTACTTTGTGTGATTCTTTGCTTTTAGCTTATTGGTGAGTATAAGGGGAACATTCAACCCCTTACACCCTGATATTTCTAATGATTCTCATTCCATATTACGGTGTTTATTGTATGAGAATCGGGATTTGATTCCTTAATAAGTTAAGGAATTTGAGTAGTTGGAACATCAAGATCCTGATTTTGATCTGTTTTATTCCAATCTGTAATAGTTTCATTAACTGTAAATACGATAGGTTTCAAAGGCTTAGTCGGATCAAGAACATTGTCTTTAGTCAAATTTGCTGTAAAGTCATAGCAGTAGCCAAGTTTGAGTTCTACATCTTTGATTGTTACAGTGTGATTATGTGAACCTACAGATGTTGTACCCTGGAATAACTCTGTAGAGAAAGTTACGGTATAAGATGTTGTTGAAGGAGTAGGAATCATCAACTTTTCATTGTAGGTTTCAGATGTAGCTCCATTTGCAATTGCATCAGCGTCTTGATCTGTATTGTCAGCTACAACATGACCAAAAGTCAGTTCCAATGTACCATCCTGACTTCCCCATGTATTTGCAGCATCTTGTTCTCCTGCTACAGTCAATGTACCACTTGATTTAGCATTAGTAATCTTCACATCTGTAACCTTAACACTATATCCTTCGCCTACAGAATTTTTGAAAGAAAATTTCACTTTTGATAGCTGGTGGTTGAAAGTCAGTTCTACAGGAGTACTATAATCATCTGTACTAACTGTTACAACAGCAGGAGCGGCATGAAGCAAATCCTTTTGACTGTCATTGGTATTGGTAAATGTTACAGTCATACCGACTTTTTTATTAATTGTTCCTGTTATTGCTTCACCAGTCACTGTTGCTGCACCTGCAGGAGCTATGGCACCGAAAGTATAAGTATTACCGTTTACCCAATACTGTGTTGGAGAATATTGCCAATTTTCACCATTTTTCGTTACAGTAGTCACATCATCACCTTTACCAAATATCTGTGATGACTCGCTTTTGCCATTCGTAACAAAACCATAGACATCAAAATTTTCCAATGTCGCTTTGGTCAAACTTGGATCAACGATACTACGGGTACCATTGTTTACGAATGCATTGTCAAACCCGATAGCTCTGTTTTCAGCCACTTCCAAAACTTCATTTTTTGTACAGCTTGACAGCGCTACTACAGCAGCTGCACCAAGCAAAAATAAGCTATTCTTCATAATCGAATAAAATTAGTTAAACATTAATTGTTCTTATTTGGATTAAAATCTCTATTCTTTATATTCCAGCCTGTATGTACTAGTGTTTTTCTACAATTTACAGTGGCAACGGAACTTCTATCTCGTCTTCCCAACCATCTACATCCGGTTCGAAACCTCCGGAACCTTCCTGTCCGTCCTCATCAGAAATCTCGATATCATCGAAGAGCAGAATTCCTCCGCGCGGCTGCAGACGCATGGCATTGCTCACATCGCGGTCGAAAGTCAGGCGCTTTCCGTTTTTCAGCAATACCTCCAGATTGAGCACGCAGTGCAGGTTTTCAGGATCTTCTAAGTATTCGTTCGTCTTATAGGCAAAATTGGGAACACCGAAACAGATCACTTCGGCTGTACATCCTTTGTCGTCCACCTTGCAGTCGAAAAGCAGAGTGGCTTCCGATGCATCGGTATGCCCGTCGTGCAGATACACCTTTTCCGCCATACCTGCCAGAGCTCCCTTGGCCTGCGATACATATTCCAGTCCCGATTTAAAGCGGTAGCGTATCAGGTAGGTATACGTACGAGGAAACATGGTGACGGGCAGTCCGTCCGGTGTAAGTGATTTTTCGGCCTCGTAGCTGGGCACAAATGAAGCATACAGCACGTCAGGTGTAGTGATGGTACGTTCATCCTGATGCGGATCCGGAGCACGGAACCCGGAGCGTGTGCGCGTACGGGTGCTGGCAGTAGCAGTTGCCGAGTTATTGGTATCGTCGAAAATGATATACTCCGTATCGTTGTTGTAAAACAGAATAGAGTGCGTACCTTCGCTCATGGAGATGACACCACCGTCATTATCCAGGTTGCTGGTAGAAGGGGCTGCATCTTCGTTGTATACGATGGAGCGTATACCGTCGGCTATATCGGGGCGGAACTCATCGTAGCTGCGCGGCCATCCCTGTTCTTTCCAGATGGCTTCCCAGTCCAGCTGTGCTTCGCCTCCGGTGTAGGGGTTTTCCCATTCCTGCATCCATTCGGGTTCTACTACGGCTTTTACAGACGGGGCATGCTCGTCGTGATTATAGCACAGGTCTTTTCGGCAGCCGGTAGCAGTAAATGCGGCAGCCAGCAGCAGCCCTGCAGCGATTTTTCGATTCATGGCAGTTTTCATTTGTTACCTCCTTTCTCCAGCCAGCGGCCGATATTCCATACAAAAGCAAATTTCAGTTTCAGCGGACCGAAGAAGTTGGTACGGCTGGTCTGCTGGTAGGCATAATGTCCGTCCATCGGATAGTATTCTTCGTATCTGGTGTGCAGGTATCCCACTCCGGCTCCCGCCTCGAAAGCAAAGTACTTGCCCACGGGGAACATGTATCCGTAGCTGATGCCTGCCATTCCGCCGGTACCCCTGTATCCGGTGCCGCCGTTCTCGAGGTCGTACCATCCGCCTCCTCCGAAGAGACCCAGGTAGTGTCCGCGGCGCTCGCCCTGCGGCTTGAACCACCAGCGCACTTCAGGGATAATGGTAGCCAGCTGGTAGTATTTATGCTTGCCGTTGTTATGCCACCATGCCATGTTTCCCTCTACGGCAGCCGACCAGTTCTTGTTAAAACGGTATTCCACCTCGAGCGAAGGCATGAGCAGCGCATCGTACAGCAGGTTGCTCTTGATGTACCACGGAGTAGCTACATACACGCGTTCGGGCTGTGCGGCCCGCTCTGCGGCAGCCTGTGCTGCGGCCAGACTGTCGGCTTCTGCCCGGCGGCGTTCGGCTTCAAGACGTTCGGCCTCCAGCCTTGCGGCTTCCAGCGCAGCCAGACTGTCTGCCCGCAACTGTTCCAGCCGTTTGCGTTCGGCCTCAAGGCGTGCGGTTTCTGCCGGGTCGTAGCCGGGTGCGTACATCATGTTCATAACGGCTACCACGTCTTTCATACCGCGGTAAGTCCGTGTGCTGTTGCCGGTGCGGTAATATTCCTCCTTCATGCCATGATGAGTGATGAACCATGATTTCACCTGATTGCTGCGATTTTTGGCTGCACGCAGGTTTTCTTCACGGGTAGAATAAGAACCACAGTATCCGCGCACCACCACCCAGGCCTTGCCTTGTGTGATAAGGTCGCGGTTGCGCTCGATGAGCGCTTCAGCATCAAGAATGGATTGTTCGTTTCCTTTGAATGGAGCATAAAACGTCAGCTTTCCCGGCACAAAGCGGAAAAGAATGGCCGAGTCGGCTTGCTGCTCCTGGAAGATGAACGACGAGGCATAGGCCTTCGGTGTCGTTCCGAGCAAAATAGCCCAAAAGCAAAGCTGTATAAAATGTCTTACCCGTATCATAGTAAAATTATGTATAAGTTTTCCTTTCTTAAGACCGTTACTTTGTAGGTAACGGCTGATTCAGCTTGCAAATGGGTAAAGAATTTGTATAGATAAGTAAATTTTACTGCTTCCTTTAAAAAAAGTCCTTAAATGTTTGTTTATGTAAAAAAAATACTTCTCCTTTGTAAAAGGAAATCAGCCGTTACCTACAAAGTAACGGCTGATTTCCTTTTGTAGTTTTCAGGCAAATACATAAGAAATAATCCCTCTGTTCATCTCGTCAATTTCATCCCTTTCATAAGGTTTCAGATAAGTTTCCGTCATCCGTTCAGACGAATGTCCCATGGCATTGCTTATCAGTCCCAGCCGATAATTGCAGTAATGGGCAATGGTAGCCCAACTATGCCGCGCCGTATAACTGCTCAGTTTTTCACAATTTAACAATTGAGCTATCCGCTTCAAATTCCGGTTGAATGAACGCAATGCGTTCTGATATTGGCGATAAGCATTGCCTTTATGTGGGCAAATAAAAGGGAAAAGATACTCAGAATCAGAATTATCCGTCTGCAATAAAGTTATCAGTCTTCGCGCATCAGGTTCCACTGTCACGTCTATACGTGTTCCGGTTTTATGCCGTCTATATGAGATAATACCATCGTGATAATCACATTTCCTCAGAAAAACAATATCGACAAACGGAATTCCTCTCAACATAAAAAGCAGCAGGAACAGCATACGGGTACGGTTCAGTTCCCAGCAGCATTCAGGCAAAGGGACAGACAACTTTTGCAGAATACTCGAATCTACAGCTCGTCTTACGGTAATACGTGTACCTGTATATACACCTTTGAACAACCGTACACGATAGTGGGCAAATCCACAATCCACCGCACGAAAATACACAGCTCGCAGTATACGCATATAGGTAGAAATGCTGTTCCACTGCAGATCACGTGCAATCAAATAATTTTGGAAAGCTTTGAGCCAGAATGAAGTGATTTCATCAGGAGTCATGGATTGTCCTCCCATAAACTCCATAATCCGATGTAAAGTAGAACGATAAACATGAGCAGTTCCAGCCCGGCCTTCCGCCAGCAGCTGCTCGATGATTTTCTGCATAAAAGCAGCCAGTGTGATTTTTTTTTTCATTATCTAAAAACTTTTGTCCTGTATATACTCAATTACTCCCAGCCCAAAGCATTTTGTTTCTTAATTTCATAGTCTTTTATTTAGATTTTTAACGGTTTAACATAACCATTTGAAAAGTCAACTTTTTATGAGATATTTAAATCGTTTTACGATACTTTGCTATCAAATAACTATTGGGCTAAAGTAGCCAAAATACTTGACAGGACAAAAAGATTGGCTACTCTCGATATCACTTCTCAAGACTGACGTATTTCTGATTCTGACTATTCGGTTTATCTGGAATAGTCATTTGAAGTTTTATGCCGATAAACGGAGCTATATATTTCTTGTGTACCCATCTTCTATCGTTCACTCCAAGCATTTCAGCTATTTCAACTATACTTTTCGGTGATTTACAAAATTTAAACACTTTATCTTGGGGTGTAATGATATTCAACCTATTCTGTATTTCGTCATGACTTGAGGTGAAATCACCATCACTTGGAGTGTATGAATCTTTCACTTGGGGTGTAGATGTTTTCACGTCACCAGCCAGTGAGTATTTAAACCATATTGTGAGATTCACGAATGGCGGATTTTCTGTTTTCGACTAAAACTATTTTTTAACTCTATATGCAAATGTAATGAATTTATTTGATTCAAATATCTAAAGCAAACTACTTTTAATTTGTGATATCCATCTTGCAGTTGAACTCCTCAACCTCGCCGTCAACAGTAACAAAGTACATCAAAGACAAGTTACCACTGGGCTTTTACGGAGAGAAAAAATATAGCGTAACGAACTCTGTTTCTCCTCGGTTCGCTACGCTTTCTAAATTTTACAATCTCTCTATATGTTTTATTACATGATTTACACCTTCAGGAATATCCTTTGACGATAAAGCAGGTACAGGAATCCCCAGCAAACGGCAATATAGGCCAGTGCCAGTATCAGCGGCTGGAATGATTCCGGGAAAAGTGATGCCAGTCCGCCGAAAAGAGACCGGCCCGTATAGTCAAAATCAATGAAGCGCTGAGCCAGATAGATCGTAATGGAGTTCATCCCGATGACCCGGAAAAACAAAGTCCACCGATGACAGTGCCGTACATCAATCAGGTAATAGAACAAGGCAAACAGCAGCATGGATATACCACCGACCAGGCAGGCAAACGAACTTGTCCACAAGTTTTTATTGATCGGGAAAACCAGATCCCATATCCATCCGGCAACGACCAGCACCACTCCGGCACAGGCCAGCAGAACGACCTTCCGCAGTTCAGGCAGTCCTTCCCGCTTGATCCATTCCCCCGTCAGCATACCCAAAGAGGCTGTTCCGACAGCAGGAATAATACCTAAAAGCCCTTCCGGATCATGAATTCCCAAATACAACTGTCCCGGCAAAAACATCCGGTCTACATAACCGACCAGACTCCCTTCCATGGAAAAAGGATCTCCATTGCCATCCGGCGCCGGAAAACAGGCCAGCAGCGCCCAGTAACCGATAAAAAGCAAGGCTACAACTCCCATACGGACACGTGTCCGCACATTCAGAAAAAGCAAGGCTGCAAACATCCAGGACAGGCCGATACGTCCCAGAACACTGGCATAACGCAAATGAGCAAAATCAAAATCCAGCAGTCCGTTGTAAATGCAACCCAGCAGTACCAGAACCAGTCCCCGGCGGATCACCTTACGGTAGATGGCTGCCGAACTCATCCCACACGCTTTCTGTTTTTCCAAAGAATAAGGAAAGGAAATACCTGCAATAAAAAGGAATAGAGGAAAAATCATATCCTCAAAAGCAACCCCATGCCAGGGCACATGCTCCATCTGCCTGGCTATTGCCTGAAAAAACGGAATCGGACAGCAGGTTGCCAATCCGGCAAACAGAGCTCCTCCTCCCATAATAAAAAACATGTCAAATCCCCGCAAGGCATCCAACGATTGCAAACGTTGACTCTTTACTTCTTTTTTCATACGTATTATTCGGTTTATTACACTATATACAACCCCATTTCAAGATATACGCCACAAAAGTAGAAAATTTATCATAGGAAGAAAATTTTATCGCCGGATATTTAACGACCGCACGATACCTTCGCATTGACAGGTCAATGCAAAAAAAATCGGCCGCACAATCAGGCCGCAACGACCGCACGATCAGGCCCAATCGACCGCATAATTCAGCCGCAACGACCGCACGATCAAGCTGCAACGAAAGTAAATTTATCTCTTTAGCTATTATTAACTACAAAGATTAGTTTATCAACTAAAAACTTTCGTTATTTGCAGAAAAAGAAAAAAATCATGAAAGGACTGACTGCAAAAGAAGAAGAAATCATGGGCTTTTTTTGGGAAAAAGGCCCGCTGTTTGTGAAAGAAATGCTCGCTTTCTATAACGATCCGAAACCGCATTTCAATACCCTGTCCACCATCGTACGCGGACTGGAAGAGAAAGGCTACCTCTCCCACAAAGCATATGGCAACACTTATCAGTACTATGCCACCGTGAGCCGTGATGACTTCAGCCGGCGTACGCTCCGGAGTGTCATCAGCAAATACTTCAACAATTCCTACCGGGATGCCGTTTCATCGCTGGTGAAAGAGGAGGACATTTCGCTGAAAGAGCTCAAGGAGCTGATACAGAAGGTAGAGGAGGGACGGTTATGAATCGGAAACAAATCAGAAAAACCAGATAACGATATGGGAACCTTTTTAGTCTATATACTGAAATCCGCCGCCTGCCTGGCCGTATTCTACCTGTTCTACAAGCTGCTGATGAGCCGCGACACATTCCACCGTTTCAACCGTTTTGCCCTGCTGGGACTGCTGGTGTTGTCTTCCCTGCTTCCGCTGGTCGAAGCCAGTGTAAACAGTCCGGCAGCTGTACAGGAAACAATGCTCACACTGGAGCAGCTTCTCCTGCTGGCCGATATACAGCCGGAAGGCGAAAGCATGGCAGCTGCAACACCGTCTGCCACAGTCTTGTGGTTACGTGCGGCCCTGCTGGTCTATCTGACAGGTATCGTATTCTTCATCGTACGCAACCTCTGTTCACTGGCCAGGCTGGGCAGACTGATCCGTCAGGGCAAACGGGAAGCTCTGGACAGCTATCTCCCTGACCGGAAAGAGAAAAATGTACGGCTGGTGGTACACGATCACGACATTGCTCCTTTCAGCTGGATGCACTGGATCGTGATTGCCCGAAAGGATCTGGAAGAAAACGGACGCGAGATACTCATCCACGAACTGGCCCACATCCGCAACCGCCACTCATGGGATCTGCTGCTGGCCGACCTCTGCATCTTCGTACAGTGGTTCAATCCGGCTGCATGGCTGCTGAAACAGGAATTGCAGAATATCCATGAATATGAAGCCGACGAAACCGTTCTGCGCGAAGGCGTAAACGCCAGAAATTACCAGATGCTATTAATAAAAAAAGCTGTCGGCACAAGGCTCTACTCTATGGCCAACAGCTTTAATCACAGTTCACTGAAAAAACGTATCACTATGATGTTAAAAGAAAAATCCAATCCGTGGGCACGGGCCAAGTATCTCTATATACTTCCATTGGCCGCACTGGCTGTTACGGCCTTTGCCCGCCCTGAAGTCTCAGCCGTAGCTGATGAGATTTCAGCCGTCAAAGTAATTGCTCCGGCCGTACACGACAGCATACAGCCCAATGTACAGACAGCAGTCGCAGCACCCTCTTCGGCTCTGGACCAGATGCCTGAATTTCCAGGTGGCATGGAAGCGCTGAATACCTATCTCCGGAACAACATACGATATCCGCAGGAAGCCCAGAAAGCCGGAATACAGGGCCGGGTGATCATACAGTTCATCGTCAGCAAAGACGGCAGCATCACCGATGCAGAAGTGGTAGAAAGTGTGGATCCGCAACTTGATGCTGAAGGTTTGAGACTCATAAAAAACATGCCCCGATGGAAACCCGGCATGCGGAAAGGACAGGCTATCAGAGTGAAACAGACGCTACCGATCAGGTTTGCTTTCACGAAAACATCCGACAAACCCGAAAACAGCAATTCCATCTTCCTGAAAAATGGAAGCTACAACTCTTCCCTCAAGGATGTCATTCTCCTGGTCAACGGGCAGGAGGTCAGTCCGGAGATTTTCCGCGCCATCGATCCGCAGCGCATCCAGTCAGTTACCGTCCTGAAAGATCAGGCTTCTCTGGCCAAATACACGACCGACAAGAGCAAGACAGGAATCATTCAAGTCAAACTGAAAAAAGAGGATCAGGCTTCGGACATAAATATCCCGACCATCCGGTTTGACTCCCAGACATCTAAGACCCTGGTCATCATAGACGGAGAAGCTGCTGATGCAACAGCTGTACAGGCCCTCTCACCCAGCCAGATCAAATCCATCAAAGTGCTGAAAGGCCAGCAGGCTGTTGATCTTTTTGGAGAAGCGGCGAAAAACGGGGCAATCTGTGTTTCAACCCGATCTGCAGAATCCGAAACTGACAAATAAAACCTGACCATACATAAACCTTTTATACACATGAAAACAAGAACAGCCACAACCGTATCCTTGACCGAAAAACGGCAGACACCATGGCAAAACCTCAGACAGCTGCTCCTATGCCTGCTGATCCTGCTTCCAGGAATACTGACAGCACAAACAATTGAAAATCCGACATTCAAGGCCCGCAACGGAAGTATCCGCAACATTACCCGGATCGAGCGTACCCCCGAGTGTACAAAAGTCTACATCCACGCGATTTTCCGGCCACACTGGTGGATCAAGGAAGATGGAGAGAATTATCTGGAAGATACTGCCACTGGAATACGCTACAAGCAAACGGGAGCTGAAGGCATTGAACTGAAAAAGGAAACCTATCTTCCTGATTCGGGAGAAATGGACTTCGTACTATTGTTCGAACCTCTGCCCCAGGAAACCCGGAAAATACATTTCATAGATCCCAATGGAAGAGAAGGAAATACTTTCGATATCTCACTGGTGGCTGATGCCTCTGAGCCCCGCTCTCTTCTGGAACCGGTAGAGGGAAACTGGTTTAGCGAGGATGCACAGAGCCGCTGGACTTACGGCATCTATGATTCCATCGTCATCCTGAACAACCGGCTGTACACTCCCGTGGAATGCAGAAAAAAGGGGAAACGCCTCCTGATGACTGCCAGCGACCGCAAGGACGGAAGCACCATCACCCTGAAACTGACTGCCCGGAAAGACGGTTCCTACCTCATTGCCCTTAACGACGGAGAGGAACAACGCTACGTACGCACCCGCAAAGAGCCGGCAATACCGGATGCAGACAACGGATATGGCACGGACTTTTTCCGCCGGGACAGCGTCTACCTGCAAGGCTATCTGAAAGGTTATGATCCGAGACTGGGATTCGACAGCGGTATTCTTTATCTGAGCAATGAAATTACCCGCAAGGACTATCCCACAGTAGTCCCCATCAATCCCGACGGAAGTTTCGAATGCAAATTTATCCTGTCATATCCCGTTTGCCAGAACCTGACCCTGAACAACCAGTGGATTCCATTCTATGCCGAACCGGGTGACACAGTCACGATGTATCTGGACTGGGAAGACATCATGGCACGAAGCCGGGCACGCGACAACAAATATCCGCTCATTCACACGGCTTATATGGGAAAGACAGCCGCACTGTCTTATCTGGCCGTCACCCTGAATGACCTGATCGATTATCCTTACGAGAAACTGAATAAAGCCCAGAAGACACTGACACCGGCACAGTTTCAGAAACAACTGGAACCGTACACTGCCCGGTGGCAGCAGCAAGCCGATTCACTTTGCCGGCTTTATGCAACTTCGCAAAAAGCAGTTTCGCTGATCCGCAACCATACAGCCATCAAAGCAGGAGAGATTTATTTTGACTATCAGATGCCCCGAAGCTATTATGCCCGGCAAGACACGGCCAATCAGGTATTGCAGGTGCAGCCGGATGCTTCCTATTACGACTTTCTGAAACAAATGCCTCTGGACGAAATGTCAGCACTGGCCTGTTCCCGGATAAGTGTTTTCATCAACCGTTTTGAATACATGGGCCCACTCGAAGCAGCCAATAATGCTTACAAGAGTCTGGCAGGTGAAGAAGACTTCAAAAAACTTCCGGATAATGAGAAACTGATCCGGATATATGCAAAGAAGTATGAGATACAGGACAGTATCATTCAGGCGCTGTGTAATGAACGCTCTCCCCTGCTCTGGCAGATAGCCCGTGTACGCGACCTGCGTGCCATCGTTGCACAACAGACCAGCCGGAAAGATGCAGAATGCCTCATCGGAAAGACACAGGCAATCATTACCCATCCCTATATGCAGACTGCAGTCAAGGATATGATTGACGAACTGCATCCGGCAGGACGGACAGCATCCTACCAGCTTCCTGCGGGGAAAGCTACCGATATTTTCCGCCGTATCATTGCTCCTCATGCCGGCAAAGTACTCTTTATTGACTTCTGGGGAATCTATTGTGGTCCCTGCCGGACTGGCATACAGGCTACGGCCGACCTGCGCAGACAATACCGCAACCATCCCGATTTTCAGTTCGTCTATATAACCAGCGAAAAAGAATCTCCGGGAAAAGCCTACACGGACTATGTAGAGAAGAACCTGAAAGGAGAAGCCTGTTACCGGCTCACAGACACTGAATACAAATATATGCGCCAACTTTTCCAGTTCAACGGAATTCCGCACTATGTAATCGTAGAGAAAGACGGAAGTATCTCAACAGAAGATGTCGGAACCCACAATCTGAAAGAGTTCCTGCAAAAGCGCTTCGGCTCTGTTCCGGAAACCCAATCCACAGACGGACATTCCATACAATAAAACTGACTGAAAAATGAAAAGAAATCTCGCTATCCAGATCTTGTGTTCCCTTTTCCTGCTCATTGGAGCAGGAAACATTTGTCAAGCTCAAGAATTAGAAGGAAAATTCCGGATTCATTGCGCAGTTTTCGTCCTGTTTTCCAGCAGTTGTATGCACGTATGCCGGCCGAATGGCAGGAAACGCAGAAAGGAAAACTCATTGAGTCATATGCCTTCCCTGCTCCGACAGTGGAAGAAGGAGACGATATGGCTGATGGTTTACTATATGACGCTGAAGGAAAATCCCGTCATTTGTCAGAATTGCAAGGCCGATACATCTTGTTGGATTTCTGGAGTATCTACTGCGGCCCTTGCCGCATGTCTGAACCGGAAATGGAAGAGATTGTCCATCTATATGGCGATAAATTGGCCTTGGTAGGAATATCCAATGATGAAAAAATCTCCTGGAGCAAATTCCTGAAGGAACACAAGATGCCGGGTTATCAATGGAATGAACCGAAAAATGGAGGACGAAGTCTGGCTTCGCGCTATAAAGTCGGAAGCATCCCGCATTTCGTATTGATTTCGCCGGAAGGTAAAATCCTAAAGATGTGGACTGGCTATCGGAAAGGTATACTCAAATCCAAACTAAAAAAGTTTATATCAGAAGATACCATACATTCTACCAGATAGAAGGTATAAATTATTCTCTTTTTAAGCCCAAGATTCCACCCATAGCGATAAAGCAATCTTAATCCAACCAGCCTTATCCCTGAAGACTTCTGAAGAGAACCTAAATTCGCAAACAAACTTAACTCTCATGTCACAAACGAATATTTGGTTAAATTTCCCCTTTTATATGATTACTTTATAGCATAAGAACTGTTGTACATCTTTCGAATACACCATTATGGCATAATCCATCAATAACAATATTTTCTCGGACATCAGAGGGATAACTATTTTTCCATTCTTCAAAAAGGATATCTTCCTGTTCATGTAAATACATATCAGAATTACAATTAGAATTAAACATTATTATTACTTAATTGAATATTACACTCTCATATGAAATAGTCATTCATAGAAAATTTATGTGTGCAATAAGAACTAGTATTTCTTAATATAATTTTTTATACTACACACTTATAATTTCATATATTTTTTTTGAAACATTCATTAGCAAGTTCTTACCTAGAAGATTCTCTATGTAATAAGGAGGTATAGACTTATATCCATACTTTGCTCCCAATAAACTGCAAGCTACAGCAGCATTTGTATCAGCATCTCCTCCTGCATTTACTACCGCCAATAATCCTTCCAGAAAACTTTCCACATGATATAAACACCAGACAGCAGCAGACAAAGTTTTTAATGTATAGCCCATGGCTGATTCATCATCCAGATTTAAATCTTGTATTTGTTCGGCTTCCATAGCCGCTATCAAGTAAGGTGCTATTCTTTCATCATATTTGTTTCCAATCTTTATGATGGTCTCAAAGTCCAGTTCCTTATCATACCAAACAAAACTATGTACTAATTCTGATAATATAACACAAGAACCTACACACCTGGGATCTGCATGCGTCAGTTTACAGATATTCTCAGCATAAAGTGAAACATCTTTCTTCCAAAGGCCGATGACTGAAGTCCTCATGAGGCCTCCATTTGCAGCACTTTTCTCTCCGGACAATTTCCATACAAGACTGGCAGCTCTTATTGGATCTTTTGTATAATCTGAAATCGCCAGTACATTATTTGTATACTGACCGATACCCATGGGAGTTCCTCTAAACCATTGCTTAAAGTTTTGAGCAACACGATTCAGACAGATATCTTTGTCTTCAATCATGGCATCAGCTATACATAGCATCATATCTGTATCATCAGTCCATTCTCCTGCTTTCCATCTTATACGATGTCTATCTTGTAAGATTTGATTGTATGATGTAAGTTTTTGAGGATAATACTTTAAAACTTCATTATATGACATGAATTCAGTTCCAAGTCCCAAAGCATCTCCTATTGCCTGTCCAAAAATAACGCCACAAACCTTATCATACAAATCAAAGTAAGTTCTGTTAGTTTGATTGCTAATATAATTCTTACATTGTTTTATATACATAGTTATTTTTATTAATAATCAAGCGAACATATTACCAACATATTTTCAAAGTTATAGAAACTTTTTATTGGACGGATGATTTTTAAAGAAATCTTTAGTCAGTATTGATTTTCTTCAAGTTGTGCCCTTATATGGCATAAGCTGTTACTATATTTGTATTTATAAATATAATTAATCGGAATATGATTGGAAATCTTTTATCTAAATATATTTGGTTAACTAAAACCATTTATTCTGCTGATAATGGGATTACATTTGCAGAAATAAATCAAAAATGGCTTGACAATGATTTAAGTGAAGGAATAGATTTGTCTAAACGAACATTCCACAAATGGAGGATAGCTATTGAAGAATTATTTGGACTCATTATTGAATGTGAACGAAAAAATGAATATCGCTTTATTATTCAAAATAAGGAACAATTAAAACAGAATGATCTTACAGGATGGTTATTCAATACTCTATCAATAAGTTGTAATTTACAACAATACAAGTCTATTCAAAGCAAAATATTATTAGAAGATGTATTTACTGATAGAGAATTGATATTTTCGATCTTAGATGCAATACGTACTCAAAAAACACTTCACATAACATATCAGAGCTTTTTTCGCAATAATGCAATATCTTTTGAAGCAACCCCATATTGTGTAAAAATGTTTCGTCAAAGATGGTATCTAGTTGCAAAAAGTTCCGGTTATGATCATCCAAGAGTTTATGCATTGGACAGAATTATTGATTTAAAAATTACTGAGAATACATATAAATATCCAGAAAATTTCTCACCTGAAGCTTATTTTTCTTCTTTTTATGGGATTATCGTCGATGAAACTATGGATGCTGAATATGTCGACATTAAAGTTCATCATTCTCAAGTCGGATATTTGCATTCCCTTCCTTTACACCCATCTCAACAAGAGGTAGAGCAAACGAATGAATATAGCATTTTCAGGTTATTTATAGCTCCAACTTTCGACTTTGAGCAATATATTCTCAGTATGGGAGAATACATTGAAGTAATTTCTCCCGAATGGTTCAGACAACGTTTAATAAACAGAATAAATAAAGTAATAAGTATTTATAAATAACTTATTGATAGATATAGCTTATCTACATATTTAAAGTAAAAAAGAAAAAGTATTTCTGAATAATTTATAGGTGAATATGGGCTGCAATGTCCTGTGGTAAAGATTTGGCAGTTAGTAAATATGCTTATTCCTATTTTATACTAATATCTAAAATAATACGATGATGAATGTATTTAATAAAAAACTAGAACAATTGTATTTGTCTCAAACAGACAATATATTTAAAATGTACAAAGAATTAAACCAATTGGGAATGACTAACTTTTCCTATCCACTACTCTTGCATGTTTGGGAAGAGGAATATTCCAAAGCCCCTATAAAGCTTATGATTATAGGACAAGAAACTAACGGATGGGGAGCTGTATTAGAAACTCCAGATGATGTAATTTCATCAATGAAAATGTATGAAGATTTTAATCTAGGGCGTAACTATAATTCTACATTCTGGCAATGGGTACACAAAATAAACTACATGTTAGGTAATCCGGATATCAATTGTTTTGTGTGGAATAATATTTTGAAATTCGGAAAAGAATGCGATAAAGGTCATCCTGATTGGCAAGTTACAGAACATGAACACAAATACTTTAATGTCATTTCAGATGAAATAGATATTCTAAAACCTGAAGTTTGCATTTTCTTAACCGGTCCATCTTATGACAATAATATAAGGTTAAAGTTCCCGGATGTAGAGTTTATTAATTTTGGAGGATATAAATTCATAAACGAAGTTGCTCAGTTAAAGAGCAAAAATCTTCCTTTTCATTCTTATCGTACATATCATCCCGGATATGGAGTACGCTATTCCAATTGGTATACTGAAGTGTTTGATATAATATCCAATGCTGTAAAAAAAGATTTATTGAGGAAAGACTGATTTCTGATTTGCCAAAGTAATCACAAATATACATATTCCGGAGCATACCCGTTCACTTTCCGGCAACTTATAAAGCATAAAAATAGCCTTTAAAAGCACAATCTTATATCCGTTCATCCCCTAAAAGGATGAAAAAATGGATAACCAGACATTAAAATCTC
>OGND01000629.1_pt1 | contig 20287 bp, 29 predicted proteins | sample 1573381 | NCBI WGS metagenome assembly OGND01 (sample SAMEA2581989, study PRJEB24529) | metagenome | biome: Human gut stool | place: China | collected 2011
ACCTGACAATAATCCGAGTACATCATGTTCATTACAGCCCAGAAATCGTTCGGGTCACAGGTGATATTCCGCTGTTTGGCAACGTCCTGTGTCTGTTCCAGCGTCCAGTGACAGCCCTTCGTGCCGTCAGCATTCACCATGCTGTCGCACCATTCCTCCGCTTCATCGTGGGTGAGGTGCTTGCGTGGCATCTTGATGGAACGGCTGTCCGCACCGCCATGCTCATACTGCCCAGACCGCTTGTCCCAGTCTCCGTTCTGCGAGAAGCCAATCTGCGGCATCTTGCGCCCATACTCTACGTCAGGGTAGCGGGGGATAGGGTAGGGGTCGATGTAGCGGTTTTCTTCCTGCGGATAGTGAGGATAGCGGTCATTGCCGTCTTCCAGCTTACGCAGACGGCGTTCTAGATCACGCTCCCTGCGATCGCGCTCTTCCTCGAGGCGGTCACGTTCCGGCTCACGGTCTTTGTCGTGGTCACGGAGCATCATCATGCGGCGAAAATTAGTCTTGCCCATAATCTATACCTCCTCAGGAAATGGACGCAGGCGCACCGGCGTGGGAACGGCAGAAGCAGCCAAGATACTTAAACGTGCCGGTGCCGGTCGCAGACGTTGCCACACGGGTAGCGTAGCGGGTGCGGGTGTGGATGCTCTCGGCGGTCGCCTGAGCGCAGTTGCAGTCGGTCAGAGGGTATGCGGTCGTGCCTGCACCTATGGTAATGACCACAGGGGCGTTGATGGTGGTCGTGTCCGGGATGCTCTGAGCAACCACAATGCAATAACGCTCTCCATTCTGGTATGCGCCAGCAGGGATGTTGATGGTCAGTGTGTCATTGGCGAACGTGACCGCCTGACTGATGACCAAGTGCGGGCAGAGTTTGCAGCTTGTTTTGCAAGCCATAGTAGTTTCCTCCTAAAAAATCAGGGGCAGAGGTGTCTTACCCCTGCCCCGATGGTTCACCCGGTGTTATCGGGGAGTGTGTTGGTTAGCAGCAGCCGCAGCAGTTCACGCCCAAGTTGGGGTTTGCCACCTGATAAGCGGGAATCGGACGAGGATTGACCCGGTTCAGGATGGTATCGGTCTGCTGGGACATCACGGTGGTCAAAAGCGCATTCTGACGATCCTGAGAAGCGGCGAACTTCAAGCTCTGGTTCTCAGCGGTCAGAGTGGCGATCTTATCCTGCGTGAAGTAGTCCATCATGCTGCGGAAGTTGGCGTTGCAGTTGTCCACGATAGCGCGGGCGTTGTCTGCGATAGCCTGCCGGGTAGCGCAGTCCTGCTGTGCAATGGTGTACTTCAGGTCGCCGATGAGCTGCTTGTTTTCGCAGCAGCAAGATGCAAGCTGCGTCTGGATAGCGGTCTGACCCGCCTGCCGCGCGTTGCCCTCCTGCATGATGGCGAGGCTGATGGCGTTGTCGCCGTTGGACACGCTGCGTTCCAGACCGTTCACGAGCTGTGCGTTCTGGTAGCCGAGCTGACAGATGGCGCTATTCACGCCCGCAAAGCCGTTTGCGATGTTGGCGTTGACACCGTTCATCTGCACCAGCTGGTCATAGCCCAGAGAGCAGATACCGCTCTGGATGCCAGCCAGAGAACGGGAAGTGTCCTGCTGGTAGAAGCCCTCCGACAAAGCCGCACGAGTATCTGCGCCGCCCTGACCGGTTGCGCCGGTGCCCACCAGATAGGGGATGTAGCCGTTCATACCGTTGTCACCACCGTTCCGACCGTAGCCGTTTGTGCCCCAGCCGAAGATGATGGCGAGGATGATAACCGCCCACAGACCTTCGTTGCCGAAGAATCCGCCGTTGTTATTGCCGCCGTCCTGCCCAGCCAGATAGCCAGTTGCAAAATCGTCCATAACAAAACTCCTTTCAGTTTTGCGTTATGCTATCCCACCGCCGTGTGCGATGGGCGAAGCCAAACAAAAGCGGTTTTTATCAAGTCCGCAAAACTGAGAAGCGTTTCGCTTAGAGGGATGCGTTATTCAACATTATCTTCGTTTGGATTTCGAGCAAGCCAAAAGATGATGGCGAGAAGCATCAGCCCCGATTTGTCGTTTCCGTCAAAGATATTTTTTTCGAAGTTTTTTTCAATATTTTCTTCAGGGGAAACAGATTTTGATTCTTCCATACAAACCACCGTTATTTGGGCAGCGTTAGGTTCAGGACACTTGCTAGTTGATTCAGATCGATGCCACGCTCTTTGGCGAGGTTCTGCGCCATCGTTTTGAGCTGCGTTTCGTTTTTGCCCTGAATTAGGTTCAAGCCCTGCATGATGGGGGCATTCTGCCCGCTCAACTGCTGGATAAGCCCCATCGGGTTTTGCCCGGCACGAGCCAGATTTGCAAGCTGCATGATGGGACTGTGCGTAATCACATCAAACGGAGAGGACATTGTTATTCTCCTTTCTTCGTTGCGGCAGTGGGCTTAGAAAAGCTCTTCTGCCACTTTTCCAGCTCATCCAGCCGGTGCACGATGGCATCGTACTGCTCAACAGGCATATACTGCTGTGTCGGTGCAGCGGTCTGCTGTGCCTGTTGTGCTTGTATCTGCCGCCATGCTTCCGGGCTGTAAAACTCTAACACGTCAGATTCACAAGTGTTTGGATTCAGACGTTTGCAGTAGATGACACCACTACGCAAATCCGGGCAATACGTCCATCTGCCGTACAGGTCAGACGGTATTGCCAAAAATTCCTCTCTGCTGGAAACAGGTCTGCCCAGTAGCCAACCGCCGTCCTGTGCCGACTGCTGAACAGGCTGTTGCCCATTCATCGGCTGCGGACGCCGCGGCTGTGCCTGCTGCATCTGTGCGTTTGGCAGGGGAGTGGCAAGCCCTACCGTGTCCATGCCGCCGTAAGGGTTGACAGGCTGCTGCGGAACATAGGGCGCTCCGGGTGTTGGGTAATAGCTCATAATACATCCCTCCTATTGCACCCAGTGTATCGCAAACGCCCGGCGCGAGAGACAACGAAGGTACAACGAAGGACAAAAATCTTGATTAGAGCTTGATTAAATCTTGATTAAATCTTGATTAGAGCTTGATTATTTTAAGCAAAAAAAGAGCGCCCACACGGAAAAATCCGCATGAACGCTTGAAAAATAAATAACCCCCGATGCTCAAAACGAAACACCGGGGGCTTTCTGCGTCTCCCACATGGTACGCACTGTAAGTAGGCGGGTGGGAGACTGTTCAGCGCCGAATCTGGCGACTGCTTTTTTAATTCTCCGTTGAGCACGGAGTTGGCTCTTGGAAGCCCCGGCCTAATGCGCATCGTTGAGAGGCCGGTCGGTTTTCCTTGGATATATTATACCACAAATCGTATAAAAAGAAAAGCGGCAGACCCGAAAGCCTGCCGCTTTTGAATTGCCTGAGCAGAAGCTCAAAACTAATCCATAAGTCAAAGTTAGTATATCACACATCAAGCATTTTATCAATGCCTTTCAACCGGTAGCCTATCGCCGTCCGGCTGTAATGGGTCTGTGCTGCAATGTCCGGCAGCGGAAGCCGCTCAACGTACCGCAGTAAGGCTATCTTACGGTCTACCCTCCCAAGCGGTGCGTTTTTGATTGCGGCGGTCATCTGCTGTCGGTCAAGCCCTTGCAGAGCAGCGGGCAGCACTACACGAGCCGCCGCCACAGGCAGCACCGAGCCAGAAGGGCTGCGGCAACTGTCCGGCGTTGCGCACCATATTGCCAAGCACGGTAAACCGGTGACATTTTGTCACCATTTTGTTGGCATTTCCGAGATGGTATGTTTTCTTGAGGTCACGAAAACGTCCGAAGACCATTTTCGTGATGTGCCGAAAATGCTCTTGTGCGATTTTGTTGACCTCAACAAAATCGTCGTATGTAGTGCTTGCCATGATATCCTCCTTACTGCTTTTGCAGCGCCGCTTTCATGCGGTCAAAGAAAAACTGGATAACCGTGCCGATAGTCTCATCGGTGATGGCCCACGAGATGAATTTGCCCCACTTGCTGGCGCTGAGGGCCGTGCGGAGCATCTGCGCCACCCACGCCTTGCGTTCTGCGCCTCTCTTGGTGCCCTGAATCTCGTGCTCTGCCTGCTCAATCAGGTCAAGCACGGTGTCCTTGACAGCCGCGCCATAGCCTAGCCGGATGCAGCCCAGTGCGTAAAACACAAAGCCGCCCAGCATGAGGACGAGGGCCACAGGGGTGGGAAGTGCGGTCAAAAGGTTACGAATCGCTTCCATGATTGGTAACTCCTTTCAAAAGATAGTTGTCGATGTCAGTGCGGCTCTTCTGCATCCCTTCGCGGTTGTTGCCGGACAGTTGCGCGTCCAAAAGGTTGCGTACTCCGTCGAGGGTTAGACGGCTCACCTCGTCGATTTCTTCAAAGCGGCGCAGATCCCGGGCAAGGGCCTGCGTGTGTTGGAGCTGGCCCTGCTCTAAGGTGCCGATGCGCTTGTCCATCTCATCCAGCCGCTTGTTCTGCACGTTGTCCGGCTCCTGCACCTTCTTGATGTACTTGTGGATAATTTCCAGCACCTTGTCAATCGTGATGGCCGCAGCGCACAGGCTGCCCAAAATGCCCAGTACCCACAGCAAAGCTTCTTTTTCGGTCATTTGCCCTCCCGAAGACGGGTCAGACCCTTCTTGCGGATGATACGGGGGTAATTGACGGTGGTCACGTTAAGGTCAACGTTTCCGGAGATGCCAGGCACGCGGCCCTTGCTGGTGTGCTGGTGGGCGTTGTAGTGATAGCCAACGGCGGGAGTGTGTCCGGTTGTATCGGACAGCCAGACATCCCAACGGCTTGCCAAGCGGCCCATATCCAGCTCCATGTTGGAGTAGTGGGTGTAGGTGTACAGCTGGGCGTAAAAGCCCATCTTTTCCACCTGTTCCAGCGCATAGGCGGTGAGGTTGGTGAGGTCGAGGGTGCTCATGGGTTTGAGCTTGTTTTCCTCCACGTCCACCGCGAGGGGCAGGGTCAGCTCCTTGCCGTAGACCGCCTGCCGCACAAGGGCAAGCTCTGCATCGGCCATCGCTTCGCTGGTGGCGTAAGTGTAGTAGTAGACACCCACGTCCAGCCCGGCAGCACGGGCACCAGCGTAGTTGCGCTCAAAGGTCGGGTCGATGTACAGGCCGTCTGCCCGCTTGGAGAGCCTGCGGTTTGTGCTCACGGTCTTGAGCATAGCCCCCTTGTAGCCCGCCGCCGCCACCTGTGCCCAATCGATGGTGCCCTGATACCGGCTCACGTCAATGTACCGGTAAGGCGGTTCCCCTGCCCACCCGGTCACGGTGTCCACAGTGGGCACGTCCGGTGCAGGAGCAGGCTCTTCCTTGTCGGCACTGTCACCGGCAGCGTGGGAGAGCGCAGAGAAGATATCCCGCAGGAAGTCAAGCATTACTTTCCACCTCATAAAAACCCTCCTCCGTCAGCTTTTTCATCACGGCATCCTTGTACCGGTCAGGCACGTTGTCAATGGTAAAAGCGCCGTCAAAGCGGTGCAGTTTAATTTGTGTCACATAGAACAAAACCATGATATCCTCCTTACTGTGCGGCCAGCAGGTCAAGCATAGCCGCTTCCAGAGCGGCAAGGCGCTCTTCTGCGGTGGGCAGCTGTGCCTTTTCCTCTGCTTCCCTGCGGGCCTTTTCCTGTGCGGCCAGCTCTTCGGTGGTGTACAGCACATACCGCTGTACTTCCACCTCTTCGTCATAGGCTTCCTTTGCGGCCACGCCGGGTACGTCCACCACCTTCCAGCGGTCTCTGCCGCCGTTGGGGTAGGTCTTGTACTCGTAGTGGCTGACCTCTTCCACGCCCGCCACAGCATCGTGATGGATGGTCTGGGTCTCAGGCTTGAGGTAGCCTTTCGTAAGGTCGGGGGCTTCGATGGGGTTGCCGTTGCTGTCGATGATTTTCATAGAATCTCCTTTCAGGCGACACGCCGCCAGATGTACATACAGTATGCCGGGGGTTGGACGGTATCGCTGTTGCCGTAAACACTACTAGAACGAGAAGCATCAAAAGATGTAACGTCATCGGCTACATTTTTCGCCGAGTTTACATCATAAGAGCCGTTTTTGTTCCCCGAAGCTTTCTTGGTCAAAAAAGCTCCTCTGCTTCCGCCAACAACGCCATAGTAGACTGTGGTGTTGCCTCTGGAATCAAAAGAACCCATAATATTCGGAAGCCCTGCCTCCAACTTTGTCCCAGCTGGATGCGTATCGCTTGCACCCCAGATAGTGCAATCCTCAATGCGCTCCCACGTCCCGCCGTAAAGCTCTGCCGGGCTGGTAGCGTTTTCGCTGATGTACAGGCTGCCCACGGGGTGGTCTCGCTCGACTACCGCCGCAAGGACTTGCTGATAGATAGCATAGGCATCAGGGCCGATGCCATTTTTGAGTTCTCCTAGTGCCATTGTTTCTCCTTTCAGTCGGTACGAAGCCAAATGTAAGTAAAGTATGCCGGAGGTTGGACGGTGGTGGAATTGCCGTAGATGGGGTTGGAACGGGAAGCATCAAAGCGCAGCGATATCTTGCTGTACCCAGTTCCTTCCTGGAAAACGTTGTAAGTGGTTACGGTATATATTGCGCCTGTTGCTGGCCCAACGTCATCGACTTGCGTACCGCCAAACGCTGCCCTTATATTCGGCAACCCTGCTTCTACCGTTGTACCAGCTGGGTGCGTGTCGCTTGCGCCCATTAACACCCTATCTTGCGCAATCTTTTTCCACGTTCCGCCGCCAAAAGTTACGGACGGATTTTCAGGGCTGATGGTCTGATAGATACTACCTACAGGATGTGCCGCAAGCAGGAAGTTGGAATAGATTGAGCCGTCACCATAGAACTGACCACCATACTTGATGGGATACCACCGGGCAGAAATTTCCGCAGTCGGAATGTTGTGTGCACGGATACGGATAGCTCCGGTTCGAGTTTCCGGGTTTACAAGCATAGCTTTACCGGCTACGTCTGCGCTTGCAGGGTCGATACTGACAGATACCACAGTCGTGGACGTAACGTCTGCTGTAATATCAATGTAATGCGGGTACTCTGCAACTTCTGTGTCTGTCTGCCACCCCGTAATTGGAATAAAAAGATCATGTGGATCGACGGAGTCTGCTTTGCCCGCCAGCGCATCACCGGTAGCCTTTGCGTCGGCAGGGGCGTTTTCAATGCTCAGGGTCTTATCGGTATTTGCTTTGGCCCCGGCCTCTTCCGAGTATTTCTTTGCATTGGCTTCACTGATTGCAGCGGCAGATGCACTGGATGCAGAAGCATTAGCGGATGCGGCAGATTCGCCAGCTTTTGTGGTGGCAATTTTGGCCTGTTTAGTGGCAGTAGCAGCTGAAGCAGAAGCCTCGTCTGCTTCCTTTTTTGCGCTGGCTGCGCTTGTCTCTGCACTCTTTCGAGCAGCTTCGACTGCTTTAATCCAGTCTTCTTCTGTGCCAACGTAGCCATGCTTTACAGCAATGGCATAGGCACTATAAGGGCCAATTTCGATTGTTTTGCTCATTCAAACGTCACCTCCAAAATTCCAGAGCCATTGTCTTGCATATTTATTTCGGTTAAGCTATCACTCTTGACCATATAAAGGATGCCGTTCTTCTGCTCGAAATTCATCCAGCCGCCTTTATTTGCACTCTGTTCTGCAAGACGGGCGCTTTCAGCAGACTTTTCGGCTTGCTTCTGAGATTCTTGCGCGGATGTTTCAGCATTTATTTCAGACCGTTTTGCGTTCAGTTCTGCTTTTTCGGCAGCAATTCTTGCAATGTCCGCACCTGCAACATCTGAAAGAGTGTTCAACGTTTCGGCATTCATAGGAGTGCCTTCAACGATTGGTTCGTCATTGCGGACAAGGGTGACGACTTCGGACGAGCCGTCCAGTTTAGTCATTGTCCATCGGTTTGGGTACTTCGCTTCTCGGTCAACAAAGTGCATAGTAAGGCTCACCTCCACAGACCGGCTCTGAGCAGTAGATTAGATGGTTGTTGGCTATCGTTTCGATATCAAGCAGAATTTCTTCAACCTGATTGATAATCGTATAATGCAGATAATTGAGGGAAGTGGGAGTTTCGGGAGTATCGTTTTTGCCACTGCACAAAGAACGAATAGCTTTGATATTGGAAAGCCACCGGGAAGCATCTGCGACAGTCAGGTATCCGTTTACATCCCAGTCGGTTTTGACTGAAACAGGCGCATTCAGGATGGCAGCAATCTCTTGAATACCGCTTTCAATGCGGTTGTAGTCCATGTAGCTTAGAGCACCTTTCATGCCGGAAGCCCACTCTGCCTGCTCTTCCTCTGTCCACGTTCCTGCTTTTGCTTTTGATGCAAGCGCCTTGACTTGCGCAACATCATCATCGGTTCTGTCTGTAATCCACCGGGTCAACGAACATCAGCTCCTTCCAAGAGATATCCTTCGACCGTCCCGTGAAAACAGCCGGAATACTGATAAGAAAAACCTGTAGTCAGCAGTACAGAGGAATAACCGAACTGGTGATGAACAAGGACGTAATCCAGCGCATCAAAGTGCGGGCTTGCACGATATTTCAATGTGACCTTGCGGCGGTTGGAAAGCACTTTGTACGCTTCTGTCAAAATATTCCTGCTTTGGTCGAGAATGCTTTGAGACAGCATTTCATTGTTGACAGTCTGCGTTGCTCCACCTCCTGCCGGGTTTTCTGGGTAAGAATACGTTTTGCTTGTAGTGCTCGAGCCATCGGAAGATTTCACATCAATCGAACAGGTTACATTTTTCAAAGGTGAAGAAAATGCAATTTCAGGCCAGCTGAAGTTGTTGACAATATCAATTTCACCGGCAATGTTTGCTTTTGCAGTAGAGATATCAGGAATGCGACCGATTACGATTACGCCTTCTCTGGTTTGATACATTGCCATGCCAGCTGCGTTGGCAACCATCTGTAAAATATCAGAATCCTTATAGTTGCCTTTATCCTGCTTTGTGATATCCGTGCTATATTGTTTCAGTTCATCGGAAATCTGAAACGTTGCCACGTTATCGCTCAAAAGCTCCAGCGCATCGTAGGCCATCTCATAAAGAGTGCCGTACATTCTTCCTGTGTAGTTGGAAACCATAAGATAGCCAAAAGCATCACGGGCGGTAAAGCTGGCTTCGATACTATTAGATGGAACATTCCACTCAGACAAGAAGAACTTGCCGCCTGTAATCCATTCTACCGTTCCGTCTAAGTCCATGCCGTACTCCACAGAGATAGGCTGACGCTCGTATAAGTATTTGTAAAGACCTTTCGGGTTTATTGGATTCCACTTCTGTGTGCTGTTATCCACCGTAAAAGTAATGCTGTCATTCGGAAGTTGCCCGCTGATCGGGTCTCTTGCGGAATCATGCTTATACGAAAAGATGTCTTTCTTCTCAAACACAATAAATTGGCCAAGCTTCACCTGCTCAACTCGTGCACGCCGATTTTCCAAACACCACGACAGGATTTGAATGGAAATGGAATCGTAATTTGCAATCTCAAAGTCAATGTCAGTGGTGATAGAAGAATTGTCCGACACCGTTTTGGTAGATACAACTGTGCTTCCAGAATAAGCAGTCAGCTTGAAACTTGTCGGCCATTCATTGAACGTTGACGACCATGTAATGGTAATGCCAGGAATCGTCACGGTATGAACTTTGCTGAACGAGAGCGTAATGGTTGGGTGGTTTGAAATAGAAACACAATTTTCACTAACATAACCAGCTTCTTGCGATTCCACGTTTTTGTCTAGCAAGGTATAATTGCCGTCCAAAACAGTGAAATTCAATTCACCAGTAGAATATTTTGTGTAAGTCTGCAATTTGCTGTCAACGATAGAGGATACATTGCTGAAGAATGTTTCGCCGTTTGTGCTAGGAATCGCATCTTCTTGCAGACCTGGTTCTGTAACGCCATAGGTAATGCGTACAAACATCTCCGGTACAAGCGTTTCGGAAAACTTTTCAACCCACTTCTGAGAAGGTTGTACCATAGGCTACACCTCCACAAGCGCAATTGAGCAATCCGTCCAGCCCATCACATTGCCGGTTTTAGGCCCGCGCCGCCACATACCAGATGTTCGGTCTGAAACGTACATCTGCCGCGTATCATACCCGGCCTTTGCTTGATTATAAAAGCGAACAGTGCAGTAAAATCGTGTCGTGAACAGGCTGAGGATAGCGGCCCACTGCTGTGCGGTGAGGTAGTTCCATTTCAGAGATACCTTTGCTACATCATGCCGCACAACAGAGCCGACTACTTTGCCTTGAACGTTTCGTCCAGAATCTACAATGGTACTAGTTGTCGCTTCATAGGAGCTTGGCTCTGGCAGCTCTACGCCGTTTACCGTTACCAGTGCTGGAATTGCCATAAACCGCCACCTCCTTAGTAGCTGTAAACTTCACTGCCCATCAAAGACTGTCCACGGGCGTTCTGCCGTTTCTCAACAGATGCTGTAATCTGCTTTCCGTCAAGGTAAATTTTGAGTTCCTTGCCACCGGTCAATTCGTCACCATACCGCTGGAAGATGTCAAGGAATGCATTGTAAGTGCCATTGTAGACAGATTCGCGCATTTCCTCTTCGTTGATGTTGACATTTACACTGGTGGTGCCGCCATAAGAACCGGAGGATGCACCATTGTTTTTATCCCACTCTTTTGTGCCAGGATAAGAACCATTTTTGTATTTTTCCAGAAGCTCCTTGTACTGCCGTTCGTAATCGGTCTGGTCTTTAGAATCATCAAAGCTGCCATTGGCTGCTTCTTGGCGTTTACGCTGGCTCTCCTCACGACTGCTTTTAACATTGTCAGCCCAATCGTAAAGAGGGTTGCTGATATGCCCCCATTTATCCCAAGGATTAAAGAAATTGCGTGCATCAATTAAAGCGTTTATTCCGGCAACAATGCCTTGAATCGCCGTTCCTAGAACGCGGAGAATTCCTTCAAAAACAATCGAGAAGAAATCTCCGATTCCATACCAAAGATTAGACAGGAACGAAGCGATGCTCTTGTTCTTATTGGCGAAATTGACAAGAGCGCCAACCAGCATACCAATCAGGGAAATAACCAGCATGACAGGGTTTGCATCCATTGCAATATTCAAACTTGTCTGAGCAGACGTTGCAGCCATAGCAGAAGGGACAAACTGACTGATAAAGCTAGAAGCCATACCGGCAATGTTGTTCCAAACACTGCTTAAACCCTGCGTCAGCCACTGCAAGCTGTTATTGGCAATGGACTTGATTTGCTTTCGCTGCTCATCATCCATTGCATGATAGAAATAGGAAGCGGCCCATGTGCCGAGCTTTTCAAGGTCTCCGTTAGAAATTGCATCCCACAGAGTGCCAATGCTGCCAAAGAAATCAGATTGTAAGCTCTGATCGATACGCTGCCACTGGGTATCCAGACCGTTCAAGAACCCGGTAACGTAGTTGGTCGCCTGAGTAGAACCGGCAGCAATCAGCGCCTGTCCTTTCTCCTGCACAGCATCTACAGCACCCTGCATAGCAGTGGTGACGTAGGAGACAGCAGCAGTGATACCGTTTGCAAGGCCTTGGTCGATGTAGATACCGAACTGTTCAAAAACTTTGGAAGGGGAGTGAATATCAGTCTCAGTGGTGAACTTGTCAATGATAGCTTTTGCAAGGCCCCCAACGGTTTTCTTTGCATTCTCAATGCCTTTGTTGATACCATCAATCAAGCCCTGAATGATGTTTTTGCCATAGTCTAGGAATTTCTTTGGAAGAGCTTTCAAAGTGTCAACAAGGCTGTTCCACGATTTATCCCAGTTAGTCTTGAATCCAGACCATTTCTGGTTCCACCACTCGCCAACACCTACGAACCATTGCTTCAAATCGGCGCTTGCTTGATCTAATCCATCTTTTGCAGAACTGACAGCATTTTTTAAGCTGTCCCAAGATTTGCCAAAGTTCTCCTTAAATCCTTCCCACTTCTGGTTCCACCACTCGTTAAGCGCTTTAAGCTTTTCGTTAAATGTGTATCGGAAAATTTCAAACGTTGAATCAATACCCTGCTCGGCCATGTTGACTTCTTCGTCCGAAAATCCGAGATTTTTCAAACGATAGTGAATTGCAAGGGTTGTATAGCCCGCATCTTCGTAACGCTTGATATAATCTTCAACATCTTTGATTCTGTCTTTTTCGCCAAAGGTAATACCAAGCTGTTCCAGAACGATACCAACGCCAACACCGAGAATAAGCGCCGCACCGGCAATCGGAGCGGATGCACCAGCAGCCAAAGCAAGCGTGACACCAGCAAGACCGCCAGCAGTGGCAGTTAATGCAGTTAAAAGCGCATCGATAGAATCACCGGGTTTGATAGAGCCTCCTTTTGTGCCGCCATAAGTAATGGCAGACAAAGCGAGAACAGCTCCAACAGAAAGGCCAAGAGTGAATCCGGTTGCAGTCTTCGTGAAAATAGCACCAGCAATTCCAGTTGTTACAGCAGCGCTAATGCCTTGCATCCAAACGGAAGCATCCGTTGCTTTTACTTTTCCTTCCGCGAGATTGGTTTTAATAGATTCCAGTTGGACAACGGAGCTGACGACAAATGCAATGGAAGCGCCTTCTGCGCCAAAAAAAGCATAACCACCAATGGCAGCGGCAACCGTAGCGAGCCATTCAAAAAACAGTTTTGTCGTATCTCCTGTTTTCAAGAAATCGTCCGAAAACTTCTGAACAAGCGCCCACTCTACAACAAGAATAGCAATCATGGCAGCGGCTTTTTGAATGCCGTTCATGCCTGTAATGACTTCTCCGATTTGTTTGATGAACTTTCCAAGTTCCCAAAGAGCAAATGCCGCCGCAATGGATTCAATCAAAGGAAGCATACTTTTGATTTTCTGCTTCATCTCATCAATAGATGTGCCAACATAATTCTTGAACATATCGTAGCCGGACAGGTCTACATCGCCCAAGATATTGCCAGCAGATGCACCGCTGCCAGAGCCGGAGCTCCCCTGTGTGGGGTCAATGATATTCAGTTCATCAAAACCCATCGTGTAGTCCTTGAGGGCTTTGGCGGCTTTTTTTGTGGAATCGGCAGTGTCGTCCATTGCATCACCAATGCCACCAACGCTGTCAGCGCTCTTGGTGAAATCGGTGAACACGACCTTTACGCCCATCAGCTTTGCCACCCACTCAACGAATTCTCGAATGAGCTGTACGGCGGCAATCAGTGGGGGGAGAATGGCTTTCAGGGCAGGGTAGAGCAGAGAGCCAACAGACTTTGCCAGCATATCCAGCTGAGCTTTCAGAATCTTAATCTGATTTGCAGGGCTTTGGATGGTCTGTGCGAGGTTACCCTGCACGTTGGCAGTCTGCTTCATAATGGCAATATAACGAAGAACCGCCTTATCTGCCTGAGACAGACTAGATACCTGTTTGTTAAAGCCCAAAGCCAGAAGCTCTTGCTGTAACCGTGCCTGAGACAGGTCAACGCCCAAACGGCGAATAGGCTCAATCTCACCAGAGATAGCAGAGGACATTGCGGTAAAGGTTACAGCAACATCCTTGTTCCAATAAGAGCCTTCATCATAGGCAAGCTGGGTCAAATTCTTAGAAAGAACGTAAGCCTTGTCGCTAGCCAAACCAAACGAAGTACCCAAGCTCTGAATAGTAGCCATGTAGGTCATCGCTTTGGTCGGGTCAACGCCAAGCAAGCCCTGCATCTTGCTAATGAGCGTATCGGCTTCACCGCTCAAATTGCCCATGGCGTTATGAAACAGGTCTGTCGCTTCGTAAAAGTCATTGAACTTCGCAACAGCGTTGCCAAGATACTCCGCAATAGCTTTTAGCGAAACCAGCTTTGCCATGTTTCGCATAAAACCGTTCATCTGATTGGACAGACTGAGATAGCTCTTACGCTGCTTTTCGTTGGCTGCGGTCACACGGTTTGCCTGTGTGACCACTTTGCTCAACTGCGGAGGGAGCTTTGCAAAAGCGTTGCCCACCTTGTCAAGCTGAGATGCAAGGGGAGTAAGGGCAGCAGAAATCTTCTGGCAAGAGCTTGCGAAAGAATCAAGGTCTGTCGCTTTCAGCTTGTCGGTCAGGTCAGGAACCTTCCCGATCGCATTAAAAGCGCTGCCAAGAGCTTTAAGGTTTGATGCGTCCAAAATAGACAGCGGAGCCAAAGCGTTGGTGAGCTGAGTAATGCTTCCAGACATGGAGTAGAAGTCCACGCCGTTCAAGCCGGAGACTGCCGTAGGAATCTTCTTGATTGCATTCACGACCGTGTTGATGCTCTTTGCGCTTGCGGTCGTGTTGACGTTGGAAAGTCCATTCAGAAAGCTGGCAATTTTGTCCAGCCCAGACATTCCGGCAGATGCCTGTTTCAGCGTCGCAATAGAACTAGCCAGCTTGTCAAGGCTGTTCACAACCTTCGTGACGTTGCCCTTTGTACGCAAATTAGAAATGGCGGTAGCGAGCTTGTTAATATTAAGCTCTGCGCCCTGCGATTCCGCAGAAATCTCTACGGATAAGCTCGTAATATCAACATCGGCCATCACTACCACCATCCTTTTGCTCCATCATGGAGAACATCATACGTTTGATTCGCTCCTGTGCTTCCGCAGCACGTTGGTATTCATACTCTTCTTTCTCCTTTTGAGTAAGGGGAATCGGTCTATCCATGTACTTGATGGGTTTAGACCCTTTCTTTCGGAACATATTGCCAACCGTAGAGGAAAGCGCAGATGCCATGTAAAAACCATTTCTCCACGCTTCTGCATTGGCTCTGCGTTCTCGCAGCTCCTCTGCGTCACGGTATACCTTAGCCAGCCAGACATCGCCGTGCCAGAACTGCTCGTAGGTCATACCGATGGAGATGTAATAGGCTTCTACATCGTGGAACAGTTTGGAGAAGGAAAACGGCTCCCCCTCTCCGTCTGATTCCTGAGATTGTGCGGTTACACAATCTCCCACGTTGCGTTTTTTGCGGTCTTGTCCTCAGTATCAGTTGCCAGCAGAGACTTAGAAGCATCCATGAACATCTCAAGCAGAATTCCCATCAGGTCTTCTTTATCCTCGATGTGCTGGAACATTTCGTCCACAACCTTGCGCTTAATGCCCTTGTTTCGCGCGATAAAAGCACCGTAGAACAGGGCACGAGAATTGGACAGCAGATTGGTCATCTGGGTGTACTGACCAATCTGAAAACCTGCACGTTCGGTTGCTTCCACGCTGTCACGGGTGAAAGTCAGCTCGTAAGTGTTCTTGCCATCGGGGGAATGAAAATTGATAACTTTTGCAGCCATAATAAATGCTCTCCTTTATAAATAGGGGCAGAACTAAATCCGATGTTCAGTTCTGCCCGGTTTGATTGATTGATTTGTTTTTTTGGTTTAGCCGCCAGTGATAGTCAGAGTTTCGCTGAACTCAGGCTTCTTGGTAAAGATACAGTTGATGGTCATTTCCACGACCTCGTCAACGCCAAAGCCAGACAGACCAACCTGGTGCATACCCTGCCAAGAAAAGCCGGAGCCGTCCTGCATTTTCAGCGCGTAATACTTTACGGCATTACTCTCGGAAGTCTCGTCATAGCCAGCTTCCTTGACTTTCTTGTAGTCATCCTTGTTGTAGTTTGCAGTGAAGGACTTGGTGTCGCTCTGGATGATGCCGAAAATGTTGACCTGCATAGGGTCAGACAGGGTGGTGGCATCCAGAAGGTTCGGCTCGGAGATCAGGTCAGGCACATCCTTGATGTCGCACAGCTTCGTCAAAGCGGTTGCGCTGTCGCCACAGTACAGGGTGGTATTCAGACCGGAGATAGCAGTACTCATAGAATGTTTACCTCCTTAGTTTCGGTAAATCATTCCGTCCTCTCCGATTGTTGCCCCGTAGCTGCAATCAATCCGATAGACGGAATTGTTGTACAGCCCATTCAACGGGGCAAACGATTTGCGATAAAATTTAAGCGGTTCAAGAACAGAATCCACGATGTCCACAATGGAGCGTGCTTCTGCAATGCGTCCGGTGTTCTTGTTAGAGTAGACCCGCACACGCAGGGAAACGGCAGCGTACTTGCTGTGACCAGCAGAATCAATGTGTACAGGAAGATTACTGTTTTCCTCTATCTGCACGCACGGAAACTTCTTGACGTTGCTGTCATTGATTTCGCCAGTAACGAAAATGCCGGGCACTTGCTTTCGCAGTTCCTTAGCAACAGCCGTGAAGATGGAGTTGAAATAATCAATCAACTATTCCAAACCTCCCTCCACGTTGCTTCAACTTGAGAAGCCATTTCTTCAACAGCGCCCCACATAGCCATAGCCGGTTCGTTGCCGCTGGTGTAGTTCAACTGACCTTTGCCATCGACCTGCTTAACAGGCGTGCCAGCATTGCCAGATTCTCCGTAGTAGTACCATCTGCGGTTTGCGCCTTGCCCTTTGCCGTAGGAGCCATGTGCACCAACACCGGGCGGCAGTTCGCCGCCATATCCGTTATGATGTGCGCCTGTACCGAACTCAATAAAAGCAACTGCTTTTCCTTCGGCAATGATGGTGCAGGTGTTTCCGTTTTGCTCAGCACGACAAGAAACATCGTTGCTGCCAGCATATTCGGCATTAGCAAAACGAACTTTCGCAACATCAAGTCCCTTGTCAGCCAACGCCCTCGCAAGCTCCTGTGCTTTTTGATTCAGGGTGGTTTTGTATTCCTGTATCTGACGTTCCGCATCACGAAGTCCGGCATCGCTCAACCTCACTTTAATTTTCACTTGCAGCCACCTCTTTCAGCGCATACAACGTGTCCGTGATATGCTCTGCGACCTTGACCACAATGTAATTGAAGGGCTTTGAAACGTCCGTTTGAAACCAGACGTGCGTACCTTCATAAAGCGGAGTGTTATGCTTTTTGCTGGACGAGCTGACCACATAGCTGTAATCCGTGAATGCTCCAAAAGGGCTTGCTTCTGCAGCGCCGGTAGGCGGGCTGACGTTCAGCATCAGTTTTGCGGGAGTGCTCCACGATTCGTATGCGGATTCGCCAGTCTCGTTTCCCCACTCGTCCACAACAGGCGTTTTCTCTCCAACCGGGTTTGAATACCACAGCGGGCGCTTGTCCAGCGGGCTTCCATTGAACATCAGCCGATAACACCTACTCTCGGAACTACTTCGTTCAGCAGGGACTGCGCCACATCGGAGCTTTCCCACACACGAGTAATGCCGTTGTTGGTATAGCTCGTCTGTCCGTTTGCGCCGATGTGGTTGTACAGTTCCGCTGCAATGCGTATCTGCAACGACTGATACTGCGATGGCAACTCGTCCGGTCTGTTGCCGAATGGGTAGCCCTGTGCAAATATCTTATCTTTGGCGAAATCAAGCAGCAGGTCGAAGAGTGGGTAGTCCTCGTCCGTGACTTCACGGTCAAGTGCAGGAGCAATGTACTGCCCCAGCTTGACTGCCGCTTCAGAATGCTGGTCTCCCATGCTGCTTTCCTCCTTTCACCTTAGTAAGCCTTGATGCAGTACACAGCGTCCATGCGCTCAAAGGACGGCAGGACGATTTCGGAAGCGTAGACGTTGGCATTGACCGGATGAACGGTCAGCTCGGTGGTGATGGCAACGCCGGTGTTCACGATGGACACGGACGCACCAGACTGGCCAGACAGCAGGTCGGCTTCCTCGGGAGTAGTGCCGTACCAGACATTACCCAGCGCGCCAGCAGGGGTGATAACCACCATGCCGTCAGGCAGATACTTCTCGCTTGCACTGTACTGGTCTGCCTTGAACATCTTGTCGTACAGATGAATCTTCAGACCGGTTGCGGATTCGATAATCTGCCGCGCTTCAGCATCCAGCAGAACGGCGTTTGCCTTTGCGGTGACGGTCATGAACCGGTTCTTCACCTCATCCGCAGCAATCATGTTGCGGAAGGTTGCGGTGTTCATGTACACCTCAGTCACGACCTCGCCAACGCTCGCCAGAACAGCATCCTTTGCGGCGTTCAGGTCGGCAATGGGAGTTGCGGTGGTGACGTTCCACTTGGACTTTGCGACAGAGACTTCCTTGAAGTTGGTAGTCTTCCAAGTGTCGTCCGGGTCGTAGTTGTAGGTGTAGTTCACGCCGTTTGCCTTGATGGTGATGCCAGGAACGCCATTGACGGGAGCCAGCAGCTGCCAGATCATGCGCTCAGGCACGATACGTGCGCCGGTGATAAGCTGTGCGGTGTCGTCATACAGGCGGTTCATCACGTCACGAGCATAGGGGTCGTTGCTGTCCAGAACACGCAGGATTTCCTGACGGTCTTTCTCGCCAAGATGGTAGCCCTCACGGAAGAACGGCATCTCGGTTTCATCGAACTTGAAGCCCTCACGGGTACGGAACGTAGCCTTTGCGTCAAATGCGCTGGGCATCAGGGACACGCCCACGCCCTTGTGACCACGCAGCCACTTCAGGTCAAGACCGGCCTTCTTCTTAGCGGGGAACAGTGCATCAGATGCAAAGGGCATCGCATTGGTAGGGTCATTCGTCCAATAGGCGGCAATCGCAGCCGGGGCAAAGACTTCCTTAAGATTCAGTGCCATGTTGTTTTACCTCCTATTAAGCGTTCACGCTGATGTTGTCACGGCAGAAGATACCGGGAATGGCAGTCTTAAGCGCAGTGATTGCATCAGAATCGTAGGTGAAGCCAGAACTTGCCGCTGCCTTCTTAGTGTCGATAACGCCACGAATCAGCAGGGCAGCGTTGGGGTTCTCTACCGGGTCAACATCATACAGCAGGATGCCGTCAGCGTTGATGGTCTTAGAACCAGTTTCGCCAGCAGCAACAGCTTTCTTGCCAGCTTTGGTCATGGGATAGCCAGCCTTAACCGCAGTAGTTTCGGTCACGGTAAAGGGAATGGCAGTGTAGTCATTGGAAGCAAGGATGGTATCGTTGATTCCGTTGACCGTGTTTCGGGTAAACTTCATGTTTTCCTCCTTGTTAATGGAAAGCACTCATTGCGTCACTCGATGCCTTAGAAGTATTTGCGTTCTGCTGTGCAAGGCTCTTGGCAAACGCCACGCCCTCACTATCAGAGCCGCCCTTACCATCCGCACCCGGAGGTGTGGGCATATCCTTCAGCAGAGAAGCCTTATATGCGGTGTCATGGGCGGTCATAAACTCCGACTGGAACTTAAACACCTTGTCCATGTCGCCGTCAGCCAGTGCAGATGCAGCTTTGCCAGCCAGTTCAGCGTCATAACCCTGTGCAACGAACTTCTCACGGTAAGATGCAAGGGTCTTTTCCTTGACGAGGTTTTCCTTGTCGGCAGTCAGGGCTTCAATCTGCTTCTGCATTTCTGCCAGCTTGTCAGCCTGTTCCTGTGCGGCGTTCTCGTCATCGGTACGCTTTGCCTTGAGCTGCTTCTTGTACTCAGCTGCTTCACCGTTGGCTTTCGTCACGGCGTTTCGCAGCTTCTCGACCTCTGCGCTAGGGTCTGCAACCTTTTCAAGCGCAGAAATGATTTCATCGGCGGTCATGCCCTCTTTGTAGGCATCACCAAGCAACACATTGAGTTTCATATCGTTAATTTCCTCCTGCGTTTTTTTACCGTTGCTTCCCTGCAACGCTGCGAAATTTGTATCCCGGCTTCCCTGCCGGAATATATCAGCCCGCTAATGCGGATTGATTTTTAGTCGATTAGTTTCCCTGTGCCGTTGTAAACCAGTTCTGCTTTTGCAACATCAGGAGCGGAGAAAACGGTCGGAACAAGATAGACCGGAACGCCATACAACTTTGCAACATCGCTTTCTACAGTACAGCCGTTATACTGAAAGGCGTTATCGCCGCAAATACCGATAAAATAATCGGCCTGCGAAAGGAGTTCGATACTCTTGCCAAGATACCAAAGTTTTTCAGTTCTGCACTTAGGCGGGTTATCTTCGATATAGGTTGGGATAACCTCAAGGCTTTCACCGTACACTGCTTCGGCAATCTTGTGCAAACGGTTAAACGTCATCCGAATATTTTCTTCCGACCGATTCTTCATCGGGCAGGAAATAAACAGCTTCTTCATTTTTGCTCTCCTTCCTTTGCATTAGTCTGTTCGCCAACCATTTTGCCGTTGTTGGCAATATGGTCTGTCGGCTGTTCCTGCGGCTTCGGTGCTTTCCCATCCTCGCCCAACTTGCCAGCGGCAATCAGGAAGGGCTTGCTCATTTCATAAGCAGCCTGCGGGTCAGGGAACAGACCGGGCGTTGTGAACGCCAACTGCGGGTCAATACTCTGGTTAAGCATCTGTGCAAAAATCTGAACCTTGCTCTGCTGGTTGTCGTACTGACGGCGCGGCAGTTTGATGTTGATGTCACTTGCCATCAGCTTA
>OGND01000630.1_pt1 | contig 20278 bp, 14 predicted proteins | sample 1573381 | NCBI WGS metagenome assembly OGND01 (sample SAMEA2581989, study PRJEB24529) | metagenome | biome: Human gut stool | place: China | collected 2011
ACGCCGGTCTTTAGGTTTGCACTTACGCTGTCGAAATAGCCTGTGTCCGCCATAATATATAAAATTATATCAAATTAGTTATCCAATCTGCATACCATTCACCAAAAGTAATATGCCTATTCTCTTTATTGAGAACAGGTGAAATTCCACTGTAATCAGCTCTATTATCAAGCCAAACATTACCAAACTCAAATCCATTTACAACAAGCAAATAAGTACACCCATGGCCTTTATGAGCTATTTGTAAACATCCAGATATATGTTTGGTATTCATATATTTATCCACAATTTCTGATTCTGGATAATCATCATCCCAATCAAATGATGCAATCCAAGGCTCGTTCCATTTATTTTGATATGGAAATTTTTTATTTAAGCAAATGTAAGGCCGATTCCTTAATTTAAAATCTATTATAGAGTCATGTAATGATTTTAAGCCTAATCCAGGACCAACTCCACCATTCCCTATCTCAGAAATAAAACACTTATAATCCTGTGGAAGCTCTATATTATTTTCAAATTCAAACTGTTGTATCTTTTCAAGAGAAAGAACAGAATTATATATCAAATCATTCTTTGCTATTCTATCTAACAAATCTCTTTTTTCAATAATCTTGCTTTTTATATATTTGATTGAGTCCATAACTATTTGGGGTTATATGTTGACGTTTTTTTATGACCTTCGTCATCAACATAATGATATCGAATAGTCATATTATGCTTTATAGCAAAGTTTTGCAAACCTTTTTCACATCTATTACATGGAGCTAATGGAGATAATTGTGAAACCCCACCTTTAGTCATTTGCCCCATTGAATGTATATCCAATACTTTTCCTGATAAATCACCAACTTTATTTCTTTTATCAAGAGCTTCTAATAATTTAGCTTCTGAATGTCCAGCGGCACCATACCCATTATATTGTGCATCTGATGAACCAGGATTACTATACCATGAATATTTACCTTTATCTGTCAATACTGGTTGCCCATCCAAAATAGCGATTACTTCATGCCAACCAAGCCAATCAATTAAAATATTAGTATCGGTAACATAGTTATATAAACAAATTCCGCCAGCCAATCCAATCGGATCTTGCGAGACATACATTCCCATCTTCGGTGAGTAATACCTGAACCTGTTGTACGCCAGCCCTGTCTCCCGGTCATAATACTGTCCCTGGAACAGGAACGGTACCATCCCCTTGTTGCCGGTCTCCCCGATGACGTTCCCGTCCATGTCGAGCACGCGGCTCCACACCTCGTTGCCCTCGGCATCGTATGCCTCCGTCGGTGTTCCGAGCTGGTCTGTCAGTATCGAGTAGGACCTGCCTTCCTTTATCATTGCCACCGGCACGAAGGACTCCTCGTCGAAGAGCCATACCGTCATGTCGCGGCGTTCCGTGTCCGTATTCCACCTGTTCCCCATAACGGAGTATTCCCTGCGCCGCTTCCACTGGTGCAGCGGCACGTTGCCGTTCCACACCCACCGCGTCACCATCGTGCCGAAGCTCTTGGAGAGCCTGCGTCCGAGCGCGTCGTATGTGAACTCCACCTCCCTCTTGTCGGGCCGCACCACCTTTGCCAGAGAGCCGTCGGCGTTCCACCGGTATCTCCAGCGGTCCTTCTTGCCGTCAAGCCACCTTCCCGTACCGAGGTAGCGTTCCGTCAGGTTCCCGTCCGCGTCGTACTCGCAGTGCCATTCGCCGTCCTGCTCCAGCCGTCCGCCACCGAGGTAGCGGCGCAGCCTCATGTCCGGGTCGGGATACAGGTTTCCCGTCTGGTCGCTCTTCCTCCACTGCTCCCTGCCGTCGGGATATTCCGCCCTTTCGAGCTGCCCCGTCGGGGTGTAGGAGTAGCGGGTCTCGCCACGCCTGCTGTCCTCCACGGACAACAGCCTGTCGGTGACGCCCCAGCGGTAACGGCGCATATGCCGTGTGCGCGAGTCCTTGCGTGTGCGGGCATCCACCAGACGGCCTATGTCATCATAGGCGAACGAGCGGACAATGCCTCCCGGAAGGATGCGCTCCACCTCGAAGCCCAGCGTATCGTGGCGGTGTGCCGATTCCCACGAACCCGCACCGTCGGCGTCGCTGCCGCCGGTGGCAGTGAACCCCTCAAGCTCCCCGTAGCCGTTGCGGGTGTAGCGCAGCGAGGCCCCCGCCGTGCTGTCGAGCGTGAGTATCCTGCCGGTATGGTCGTAGGTGCGGAGTATGGTGTTGCCGTCGGCCGTCTCCCGGACCGGAAGTCCCAGGGAGTTGTACGCGAACTCCACCGTGCTTTCCCCCCTCGATGCCTGCACCAGCCTGCCGGACAGCCCGTAGGCGTAGGTCTGGTCGGGGTCGCCGGCCGTGGGGTATGAGACGCGCGTCACGCGCGAGCAGGCGTCATAGCCGTATTCCCTTTCCGTTCCCGATGGCAGCGTCTCCCTGACGACGCGTCCGCCCCTGTCACGCAGGTAATGACGGACGGCCCCGTCGAAGCCTTTCTCGGCGGTGACGTTGCCCACAGCGTCGAGGGCGAACTCGTAGCTCTGGAGCCTCTCGTTTGTCACACGGCGCAGGCGTTCCTCCCGGTCATAGCGGAAGTTCACCACGCCCCGGTGGTCGCGGCGCCTTGTCAGCTTCCACATGCCGGAGTAGCCGTACTCCACGTGCTGGACGTTGTCACGGTATTCGGTGAGGTTGTCTATCCCGTCGTAGGACAGGCGTATGTCGTTGCCGTCGAAGTCGAGCACGCGCACCACGCGGCCCACAGGGTCGTATTCCCTTTTCTGCACCGCACCCTTGGGGTTGGTGACGCTCACGCACCTGCCCAGCAGGTCGTAGCCGTACAGCGAGGTGTTCCCCCGGCTGTCGGAGGCTTCCGTGAGGTTATGGAAACGGTCATAGGCGAGCCTCGTCACCACGCCGTAGGGGTCTTTCACCGATGCCACCGCACCGTTGCGGTAGGTCATCCTCGTGACGGCACCTTCGGGGTTGGTGCGGCTCACCAGATTGCCCGAGCGGTCATAGCCGAACTCCCACGTGCCGCCGTCCGGCGTGGTAACGGATACGGGACGGTTGCGCAGGTTCCCCTTGGCAGGATACACGGCGGACACGCTGCCGCCGCACGGGTCGGAGCTGTCGGTGCAGTTCCCCCAGCGGTCATATCTGTACAGGGTGCTGTTACCGAGCGGGTCTGTCTGTGCGAGTAGCCGGCGGCTGTCGTCGTAACGCCACAGGTGTTCCCCGCCGTTGGCATCGACCTTCTTCCACACAAGGCCGCCGCGGTGGTGGTACACCGTCAGTTCTCCGTGGCTGTCGAGCACCTCGGTCACTCCTTCCCGGAACGTGAGCCTGTGGTCGTATATGCCGCCGTCGCCCCACGTGTGCACGCAGCGCGAACCCACGCCCGTACCGTCGTACTCGAAGTACCACGCAAGGCCGTTGCGCCATGTCTCCTTCACGATGAGCCTTCCGGCATACTCGTATGTCATCACGTCGCCCGCCGCGTTGCGCTGGAGGGTCATGTTGCCGTCGGCGTCGTACTCGTAGGAGGCGAGGGTAATCTCTTTCTCCGGATCTTCCGGATGCGGGCCGCATATCTCAAGGATGCGTCCGCTCCTCGTGTCGTGCTCCACCCTCAGGCGGCGGCCCGCGCTGTCGGTGATGGAGCGCAGCAGGCCCTCTTTCGTATAGTCGAAGCGGATGCCCAGGCCGTTGCAGTCGGTCACGCTCTCAAGCAGGCGCACGGAATCGTACTCCTTGCGCGTGAAGCGGTAGTAGAGGTCCTCGGCCATGTCCCACACGCAGTAGCCGCCGTCCCGTTCCAGACGGGCCTCCTTGCGTTCGGAGAGGATGAACGAGGGTTCCTCCGATGTAGGCAGGGGGAAGGCCACCGGGATGCCGTCACTCATGCGGAGCGTCAGCGTGCCCTCTTCCGTGTCCGCGACGACGCCCATGTCGTAGGCGTGGTGCCACCCGTTGCCCAGAGGACCCCGGTAGTCGCTGCGGCTGTACCACGTGCGCTCCCATGACAGGGGCACCGGGCCGTCGAGCCAGAAGTCCTCCTCGTCGGTGAAGAACGTGCCGCTGGCCACGTCCACCGGGTGGCCCGTAACCGTACAGATGGCCTTGTGGAGCATATTCTTCAGGGATTCGCTCTTTATCGTCCTGTTGACCTTGCTGTGCAGCCTGTCCGCCAGCTTCCTGGTCTTTTTCTTGTAGAAACGCCCGAACGCCCCCGTGCACTTGCGGGCGAGTGCCGCCATGGGGTTGAGGGGGACGGGAACCGGGCTGGTGAGTATCTGTCTGGCGGGAGGTATCGGGTTGATGACACCCGTGGGCAGGAACATGCCCGGAACCTTGTGCACGCTCGGTATGCCCACGTCGTTGCAGTCAAGGTGCAGGTGCGCGCCGCCGCCCGAGAAGGGCATCCCGTCGGCAAGTACCGTCAGGCTGCCCATGAAGGCGTGGCCGTTGTTCTTGGGTATCGCCGCTGAAGGGGCCGCCCAGCCTGCGCCCATGGGGATGTGCGGGATGCTCCGCGTGGGTGTGGATGCGACCGCGCGGGGGATGAAGCCGCCTATCTTGACGGTGGCGCCCAGCATCCCGACGGCCATCGTCAGCACGGTGTGGCCCACCTCGGCGAGCTTCGCGCTGTCGGCGTCGCCCGTCTGTTCCGCTGTCGGTGGCGGGGGGATGAACGAAGAGACCGCCGCCGCGATGAAGTCCTGCGGACGGAGGAGAACCCCGACATAAGGGTGAGGCATGGGCACGACGGGGGACGGGGGTATCGTCACGAGGTGGATGTCCACGCCGATGACAGGGTCGAGCTGCTTGGAGATAGGCAGGCAGGCCATGCCCTTCATGCCCATGGCACCCAGTACGGGAAGCATGGCGGCTTCGCTCAGGCCGTCGGCAAGGCCGCCGATGGCGGCTGCCGCCTTGACGCCCGTGTCAAGGGCATTGACGGACGGTGACACACCGGCCTCGGAGTTCGCCTTGACGCCTTCCGAGATACCCTTGACCTGCGCACCTACGCCGGTCTTTAGGTTTGCACTTACGCTGTCGAAATAGCCTGTGTCCGCCATAACTGTCAGTTTTTATCGTTATTTAACTCGAAAATACAAATAGGCAGATGCAACAATGGCAATCACAATAATTACACCGAGCCAAAATCGGAATCCGGTTGGACCCAATAAGTCAAGAAAGAAATTTCCTCCCCAGCTTCCGGGTCTGGCGTATGTCCATTTCCAGTCGAATATCAGTCCGACAAGCCAAACCAATAGCAGAAAGATTACTACTAAGTACCCCACTTTAGGGTTCGCATAGGCATATTCGGTTGCATTAGTGAACAGCCTTTCAAGATTTCGCAATATGTTGTTCAGCCATTCCATTGTATTTTCCTAAATTTCTTTTATACTCATACAAATAATTCTCCCAGTTATCTCCTAACACTTTGGTCAGAACTTCATTTATTTCATCGTCACTGACCAGCTTGGAGCGTGCCGAACTGTTTAACAGGCTTAATAACAGGAGAGGATAAGAGGAGTTCTTTATCAGGTCTATGGAAAGTTTGTCTGAAAGTCTGAAACCTTCCACATAACATTCCGCAGCTAACGATTTCTCATAATTATTTTCCCGGCACCAACCACACAGCCTCAATGCTTCACTTTGCATTAGGTAATCGTTGCATCTGGAGTATGCTTCAGCACCGCGATAGTACGTTTCTGCCGCTTCTTTCCAAAGCGACTCCCGTACATAGATGGAGGCTTTCCCCAATAAGGTGTTTCCGAGCAATCGGCAAGCTAAAGAGGGATCTAATTTTAGCTTGCCGATTGCTCGGAAACAGCGGCTTCTACGGCTTTGTCGGCAAAGTACATGGCCGTCTTGTAGTCCTTACGGGAAATCTGGTCTGTATATAGAATTGTATATACGGTTACAAATTGACTGATCCAGTTAATGTCTTTCTTCACATTTTCGAGAGCGATATCGAGGCATTTCTTCGCAAATTCCTCTGTTTGCGCTGCGTTCCCTTTTTTCACACTGTTCATCAGTTTGATTAATGCCAGCCTGAAATTCGAGGCTGCCGGGTCGCTCTTATCTTCATTCGCCGCTTGTTCCGCGAGTTGCTCCATTGCACCGTCTAAATCTATTGGCGGATAAATAGACACCACGTCATTGGAGTGTTTGGCCATTAGTTTGCCAAACTGTTCATAGTCTTTTATGTCGGATATCCCCCATACCATTTGCTTGTGGAATGGCAGAGCAAGAGCCTTTTCAAACCATTCACGACATCCGTCATAGTCGTATGTGTTCTTTAGGTTAAAGACAAAACTGCATTTCATATCAGTCCCTTTTACAAGGGATTCTGTCAGCTTGTTGAAGTTGGCAACTGCGACGGAGGCATCGTTTTCCGCTTCTTCCGACTTATAATCAGCTATCCAATCAACACGTTCAAAGACAATATCTTCGGGTTTCTTTGAGTTATTCCAGTATTCTACTTGTTGTGCAATATACCCTACAACATCTTTTGAGAAATCGGTTCTGGAACTGAACGGAAGTTCTATGAGGAACACCATATCTTCCTCTTCGCTATCAAGGGCAAGCATATAGTCATAGAAAGCATCAAGCATACTTTCGTCTCCCGGATTGATGACGATACGGATCAACTTGACTGGTTTCCTGACTGCATCTTCCCATTGGTAGAGCATCTTGTCTGCTATTTGTTGTATGGCGTTGCTCATATGTTGTTAATTCAATTTGACAATAGTTCCGGCTACGGCTGTGGTTCCGGAAGAATCTATCGTAGCCTTTGTTGTACCGCTGACCGTGGCACTGCTGCTGCCGGTTGCTGTAAAATCAGTACTGGAGATATTATAATTGCTGCCTGCTGTACAATCAATATTTTCTGCCGATTGCGCAATATTGGCACCCGCGGACTCTGTTATGTCCTTTTCCGCATTAGATGATATATTGCCTTCGCTATCAATCATTATTTTGTTTTCTCCAACACATAAGGTGATGCTTTTAGAGGCAGATATTGTGATATTTCCTTCTCCGTCTGCCGTATAGCTGTTGCCTTCCTTATCTTTCATCATAACGCTTCCTTTTTCATCATCAAGCGTTATGGTACAACCGCTGCGGGTAGTCAGGCTTTTTGTTTTGTTTGAACTGCCGCCACCGGTGCCTGACTTTCCATGGAATAAGCTGCCAAGTACAAACGGACGGTTCGGGTCATCATATCTGAATGCCACCATGACTTGGTCTCCCTTTTCGGGTATGAATACAAATCCTCTGTTTGTGGCCACTTTGTCGCTTGTACCTGCGTCAGGAGTGAGCACCCGTATCCACGAGGTTTGCATCGGACCGGTCTGCCAGTTCATCTTGACTTGGACGCGGCCTAACTTTTTCGGGTCCTCGTTGCTGACAACCACGGCCTGCTGTGTATGAGCGACAGGCAGAGGTACATCCGGGCATGGAAGGGTGAGAATAGAGGACGGAAGTGCGGTGAAATAGTTCTGGTAACTGTCACCCATACCGGCTACGTGGGTTATTTCCGTAATGATATAGGTGCCGATGCTATTTTTTACGTGGATACCTATTCCTGTATGGATAGCGGTATGAACATCTATGATACTGCCCACCGTAAGGATGCGGCAATCGCTTTCCCCGGTGATGAAACTGGATGCGGCGCTGTCGCTTTGCTGCCTGCGTTGGAAATAGGCGTCAAGTTCACCCTTATTGGTTATGCGCGGTTCCGCCCGTTGGACAGCGGGAGCGGTAAACAAAGCCAATGACGAGTCAAAGGCCGCTTGTCCCAATGTGTTTTGTCCGGCTGCGGTATCGGGGGATTGGCCGTTATAGGTCTGGTCGTTCACCGAATGGTAAGAACTTCCCTTTATTGGTCGGGCAAGTGCCTGCGAGCAGACATCGAGCACGGATAGTTCCTCGCCGTATGTCAGCTTGGTCGTCGAGCCGGCCTGTGGCTTCCCGAATACAAGGTTCTGTCCGTCGTAGTAGAGCCATTCCTGATATTGGCGGGCAAGCCGTTGTATGAATCTGAAGTTGGTTTCCTCGTACTGGCATTCGTATTCCAGCTTCGATTTCGTTTCCGGATTGACAAGAGCTTGTACTCCTGCCTTGTCTGTAAGTTCCTTAACGATGTCAGACAAGGATTTGTTGCACCATGAGGCACAAGTGTGGTCTGACTCCAGTAGGAATGTTGACGAATATCCCGTCACTTTTATATTTCCGTGTGTTCCACCGGAACGATGAAGTCCCACCATGGTGGCCACGCCGACAAAAATAGTGCCGCCGAAGTCCATGATTACTTTTTTCCCAACCCAGTCTTTTGACGCCTCCGGGATTTCCACACCATAGGCTTCTATGGCTTGGATATCCAGCGTTATCTCAAAGTAGTGATGCTCATTGATGCTCTGTTTGAGCATCAACTGCACAAACGACGGCATGGGTATGCCGGCTATTTCCAATGTGACTTTTTTTTGTTCCAGCATGGCGGCATTATATTTGACGGTTTATATCCAAATTGCCAAAGCCGCCCGGCGGAAGTCCGTCGGACGGCCTGACAAATGTTTTGATTTAGGATTTACCTATGTACGCCGATTTATTTCTTCGGCCAACGGTTGTCAAGAGCTGCGCTGCCGACGATGATTTCTTCAGCGGAGAATGTAATGGTGATTGTCATAGGCACATCGTTGTTCGCGTCCAGAGTTTCCGAGTAGTGAACGATGTATGCGTTCTTGAACTGGATCTCCTTCATCTTGGCATCTTCCTCCGTTTTTTTGTAGATAATCTTTCCTTCTACAGGTTTGAAAGGACTGTTCAACATCGCTTCGATGACAGAAGTGTCTTCTGTTGATTCGATGGTTGCTTTTACTCTACCACCCAATACGCTTGAAGAGGGCATACCTTTAGGGTCTGTGTTACGACTAAACTCATAGTTTGAATAAAGGACGTCAAATTCCTTGTTGTTAAGTTCCAATGATGCTCTAAATGCCATAATACTTGGATTTAATGGGTTAAACTTAATTATTTTACTTCGGTTTCTCCGTCCTTGCGCCCTAACCGGTATAGATGCAAAAAAGAGAAAACCTCAAAAACGATTTTTTGAAATTTCCTCTCAGCCTCCGGATGACTCAGTTTTATTGTGGGAAAAAGAGAAGAAAATAAAACATCATCTTTGATGTGAGCAAATATAAGTGCTTATATTCATTTTTCCAAATTTTTTAGCGCGTTTTTTTTGCTGTTATTTTCATTTTAACACGTTTTAAACTAATGTTCGTGTATAAAGCCACTGTCCTATATGATTAGAAACACGCCCCGTTGATGATGTGTCGCTATTAAATTGATTCCCGGTATTGTACAATAACACTTGTAGAAGAAGTTTCATCAGGAATGGACGAAACCGTCGGAAAGAAAACTGCTGCCGGAATGCAGAAAAACGGTATCCACCGCATGAAAGTGGCAGATACCGTTAGCAGATTGACTATGCAGTCTGAATGTTTGCGTATGTCCTAATTCTTACGCCCGTATCGGCAGATGAGCAATGAACTTAATACCAGGAGTGCAAGAGCAATCATCCATGTGTAGATCTTCCGTTCCTTTTCCAAATGTTCGATGTCCGCCGCTTGTTGTTTGGAGCAAGTTGTCAGTATATTAATCTGGGATTGTTGTGCCTTGCAGATATCCATAAGTTCAGAATTAATCCGTTGCTGTGTCTCCAGCGAAGTTTGGATGTTCTTGAAGTTGCGGTTGGTCGTATATGCGTCACGGATATATCCGGGCGTGCTAACCTGTAACGAGGGAACCTGTATGCTGTCCGGAAGGTATGTCAGTTCTGCATTATTGCGCCGTTCCGTTGCGAAGCTGTTGAACAGGAGTATGCCAACAAGTGTGCCGCTGATCAGAAAGGCTATTAATGCTATGATGGCAAACATTGTGTTTGATGATTTTGCGACAGGTTGTTGGTACTCTCGTTCAAGCCATGGATGATGGTTCATCGTGTGAGGCGGAATGGATGTTCCATACTCCACAGTCCGGACTTCGGCATTTTCTTCGGTCTCTTTTTTCTCAAGAGCCTTACGTCTTGATATATCCATAAATTCGCGCTTGGCAATCTGGTATTTATCCGCTTGATAAATTACAAGGTCGTTTTTTGCCAGTCAAGAACGTCCTTGACACTCCGTTCTGATACCTTGAGGTTGCTGATGCTCCAAAATATTTCTGCACAAGATACCCATATTGGCTTCTGGAGGCACTTCTGATATAGGATTTCAAGAATCTCTGCCTGTAGTTGTTCTCTTGTTGGTTCCATTTTATTTACAGTATTAATTGTTTCGGAATAAAATAATATTTCTTGCCGGCGATGAATACAGGTCTGAAAAGGTTGCGTTGATATATGTCTTCCAGTCTCTTCATCTTTGAAATCAGGGTTGTATAGCCACTATTAAAGTCCGTCAGTTCAACCTTTCTTTTCTTTAGTTTCTTCACCTTTGTTGAATTTAAAAGGCTGTCATTGGCCATGACTCCCGTCTTACAATAGAAGATTTGAGCCAAATATGGATTTCTGGGCAATACTTTTCGATAGAAACTTCTGTTTATGCTTTTCTTTTGCCGGTTAAATTGCTTGCGAAGCACTCTTAGCTCCTTTTTCCCTATGTTATCTGAGAACTCCGGGAGCAGTCCCCTGTAGCTTTGCAGCAGTTCCATCACTTCCTTGTCATCGAGTAGATATCCATATTCGTACCCGTCCATTATACTGTCCGCTACGGAGGCCTTTATATAGTAGGTGTCATTCACGCTGTTTCTATCTATATCGTCAAGGCTCATACTGTCAGGATTTTCCGTATGATGGAATATATGCGTCAGTTCGGATGTGGGACGGCTTCTTAGGACACCTATATTTCGCTCATAATCTTTAAGTGAGTGCAACAGTAGGCTGTCCGTCTCGAAAGATTGCCATAATACGGAATCCAAGGCTGTTTCCAAAGCGTTGCTTTCCAGTCTGTTTCTACCTTTAGGGAATAAGATTCCTCCTACCGTAAGGCTGTTGTATGGAGCATCGTACAGGTATAAGTTGGCATCCGTAGCTTCTATGTTCTTGAACAGCTCCGTCTTTACCAGTCTGCTGTCTGCGATATAATTGGATATATGGTCTATGTATTTCGTAGAATGGCTGTCCAGAATGGATTTGGCCTGCAATAGGAAGTCCTGATAAGAAGTGCCTGACGCTCTGTCTATCTGGACAAACAGAAGCCTTGCCGGTTGGGTTGCCAGCCACGAGAGTTGTTGCTCGTGCAAGGATAAAGTTTGCTTTGACCCTAAAATGACAAATACATTGTTGCTGAAACGGCTTTCGTCATCATAACGGGAGATTTGTTTGATAGCCCCGCCAAAACCGTAAAACGATGATTGTTCCTCTTGCTCGTTTTTCCGTTTGGAAGAAATGGATTGTTTGATATAGTCGAGCCAGGCTGAAAAGTCCTTGGTTGGGGCCAAATGTCTGTTTTCTCCGTTGGAGGATATGCAAGTTGCTGAGAAAGTGTAGTCATATCCGGGCTTCATTTTCAGCTTTAGGTTCTGTAGTACATTGATATATGGGGATAGATAAGGCAGGTCGGCATCATTGAACAGTACATGTATGTTCACGTTTTTGTTTTCCGCTTCCATCTTTCGGACATCGGAAACCATGATGTCTACGCCTTTGATATTGATAATCTTATTCCAGTTCTTGTCCCAGACGGACAAAGGATAGTTCAGCCGGATATTCCCATTCGTCATAGGCCCTGCCAGGTTTCCATCCAGGTTGAACAACATCGTACCCTGAATATTCGCATTATGTAATGCCAACGTATCGGGATACATTAGGTTGACAGCACACAACAAAGAATCACGGTATCGTGAATAATCAATATGATACACCTCATTTTGGCCGACTTCTGCAAGAAGGTCAGCGGGAACCCACCCTAAAAAGCGTTTGGTACTGTCTGATAATGCGGGAACATTGGAAATCAATGCGGATTTGCCGCTCTTGTCTAACTTGTATAGGTAAACAACCTCTCCGCTGACAACTACCGCATCCGTTGTTGTTTTCAAAAACGGCTCTCCGTATATTTTCAGGGTATCTCCATTGAAGAATTGATGGATATCGAACAGCTTGTTAATGCTGTTTATGCCTATACGGTACCTTATCGGCTGGTTGTTGCGGGGATTGATACGGGCATGGTCGTACATCAGTACATTTTCCGATGGTATCCATCCGGCATAATTGACTTTACGGGGTTCCTTAAAGTGTCTCTTGCTGTTATACAGGAAACCTATTATCGACTTGGGCTTGCCTGTAATGTCTGGGTCAGCCTGAACGAGCTTGTAGGTTCCGTTCTTTTCACCTACTATGTAATAGGGTGTGCCAATCCCGTGTGAAGACCGCTTACGCTGGAAATACGGGTCTTCATAACTTTGATTTCCAGTCCTGTCCGAATAGACAATTCTGTTTGTCTTGCTTTTCTTTGTTTTGAAAGGAGCTTCTGTTGATTCCGGATAATTGAATATATCCCTATCCATTATTTGTATTCTGTCGCGGATGGACACTTGGGCAGATACGTTGCACGCAAGAGTAATCATCACGGCCACAGAAAACAGATTTCGTATGAGATTCAGTTGTTTCATTTTTCAATATAACTTTGTGTCACATGGATGGACTTGACGCAATTCAAATCGTCAATTTTCACATCATCAATACTCACACGCTTTTTCCTGTTGCTTTCAAGAAAATGCAGTCCTTGGCAATAGCCGTTGAAGTCATTGTATTTTTCATCATTGATGACGACCACTACCTGGTCTGCATCAATGCAAAAATATTTGTTACGGATATAATTCGTATGTTCGTAATAGACCGACTTTTGTGAGACTTTGGCGTCAGCTATGGCTTGCAAGTGTTTTTTTATATCATTCTGTACCAGTACCAACGAATCCACCGTGACAAGTTCCTCTGCTTTTTCAAAGCGTGGGAGAATGGTTATACGGTGCTTCACCGGATATTTCGTCGTATTGGTTTGTAATGAGATGGTGTATTCTCCCGGAATATCATACGAATACACGACTTGCTGCTCGTATGCGTCCACAGTACCGCTTTCTCCAAATTCCCATAGCCATGTGTCCATACCATAGCCTTCTGCCGAAAAGACCAGCTCTTCACCTTGATAACCCTCTGACACTCCATTTATACGGGGTATGGAATCAATGGCCTCATGCTCCAGCCCTGAGATAACTTTGATATACTTGTTTACGGAGTGTTTTCCGTCTATTTTCAAAGTAATAAGATATTTGCCGGCCTTACGGTAAGTGTATGACACATCCGTATTTCTCATCAGTGTATCACCGTTTCCCATTTCCCAAATGAGCCGCTTGCCTTTAATCGCTGCCGTATCGTTGACTAATAGCTCCAACCGCTCATTGACCTCATAATGAAAATTATCATTGGTGTCATACACATAAAAGTCAATATTGGCAAGGTGCGACTTCGAAGGCAGGAACAAAAACAAAAGGATACCTGCCATGGCAACCAGTCCCAATATGATGATTGTTATAGTTTTCTTATTATCCATTGCGAATGTTTTATAAATTGGCTTTACATTCTTCCAAATCCCGTTCAATCAGTGCATTGTTATGTACCAGACTGTTCAATTCCTCTTTTATGTCGAATTGGCATTTAAGCATTCTGGAGGACAACACGCCGAAAAGGAATTTCGTATTCATATTGTTTTCCTTGTATATATGCTGCAATTGGTAAATCCCATCCTTCACCTCGTCCATCTTTTGTACTTGATGAATGTTGAAGTCCAGAGAGTCAATCTCATTCCAGATGTTCTGCGCTTGCTGCATATGTGTATGCTGGATTTCAAAAATGCGTTCGGAATGGTTGATTTCGTTTATCAACTCCGAACTGTCCTCTGTCGGTACGTTGAGTATATACCGGCAAAGTATGATATAAATTGCGGCTACTGAGAAAATCAGCAGCAGGAGGAAACGGATGTTTCCCCATAGCATTTCGTCTTTTGTCATGGCTTCGTCAGTTTATTCTTGGTTAATTCCTGATATTTGATTCTACACTTTTCAAGTTGCTCCATGTTGCTTTCACGCTTTTTGCTTTCGCGGTCAAGGTCATCCATTGATGATTGGATGACACGGATCTGTTCAAGCATAGCTTTATACACTTCGTACTTGCTTTTATCGGCCTGCATTGCAATGTCATTTTCCATTAATAACCGTTTTTTGGTTATCAATTTTTGCATGTGCTTGTGTTCACTCGAATTTCGCCGCTTGGTCTTCAGATTGTTCAAGTCCCGGAACAATTCTTCTATCTGGAAGTTAAGTTCTGCCTGTTTCTTGAACACATTGTCATATTCGGCCTTCTTGCTTTCAAGAAGGGATATTCCCTTTTGTGCAGTCACAATCGTTACGATACCTCCGGTTGTGGTAACAATCAGTGCGATAGCGAATACCAAAGTAAATCGGAGTTTCGCTTTCAAACGAGCTATTTTGTTTTCTGCTTCCATACTTGCTATGATTTAATCGCTCAACCTATAAACGACCATGATCGTTTCTTTTGAGCTTCTATTGTTTCGTGACTTTCGTCTCCTACTATAATATTCTCACGAACCATTCCGATGTATTCCAGTTCACTCATTTTGTGGAACATATTGCTGAGCAGTGTCACAAATGCCCCTGCCGTCTGCAATGATTGGTTTATATTGGTATGGTCATACATAAGCTTGGTTAGGCTCTCTATCTTCGTGATAAATTCAGAGGGTGTGACATTGGTCCACTCATAGAAGTATTGGAGCAATTGTTCTCTTTCCGTTTCGGAAAGACTTTGAAGAGCGGAGTTCAGGCCGTTTGCAAGCTCATTCACGGCCTGCACAAGATATATCGGCGGTTGCTCTAAGGCGATTTGTTCGATAAAGAAGATTCTTGAGTTGTAAAAGGCAGAGAAAGCCTTACACAGCTCAAAAGTATTATTGGCAAGCGTATCTCTACGCTTGTCAGCAACATTCCTGCTGTAAATGAGTTTCACGTCTTCTTTTATCGACTGTAGGGTACGTGCCAATTGGGAAATGAATGTTTTAATCCCATCGTGGCAAGCGGAATGTTGTACCGGTGGAATATATTGATGATTGATTTTATAGGTATTCCCTTGTCTGCATACCTCTGCCACCAGCAAAAAATTCTGGCTGTAGAAAGATTTGTTGACTTGGTTTTTGGGAACGATATGGAGTTTTATGCTCGGCAAGACATACGGGTGATGCAAAGGCACCTCTTCCGGGTCCGGTTCACCGACAGGTATCAAGTGATACGGATCTACGGATATTAGTACCATATACTCGCTGTCCTCGGCTTGCAGACCGGATTCTGAAATGGTTGCACAGGGTTTCTCATCCCCGTATAAACCGTCGTAATAAACGATGGGCAGACCGCCTTTGGTGATAGCGTTGCAGCTTTTCAGGCGGACACAGAGAGTGGACATGGTATCACCTGAAATCTCTATTTCAAGATTGTCACCTATCCCTTCAAGGACCTCTCCAAGACCATAGTTATAACTGGTCAGACTCCTTCCTGCTTCGCGGTTGAGAGCTTCCGTTTGGCAATATTGGTTTGCAAAGAAATGCTGGCTGGTCAGCTTCAGACCATTGACCCAGTTTACAGGCAAATATGTTAGTGTTTTCATATATTATGATGTTTTTGTTTCTACTTGTACACGCCGGATATATATCGTTTGATTATTCTTAATCTTATTGCCCTCACTCGTCAGAGTGGGGTCAAGTATTCTTATGAACAACGGGAAGTTAAACCATTTTGAGGTATAGAACATCCATCCGATTTGCATATCTTCCTTCTCTGTTTCAATCTTGTTTTGGGGGAAACGCCTGTTTTGGTCTTCGATAACCCAATTGAACCAATTCCCAAGAGATATTTCATTGGGCAGGCGGACAACCAACGAAGCGTATGTCGGGTCTTTTATATTCCGTTTGATCTTAACTTTGACCGTTCGGAAGCCGAAGTTGTCTATGTTGTCCCAATATTTCCGGTCAAAGGTACCATAGCTCAATTCCCATGGGGTATATATCGGGTGCGGGATGTCCAGGAATAGGGTTCTGCTGTACATAATCAGATATGGGATTGCAAACCACAGGATATTTGTTGTGTTCCATAGCGAATAAGGTAGCTTGCTTATCAGTTCAAACAGCAGATAGTAGCACCATCCGCCTAAAGCGCATATTGTGGTTAGAGTGAGAATGACCGCTGTTCGGGAACTGCCAATACCGATTGCTCCGAACAAATCGGAGGTTGACAGTTTGCAGAACAATGCTCCAAGGAGGATATAGGACAATATCGTGAATGTCAAGCCTCCCCAGACGTATTCGTTTTTTAGGAAACCGAACAGGCTGGGTAAAGCGACGGCAATGGAAGCCAGAAGAATGAATATGATTAATTTCTTCAGGCTAAGTTTGCTCTTGATCGTTTTTATTCCAGTCAAGACAAATATCATCACGGCTACAAATAATGGAGCCAATAAATAACGTGCAAAGAAATATAGCAATATCTTCATATTATTAGATTTTTCATAAGTTCATATTATATCCTAATCGGTTTTCTCCGAGTATAAAATCCGTTTCTCCACGTACCAGATAATCAACTTCGATATTTCTTGTTGAAAGGATGAAAAATTCAAGTATCCGGCGGACATTGGATAGATGCGTTTTTACCTCCTCATAGTCATCTGTCGGAGTATCAAGGATGATTGTCGCCGTCAAATCATCGGTTTCGCTTATCATTAGACCATTAAGGCCTAATGTCTGTCCGACACATCCGGAACCGACGGAAAGGTAAACCGTTTCATCAATCTCATGGACTTCCAGTCGCAGTTTCACCTTCAATCCCAAAACGATAAGAAGCAGTTGCTCGATAGCAGGCAGGTTCTCTTTATACCGTTCTGCATTGCAGAGGAATAGGAACAGCTTATATTTCTGATGGGAAGTAATGGATAGTTCGACATTTTCCATAACTTCAATCATCTTGATGAAGTTCTTCTTGGAGTCCGGGTCTGAAAAGAAATTCAGATGGCGGTTATTGATACGGACCTTTTCTTTGAAAAACTCTGTATCAAAGGGTGCAAAGAATTGTATAAGCTCTTTATCCTGTTTTTCATTGGCTCGGATGGCTTCAACTATCTCCTTGTTGCTCATGCCCGGTGTGCTAAGCACCAATGGATGAAATAGTAATTCCGGCAATTGATGATAGATGCTGTTTCTTGCCAGATTCAGCAATATATATTCTTTGTCGGCATTTGTCGCCGCGATATGCTGTACCGAAACACTTAATACATCTCTGGATTTCACACGACTGTTCATACCATGGCAATTAACCATAGTATGGTCCAACAGCCGCCGGTCAAGAATAAATTGAAGTTCATCATAAAAGATTTCTGCGACAAAATTTATTGCCTGACTGCGTTGGATGCTTTCCAAGGGTTTCTTTTGCGCTAACATTGTTCCCATATCAGTTCACCGTTTCGATAGTTTATGACGATGTTGTCACCCGACTTGATTTGCTCAGAGACAATCAGACGAGATACGGACTTCTTGATATAAGTTCTTATGACTCCTGCTATCGGACGTGCGCCGTATTTGGGAGAATACCCTTTGTTTGCCAGATGTTGCAATGCTTCATCCGACAAATTCAACTGGATGTTTTTCTGTTTCATCAGTTGTTCTTGCAATCTTCCAAAATGGAGGTTGAATATCTGTTTGGCGACATTTTCATCTATTGGCGCAAACGGAACCACCTCGGTGAGACGTCCCAAAAATTCAGGTCGGAAATACTGTGCCATAACCTCGATGAGCTTTCCGGAATCAGGAGTATGTCCGGATTGTATTTGTTCCACAATCCACTGGCTTCCGATATTGGAGGTGAAAATGATTATGGAATTTGAAAAATCTCCTTCCCGGCCCAGTTTATCATGTATCTTGCCTTCATCCATCATTTGCAGGAAAACATCATAAACGCTGCTATGGGCTTTCTCAATCTCATCGAATAACACTACCGAATAAGGTTTCTGTCTGATTTGAGTGACCAGTAAACCACCTTCCTCATATCCTACATATCCCGGAGGTGCACCATACAGCAATGCAGCCGAATGTTCTTCCTTGAACTCGGACATGTCAAATCTGATCATGGCTGATTCGTCATCAAACAGTAACTCGGCCAGTGATTTTGTGAGTTCTGTTTTTCCCGTTCCGGTAGGGCCAAGGAAGAAGAATGAACCTATAGGCTTCTTGGGGTCACTCAGTCCGCTGCGTGATTCTATAATGGCATCTGATAAAGTCGTAATGGCCCGGTTCTGTCCTTTGACCCGTTCTTGCAATTTGCTCTCGATGCTCAAAAGTCGATCCTTCTCGCGGGCTTGTATTTTTCCGATAGGTATATTGGTGCACTCCGCTACAATCGCCTCTATTTCCGAAGAGCGTATCTCTTCAATAGACTGGTCGGATAGTGCCTTTAATTCTTTGATGATGCCCGACAAACGTCCTGCTTTTATCGCGATGTCATCTTCTTTATCCCATACATAGTTGTCTGACAGTTTGGTGGTCAATACGACACTGATTTTGCTGAATACAGAACGGTATAGTAAGTAAAGCGGCCCTTCAGATATTTTTTCGTCGAGACTCTTTATTTCCTCAAAATCCGCTTCCAAATCAGATACACTGGCTCGTGCATTCTTATTGCATAGCCGGACGGCAGCAGCGGTTCTGTCAAGCAGGTCGATGGCGGCATATGGCAGGCTGCGTTCCTTAAAATATCGTTTGGAGAGTGCGATTGAATCTTTAATACACGCATCTGAAATTCTCAGCTCGTAATAGTTTTCAATCCTTTTTTTATGTAATTGTATGGCACTTTCAAGTGTAGCCGTATCCAGTTCTTCAATCTTTATGATATCAAGACGCCCTTCTATCGGATGCTTTTCGATGTTCTTCCGGTAAGAATCGTTCGTGAGTGTGAGAACAAGATTTGCGGCTCCCTCGCTGATTTGCGCACTTAATATGTTGATAAGTGTGGATGCTTTGCCTGATACGCTGTTCTCCAAAAGGACCTGTAAATCATCAATCACCAGCACAGCTTGTTCCAATTGGTTGAGCTTGTGCATCAGATTGACAACTTTTTGTGCTATCTCCGTTTCAGACGAGGTTGATGCGAGCAGTTTTGCCGTATTGAGTCCGACAATAGATATTTGCTTTAACATCTCGTCTTCATTCTCACAGATATCTTTGACAAAGGCGTTGATGATGGAACTCTTCCCGATACCGGATTCACCGACAATCAGTATGCCCTTGTTCTCTGAGCGTTCGAGGCATTCTAAAATAGTACGGACCTCTTTTTCCCTACCGACGACAAAGCCACCGGCATTGATGGTTTCTTGCTTTTTTAGGTTGTCGGCATAAGGAACGCTTGCTGTTATCTGCATTTCCTCTCCTTGATAAGAATGCAACGGGGTAAGGGCATTGTAGTGGGACAATATGTCATCTTCCGAAACATCCAGCATCTCTATCTGCTGATGCGAATATACGACACCTTCACGCAATATGGCGGTAAACACACAGATGGAGTCTATGGAATCCGCTCCTAATTTAATTTTAGACCGTTCGGACTCATCCAAGACTTTTGACACTTCTTCGTCAGGCTCCACTTCTTCTGTGGAAGTGCCACTGGACCTATACATTTCGCGGTGGGTGTCAAACCATTCCATTATGTAGCCGACATCCTTCTGCATCGAGGATAAAATTTCTTTTAGACCCGTGTTTTCTGCAAACATGGCCATGACAAGATGTGACACGCCGAACGTGTTATGCTTGTCTTGAAGTGCCATTCCTCTTGCTATCTTAAGGGCAGACACCAAACTTGGGCTATAATTGCTATCATTCATACGAATTTGATTTTATAGTTTGAATTACATACAGAGCGTTCAGTCAAATCTTTTTCAAGATAATGGGCCAATTCTTCCAGATTGGGAATTTCATCTTTATCAAATTGTCCAAACTTTATCTTGACCTCTGTCACTCTGATTAATCCTTTTTTGCTGTCAGGAGATATAGTCACGCCATTACCGACTTCGACTGATTCAACATGTTTTCCCAGCTTGTGAAACAAGTAGCTTTTGATGTCTTCTTTAGATATAATCCGTTCCCGGGACAACAGACCATACCTTAAACTATTAAT
>OGND01000636.1_pt1 | contig 20077 bp, 14 predicted proteins | sample 1573381 | NCBI WGS metagenome assembly OGND01 (sample SAMEA2581989, study PRJEB24529) | metagenome | biome: Human gut stool | place: China | collected 2011
TCCGCTGAATGAAAATTTTATTTCTGGTGATATGTGTGAAGAATCGAAACATGCTCTGTCGGAAGGAGTGTTACAGAAAGAAAATAGAAAACCTTTAATTTTGGTTGCAGAAGATACGGATAGTAATTTTTTATTGATTTCCGTTATTTTGAAGAAAGAATATGAGATTATCCGAGCTACAAGTGGAATTGAGGTGATAAAACTTGAAGAGGTATATAATCCGGATGTAATTCTTATGGATATACGTATGCCGGAAATGGATGGTATAGAAGCTACATTTAGATTGCGCGATAAAGGAGTAAAGACTCCGATAATTGCAGTTACGGCTTTTGCTTTTGATCAGGACAGAAACCGGATTCTCGAAGCCGGATGTGATGATTATATCAGCAAGCCTATTTTTTCAGCGATATTAAAAGAACGAATACGATATTGGTTGAATGAGAAAAGAAAATTATAGAAAAAAGTATATGTCCTGGAAACTAATGATAATTTCCGGAATATTTTGTTTGGTAAATCCCTTGGTTTCTTTTTGACAAAACTTTTATTTTTTTGCCCATTCTAAAATTATCGGGCTATTAATTGTTACTCCGAATTGTTCGGCTTTAAGTAAAATATTTCGTGCAAGTTCCGCTTTTTCTGTGTCGGGAGCATATCTAAAATAAGCTTCAGCTGCTCTTACGTGAGCAGCATCGGGCATAGGGAAAGCTCGTTGTTGCGGAAGGCCGAACTCTGAATTGTTGAGTTCCCTTCGTTCGGTAGTATCGAGTTTGTCAGATGCAGTCATTTTTTATTATTTGTTTTGTTCTACCTTCAATTAAAAACTCTGTTTTTTCTTTAGCTTCTTCCGGAGTCAAGAATCCCGGGATAAAGAGCGGTTTCCCGGTTAGGGGGATGAACATGGTTGTCGGAGATGTTTGAATATCGTATATTTGTGCTATTTGAGGGTCTCGGTCGATCAATACTTGATAGAAATTAACTTGAGGAAATAGTTTTTTTAAGGGATCGTAAACGTCCCGAATACCTTTTTCGTATAGATGAACCGAGTCGTGGAAAACAATGACGGCAGGATTTATACCTCTGTATATCCATTCTGAGCCGTGAGTAAAATCAGCTATTTCTTTTATAAAACGAGCTTTCGATAAATGTTCTAACATATTTGTTGAGTTCTAAGTTTATAGGGGTAGAACACTTGTAGCATCCTGAAAGATTTTTATTTCTCTTTTTTTTAACGTATCATTCAGAAATATGTGTATATATATTTATATTTGTGGCAAATTCTATATTCCAATTCCCGAATTTATTATGCAAAATTTGATCAGAAAGTTCAATATATTTATTCGTAAGCCTTTTTTTAGTGATTACCGGACAGTTTTCGGATTGTGGATGTTGTTGGCGGTGATAGCATGGGTGATGAAATATTTCCATCATTCATACAATAATTTTATGATTTTCCGGCAAACATTTTGGCATGCTCTTTCACGTTTGTCTTTGTATGCAGAATATCCTGCAGAATATTTCGATCACAATCATTATGGTCCTTTTTTTACATTATTTGTCGCTCCGTTCGCATTTACACCAGTATGGTTAGGTTTACTCAGTTGGTTATTGTTTTTGTCATTTTCGTTATATGTTGCGACTCGTACTTTACCGCTTGAAAAGAAAAAATTGATATTTATATATTGGTTTTGTGCTCATGAGCTGTTGACGGCATTGTTTATGTCTCAGTTTAATATCGGCATTGCCGCTATTATTATATTATCGTTTGCTTTGATAGAAAAAGAGAAAGATATTTGGGCGACTTTGCTTATCGTTATCGGATTATTCATAAAGCTGTACGGAGTCGTCGGGTTGGCGTTTTTCTTTTTCTCCCGTCATAAGTTTAAGTTTATCATTTCTTTTATCGGTTGGTCCGTTTTTCTTTTGATATTGCCGATGTGGGTATGGGGCACTGATTATGTATTGAATCAATATGTAGAATGGTTTGTCAGATTATCTGCTAAAAATCAAGATAATCAGTTCGCTTTGATGCAGAATATATCATTATTGGGAATGATCCGAAAAATATCCGGTATAGCGACATATTCCGATTTATATCCGATATGCGCAGGTTTGTTGTTATTCGGATTACCTTATTTGCGGATAAAACAATACCAAAATCCAGCTTTTCGATTGACTTTATTGGCATCAGTTCTGATGTTTGTTGTTCTTTTTAGCACGGGTAGCGAGTCTAGTACTTATATTATAGCGTTTATGGGGGTAGCTATTTGGTATGTAGCAGCGCCTTGGAAGAGAAGTCGAACAGATGTTGTCTTGATGGTTTTTGCATTTATTCTGACCAGTATGTCTCCTTCAGATCTTTTTCCGGCTTATTTACGCAAACATTATATAACGCCTTATGCGTTAAAAGCATTACCTTGTGTTGTAATCTGGCTCAAATTGGTATATGAAATGTGCTTTAAAGATTATGCCTTGCCTAATTATAAAATAATGAATATGGTTAAAGAGTAAAAATTATTCAGATTACCGTTCAAATATTCTCAACCGTTAAAAGTAACCATGAACACTCCTATTCTTAAACCCTCTGAGCGATTGAAAGTAGTAGATTCTCTGCGGGGATTTGCATTGTTGGCAATTGTATTGTTACATAATCTGGAACATTATAATTTATATTTTATTCCAGATTTTTATCCCGAATGGTTGCAATCTATAGATAAGTTTTTCTGGGATATGATTTTTTTCTTGTTTGCGGGGAAGGCATATGCTACATTTTCGTTATTATTCGGTTTTAGTTTCTATATTCAGTTTAGTAACGCCCGGAAAAAAGGAATTGATTTTCGGGGGCGTTTTGCATGGAGAATGTTCCTTTTATTCTTGTTTTCACAATTTCATGCATTGTTTTATAATGGCGATATTCTTTTGCTTTATGCAGTAGTCGGTCTTGTATTGATACCTGTGTGTAAATTGAGCGATAAGAATGTTTTAGTTATTGCGGTATTTCTTCTTTTACAACCTTATGAGTGGGGACGTTTGTTGTATACCGCATTTAATCCTGATTATGCAATTACGAATAGATATGTTCCTTATGCTATCTTATCGGGACAAGTTACAAGTCAGGGAACTTTTTGGGGAGTCCTTTGTTCGAATATCTGGACAGGACAACTGTACAGTAATATCTGGCAGGTAGAAGCCGGTCGATTGTTCCAAACTGCAGGATTATTCATGCTCGGGATGCTGTTGGGGCGCAGACGATATTTCGAGAAAAGCGATGTTTCTTGTCGTGTATGGCATCGGATTTTGAAGTCGGGAATTGTTATGTTTATTCCATTATATTGTCTAAGAATTTTTGTTCCGGATTATATAGAGAATTCTTCAGGGAAGATTCCTTATACTATTATAATTCAGTCTTTGTCAAATTTCGTTTTTATGGCAATTCTTATATCGGCATTTACATTGTTATGGTTTAAGAAAGAATCGGGCTATAAATGGCAAAATTTTATAATACCCTATGGCCGAATGAGCCTGACAAATTATATTACGCAGTCTATTATTGGGGTAGCGATTTATTATGGTTATGGATTATGTTTGTATAGAAGTACTGGAGCTGTTGCAACATTATTGATAGGTGCCGCTATTTTTATATTTCAATTATTGTTTAGTCGTTGGTGGTTGAGTAAGCATAAACAAGGTCCGTTTGAGTATTTGTGGCGTAAAGCGACTTGGATGGGATATAAACGAATTTAGGGTTAATAAAGTGTATATAATGAAATGATATATTCAATGTCTTTTGTGATATTTTATGTTAAAGAATAAGGAGGTAGTATAAATAGTTGTCTTTACCGACTATTTATAATAAAAATATGCTTCTTCTTTCAAAATAAATGCCGTTCTTTGACGCATCAATGAAATAAGTTTATTTTAATCTTCATTTTCTGAGTGAGTTCTCATTATACTACATATTGAGCTTTTCTGGCAAACGTAGGCTACATAAACTTTTCTTGTTTTAAACACAGTATTATCAAAAGAAAGTATTTATTATGAAATCTTTTTATATGGGAAATCTAAAGATAGATTTACCTGTAATTCAAGGGGGTATGGGAGTAGGAATTTCCTTATCCGGTTTAGCCTCAGCAGTAGCTAATGAAGGTGGAGTAGGTGTAATCTCTTGTGCCGGGCTCGGTTTGTTATATCCTAAATTGTCGACTGATTATTTAAAAAACAGTATTTTAGGGTTAAGAGAAGAGCTTCGTAAAGCTAAAGAAAAGACTAATGGAGTGATAGGTGTCAATATTATGGTAGCATTAAGTAATTTTTCGGATATGGTGAAGACTGCTATTTCTGAAAAGGCCGACATCATATTTTCCGGTGCTGGTTTGCCGTTAGATTTGCCTTCTTATTTGGAAAAAGAAAGTAAAACAAAGTTGGTACCTATTGTTTCTTCGTCACGAGCTGCGAAACTGATTTGTGAGAAGTGGAGAAATAATTATGATTATCTGCCGGATGCAATTGTTGTAGAAGGTCCTAAAGCCGGGGGACATTTGGGATATAAAAACGATCAAATTGAAGATGAACATTTTTCGCTGGAACATATTGTTCCGGAAGTTATCGAGGTGATAAAAGCCTATGAAAAATCTGGACACTGTAAAATTCCGGTTATTGCTGCCGGAGGGCTTTACACGGGAGAGGATATTTATCGCCTTATGCAGTTGGGAGCTACCGGAGTTCAGTTGGGGAGTAAATTCGTGACGACAGAAGAGTGCGATGCTTCTCCAGTTTTCAAACAAGCATATATCGATGCCGGACAAAGTGATATTGAAATTATTACTAGCCCGGTAGGAATGCCGGGGCGTGCAATATCGGGAGAGTTCACTCGAAAAGTAAAATCAGGAAGTGAAAAGCCTCGACGTTGTGCGTTTCATTGTATCAAAACATGTGACTATAATAAAAGCACTTTATAATGCAGCAAAGGGTAATATGCAAAAAGGATATGCTTTTGCTGGGGCAAACGCATTTCTGTCGCAGAAGATTGTGAGTGTACGAGAAACTATCGATACCCTTAAAAAAGAGTTTATGCAGGCAAAGGAGTCTGTTAAGTAAGGGGAAGGCTGATATGTAAAATTTTTGTGACCGTTCAGGGTAATATTGATATATTATTTTTGAACGGTTTTTTGTAAAACGAGGTAGATGGTTGTACGGGAAAATCCTAATAAAATGTTAAATGGATTCTAAATTTTTATTCAGATAATTACTAAAGAACATATCCTTTCTCGAAAAATTATTATCTTTGGAAATATTAAAAGGTGTCATGTAAATAGAATTTCCGGTAAATGAGAAACACAGCATTTAATATAGCATAAAGTTAAAAGTGGAACTTTACCGGAAAATAAAATTATTATAATATTTTGATCGAACATTTCTCACAATAAAACACACGATGTCTATGAAAACAAAAAATTGGGGTAAGGTTTACCTGATAATGTTACTTGTATGGATTCCGTTTTTCGGGAGTGCAAAGAAGAATAATGTTACCATTTATCCGATGCCGAGAGGAGAAAAAATCAGTACAGAATATGCTGTTTCTGTTGCCGGTCGAGATGTCCCGGTTTATATCGCTAAAGTCGCACCTTTGGATAAACGGAAAAGATGGGATGCAATGGATAAGCGTCAATGCGGAGAGGGATATTATGATATTGCGTCTTTTGCTTATTTTGATTTGAACGAAGGGAAGGCTAAAATAACAGTTACAGTTCCGGAACAGATAGATTCAGTGAAAGTATTGCCCTCTTCTTATGGCATAAAACCGGATATTAAAGGGAATAAACTTTCTTTTACGGTGTCTTCACCGCAGAATCTGACGATAGAGGTAAATGGAGAGTGGATTCGATCTTTACATTTGTTTGTAAACGGACCTGAACAGAATATCCCAGACCCGAACGATCCGAATGTTATTTTTTATGGACCGGGAATTCATGAAATTACTCATGTTGAGGTAGGAGATAATAAGACGGTATATGTTGCCGGAGGTGCGGTTGTCCGTTTGACGATAGGGGCGGATGAGCCTTTCCATGTTTCAAAGTTTGGATTAAAAGGGTATTCGAAGGCTTTTTGGCTGAAGGGAAATAATATAACTTTTCGGGGACGTGGTATTTTAGATGCGAGTGCATGTACTGTGCATTCCCGTCATATGATCGGAGTACGCGGTGAAAATATACGTCTTGAAGGGGTTATTCTCAGGGATGCGCCATTGTGGACTGTTCCGGTCTAAAAATGTAGTGATAGATAATATTAAGTTATTGGGGCGGCGGGCAAATTCAGATGGTATAGATATTTGTAGCAGTGAAAATGTCTTAATTAAAAATTGCTTTATCCGTACTTTGGATGATTTGATTGTTTTGAAAACACCGAGAGGCATGAAAGATATGAAACATATAAGAGTTGAGAAATGTGTGTTATGGAATCAAATGGCTCATTCTCTGAGTATCGGGGCTGAAATTACACAGCCGATAGATGATGTTTTGTTTACCGATTGCGATATAATTCATGATATCGGAAGGGAGTGGGCTTTGCGTGTGTACCATACAGATAAGGCATTGGTGACGAACGTACGTTTTGAGGATATTCGCATTGAAGAGTGCAATAGGTTGATGTCTGTTTGGATTGGAAAAGATGTGTGGACGACAGATCCTGAACCGGGTAGAATCGATGGCGTTACTTTTCGTAATATAACGGCTTTTGGTAAAACTCCGAATGTGGAGGTTGTCGGTTTTGATGAGATGCATAAGGCAAAGAATATTCTTTTTGAAAATATTCGTGTAAATGGTCGATCGTTGATTAAGGACGATGTATCGGTTAATAAATATTCTGATAATGTTATGGTTAAATAGTGTAGAAAGAATTTTTTTCTGATTGAAGAATCCGAATTTTTTAGATACAGTAGTTTGGTGTTAATGATTATGCGGACTTTTGGAGGAGACCGTTAGAATGTGATTCGGAAATTTTTTGAAGAATCCGATTCCGGAAATATAGAATTGTCCATTTCCTTAATGTTATAGTTAATGCTTGTGGGTCATGATATCGAGAACTATTTTATCGGTTTCATTCATCCCTTGAGAACCGATAAGAGTAAGATTTCGAATGCATTGATCTACATCATTTTCAATAATGCCTTCTACGGATGTTACACATTTTTGTTCCATTGCCAATATTGCTGATAATACTGCTGTTGATACGCCGCTGGTTAATTTTAATGCACAACTCGGTTTAGCTCCGTCACAAATCATTCCTGTAAGATTTGCGATCATATTTTTTACTGCTGCTGTGATTTGAGGGTATTTACCTCCCATAAGATAAGTTATTCCGCAACTCGATCCGGTAGCTGCAACAACGCAACCGCATAAAGCAGATAATCTTCCGAGACTTTGTTTTATGTAGATTACGGTAAGGTGACTTAATATCAAAGCCCGGATCAATTCTTCCTCTGTTTTTCCATTTTCTTCAGCATAAATGACAATAGGTAATGTTGCCGCTATACCTTGGTTACCGCTACCTGAATTACTCATTATTGGGATCATAGCTCCCGCCATGCGGGCATCACATGCAGCAGAAGTGTAAGATAGTATATGAGAAAATATGCTGTCACCCATAATTTTGTGTTCAAATTTCCCGCGTAAAGTTTTTCCGAGACTATGGCCGAAGTCGTATTTAAAAGATTGTTCTGCAGCGTATTTGTTGGTACGGGCACTTTCGAGAATAAATCGTATCTCGTTTATTGGAGAGGTTGTAGCAAAGTCATAAACTTTTTGTAGATTCAGTTCAAGGATTTGTTCTTCATGATTGTTGTTTTCATCAAGTTTCTTGTCTAATAATACATCATTATTTTTGGATATGTAAATAAAATGAGTATGTTCCCCTGCAATTATTGCGGTAGAATGATTCTGAGATGTCTGACAACAGACTTCGATATAAAGTTTTTCTTGAATATTTTCTTTTAGAGAAATGCTGATCGATTTTTGATCGATCATTTTTTTCCCTCTTTTTACAGCTTCATGTGTACATTCTTTTAGAACCTCCAATTGATATTCAGATTTTCCGATCAAAGCACCTAACGCTATGGCGATAGGTAGTCCGATCATTCCAGTACCTGGTATACCGACACCCATAGCATTTTTTAATATATTGGCACTTAAATATACGGTTATTTTTTCTGGTATTGTCCCTAAAATTTCCGTGGCTTTGGCTGTGCATAGAGCAACGGAAATGGGTTCGGTGCATCCGATTGCCGGAATGACTTCTTGCTGTATCAGTTTAAGAATTTTTGTTCTTTCTAAAGTATCCATCAACCTTATTTTATGCTTCAAAGATAGCGAAATTTAATGGACTATATAGGTTTTCTGATAAGAGAATATTATCCGGCCATTTTTGTAAGTTGCATAGTCTTCTGCTATTTGAATTTATCGAAACGAAAAAATATTCTTGGAAGTAATTTTCAAAAAGTGTTCATGTAAAATTTCGGCAGACTATGGAGTTTGTTTTTATAGGGTATATTTCTCATTTATTTTGTAATAGAGTTCTCTGGAATCTTATTTTTCTAATGATAATTTGATACATTTGCAAAATATTTGGGATAAGTATATTTATGGGTAAGATAATGGAAGAAAAAAACAAAGGAACTAAAAGACCGAAAAGGAATGGTACTCGACCAGCTAAGAACAGTGGAAAAAGGATTGGAAAATCCCGTCCGGAAAAAGCAGATAATGCACGTAACCGTATATTAAAACAGGTTTGAATTTTCAAACCTGTTTTAATATACGGTTATTATTCGTTTGCATGAATAATTTGTGAGAAAGGAATATTATATTCTACTCCTAATAATGTATGATATTCTTTACAAAAGTTGTCATATGTGTTTTTTGCTATTCCTTTTTTTCCACTGTTATATAATAGAGTACATTTGACTTGTAACGCTTCTTCGTTTAGTATATCGTGAGAAAATATGGTTTCTGCAATTTGCAATCTAAATTTATCGTTGTGCAAGAACTCTTCTTTTTTTAGAAGTTCGTTTAATAAATCGATAGTGGCGCAAGAATAATCACTTTTAAAATTATCTAACCAATCAAATTGAGTATTAGGGAGCAGAGGCCCGTAAAATAGTAATTCGAGTAAATCATAGAAAAAAGATTCTTCTTTGTGCTGACTGTTAGTAGCTTCTTGAATATATTGAAGAGCCATTTGATAATCACAGTATGCCAGATTATCACTCTCTATTTTCCAGAAGTTATTATTTTGTACGATACGGATATTTCCGATCTTTTCTAATAATGATCTTAGTTTACTTAGTGATACATTTCGATTGTTTTGTGCGGATTTTTCGCTTTTGTCCCCCCATAAAGTCTCGTCTATTTTTTTATTGGTAATACCTCGTTCATCTTTTTGACTATGCAATAAAATTAATAACAATAGAGATTTTAGAATAGGTGTGAAACTGCCTGATATATCATTACCTTCTTTATCTTTAACTTGGAATTTTCCCAATAAACGAATACAAGAATGAGCAGAATCGAAAATAGGCTTGTGTTTAATTTCTTCTTGATCAACAGAAATTTGGGATAAAGAGTTTTCCGGTTTAGTAATCGGAGCGTTTGTTTCCGAAGAATTATTTTTTCTTTTGAAGAAAATAAAAGCAATACTTATCAATACAATTGCAATGCCGAGAAGGGTATAAAATATTTTCGGTTCAGATTTTTTTTGTAAAGTATCGACATAAGATAATGTTGGATAATGGATAGAATAAATATCGAATAGTGATGTCGAATCTTTATATTGTTTACAGAATAATGCGTATATTTTTTGTTTTTCAGGGAATTGATACAGAGTGTAATTGATTCGTTCGTCAGATTTTAAATCTACATTGATATCATCTGAAACTCGTTCTAATCCGGGTTTGTCTATTCTTATTTTTACAAGATAGGGTTTAGGATTGATAATAAGAACATAGAAACTATTATCAGACGAATTGTAAATCATGTTTCTTCCCGGGAAAATATTTACGGTGTCGGGCATTTCTATATTCCATAATTTCTCTGTTTTAAAAGTTTGCAAATTGATTTTATACAGATCATAATAATTGTGCGGAGACATTTCTTGGCGACCTGATTTGCACCCTCTTCCTCCAAATATGTATAGATTATTATCGACTACGGCCGATGTTGCAAAGAAACGAGGATCGATGTCTTCGATTTTAATTTTTTCCCATTTCCCGGTATATGGTTTTATTTTGAATAAATCGTTTTTATATATATAATGTCCATATCCTCCGAAGGTAATTATAGAAGTATCCGTCGGATTATAAGTTTGAGTATGATCATAATATTGCATATCTACTTCGGGGACAGATTTGTTTTCCCATTCGTTAGTTACCGGCATATATCGGGATAATGTTTTGTTATTGAGATCGAAAGATATGAGTTCTTGAGTATCGGGAATATAGAATAATCCGTCATTCTTGTCTCCGGCAGGATATCCCGATATATCTTTTATAATTCTTTCTGTTCTCGTAACTACATTATAAGTATAAAGGGTCTGTAAATCTTGATTAGACAAAAAATAGAATATTCCGTGAATTGGATCGAAATCGAATTGAGGTTCGTCTTTTTGTTTGATACTGAATACTTTTTCCCATTTACTATGAGTATTGATAAGCCAAATAGGATTATCTGCATGAGCAGGTATATGTCTTATTGAATCTAAACAAAAGCTTTCTTGGTGTTTTCCTAATTGCCAATAACGAATTAGTTTATTTCCTTCATATACTCGTATGTTTTTTATATTTATAGGTGCAGCTTCCGGAGATTTATATTTGGGAATTCTGCAAGCTCCGAAGCTAACTTGAAAATTATGTACATTGGAAAAAGAGTGTTCAAAACTTTTCTTTTGAGAACCGAAAGTAAGTTCTATTTGTTTATTCTCCGGTAATAATGAAATTTTTACAGGTATCCATGTGTTATGTTCTATTGTGGCGATGTTATATCTTTTTTCATTGACTAATAATGAAACATATACATATTCTCCATTATTGGGGGAGATTAGAAGATCAATATTCTCTCCGGTATTGGTAATAATCCGGTTTATGAAACCAAAAAGAATAGGTTCTTTACGAATATAAAGATCAAAAGATAAAGAAACCCCTTTAGAGGATAATTGGAAAGGCTTTCTGTCATTCAGAATGAGTCCGGTTCGTTGTGCTCCGGTATATTGGTTTGATTTAATATATAGACCCAAATTCAGATCTTCTGCATGGAGCGATACTGCAATAAGAAAAAAGAAGAATAAAAATAAACGCTTCATTTATTATTTTTTATGCACTTCAAGTTTTAGACAGACTAACTATTATGCAAAGAAACGAAAAAAAAACGGCATTTTTATTTATTTGATGTAAATAATGCTTTTTTTTGTATTTCTACTTGCTTTCTGTTTTAAAATCAGGTATATATAATATATAATTGATGGCAGCCTATTAAAAGATAGTTTAGCATTGATTTTAAGGTGAGCAAATTATAGTGAAAACTCGGACAGGCTTTAAGTAGATTATAAAATCTTTTATTCAAGAATATTGAAAATATTTAATTACGCTTTAAGGTTTTTGTAATTTGTATGAGAAGGGCACATTTTGTCGAGAAAGTGTATATTAATGAACAATTAATATTTTATTTGGATGATCGAAAATAAAAATGGACGTATTGTCTTTTTGTATGTTTTTAGACAATCATAAAAAAATGAAAAAACAAAAAAATTCTTTCGTTTAATTTGAATTTTAGGTTCAAATTAATCTGTTATTACTCAAATTTTAAGACAGATATTTTATTTTTGTCTTGAATTTAGAATTGTTTAGATCTTTGTTCAGAATTATTCTGAAAATATTTTTCTGATTTTATGAGATAATAGGCTGAAAGACGAAGTAGGGTTGAGGAAAACATCCCCGAAAGAGGTTCGAAAAATTTGAATATATAATTTTATTATCATTTTATTATCGGAAAATTTAGATAGATTCTTGAAATCGTTTTTATTGTAATTCAAAAAAGTCAGTTGAATCTAAATAAGCTTTTAAGATAGGTTTTAAAGAAGTACTTTAAATATATACAAACACAAAAAAATAATTTATGAGAAACATCCAGAATTTTTTGCTTGGTGCGTTAGCCTTGTTGGTTTCCTGTAGCACACCGAATGTTACAGAAAAAACTCCGGTAGATTACGTAAATCCTTACATGGGAAATATCAGCCATTTGCTGGTTCCGACATTTCCTACTATTCATCTTCCGAACTCTATGTTAAGAGTTTATCCTGAACGTCCTGATTACACGTCCGACCAAATTAAAGGATTACCCTTAATTGTAACCAGCCATCGTGGAAGTAGTGCATTTAATCTGAGTCCTTATCAAGGTCGTGAAGAAACTCTACGTCCTGTCGTGAATTATACTTATGATAATGAGGTTATAAAACCTTATTATTATAGGGTATATCTTGATGAACAAAATACAGATATAAAGTATGCTCCGAGTCATCAATCGGCTCAATATGAAATTTCGTATGAAAAAGATGCTCCGGTTTATTTGATTTTGAATAGTAAAAACGGAGCGATGCGAGTAAATGATAATACGGTAAGCGGATATCAGCAGCTTGAGAATAACACTCGGGTATATCTTTATCTCGAAACGGAAAATAAACCCGAAAAGACCGGTGTATTGCAAGATAATAAGTTAAATACCGAATTGGACACTATTCGCGGAAATAACGCATGTGTTGCATTATATTTCGGAGATAAAGCTCAAGTGCAGAAAATTCGTTACGGCATTTCTTTTATTAGCGAAGAACAAGCTAAGAGCAATATGGAACGTGAACAAAAATTCTATGATGTGAATGCTTTGGCGGAAGCCGGGAAAAAAGTTTGGAATGATGCTTTAGGTAAAATAGAGGTTCAGAGTCCTGATGAAAATGAAAAGACTATATTCTATACTTCTTTATATCGGTGTTATGAGCGTCCCGTCAATATCAGTGAAGATGGAAGATATTTTAGTGCATTTGACGGGAAAGTACATGAAGATGGTGGAAATGCATTTTATACGGACGATTGGATTTGGGATACATATCGGGCGACACATCCTTTGCGCGTATTGATAGACACGTTGACCGAAACGAATGTAATTCGGTCTTATATATTGATGGCAGAACAGATGGGTGATATGTGGATGCCAACCTTCCCTGAAATCACTGGCGATTCTCGTCGGATGAATTCGAATCATGCCGTTGCGACAGTTGCGGATGCATACGCTAAAGGATTGAGAGGTTTTGATTTGGAAAAAGCTTATTTGGTATGTAAAAAAGGAATAGAAGAAAAAACTTTAGCTCCGTGGAGCGGAAAACCTGCAGGTTGGTTAGATGATTTTTATAAAAAGAACGGTTACATTCCGGCTTTAGCACCGGGAGAAAAGGAAACAGTTCCTGAAGTTCATCATTTTGAGAAGCGGCAACCTATAGCGGTTACTTTAGGTACAAGTTATGATCAATGGTGTCTTTCCCAGATTGCTGAAGATTTAGGGAAGAAAGATGATGCGGAACATTATTTAAAGTGCTCGTACAATTATCGAAATGTGTATAACCCTGAGACTCAATTCTTTCATCCGAAAGATAAGAATGGTAAATTTATAGAACCATTTGATTATCGTTTTTCAGGAGGACAAGGTGCTCGCGAATATTATGGTGAAAATAATGCTTGGGTATATCGTTGGGATGTACCTCATAATGTCGGAGATCTGATCGCTATAATGGGAGGAACTGATCGTTTTATAGAAAATTTGAACCAAACTTTCCGTGAACCGTTGGGACGGGGAAAATATTCTTTCTATGCACAGTTACCGGATCATACGGGTAATGTAGGACAATTTTCTATGGCGAATGAACCCAGTCTTCATATTCCGTATCTTTATAATTATGCCGGTCAACCTTGGATGACACAGAAACGTATTCGCACGTTATTGAAAGAATGGTTTCGCAATGATCTTATGGGAGTTCCGGGAGATGAAGACGGAGGCGGTATGTCTGCTTTTGTTGCATTCAGCTCGATGGGCTTTTATCCGGTGACTCCGGGTAGTCCTACCTATAATATCGGTAGTCCGATGTTTCCGTATGTAAAAATGACTTTAAGCAATGGAAAAATATTTGAAATTATTGCCGAGAATTGTAGCGATGAAAATAAATATATTCAGAGTGCAACCTTAAATGGAAAAGAGTTGAACCAACCGTGGTTTAATCATAGTGATATTGCCAATGGAGGAAAACTTGTGTTAAAAATGGGTGATAAGGCGAATAAAGCATGGGGCAGTGATTTGAAGAATGTCCCTCCATCAGCTAAATCACTGTAATATTATAGTTGATTCGAAATACACACATAATTAAGAAAGCCCCGAGGAAAATTTTCCTCGGGGCTTTTTGTGGTTTTATCCTTTATATTGATATGAGTCATGGGTGTTGTGTATTTATTGTTTAATAGAATTTAAGCATGGTAGAAAAAATTGTAAGTACAAGAAAGAATATTTAGATATAGTGTTTGTTAAGTAACAAACAGAAGTCTTGGAATCATTTTTATGATTCCTGATCTGTTAACATTTTCTGAGAGGACGTCTGTAGAGAAGATATATAAAAGAGAATACTTCCTATTTAATTGAAATTAATGTCTTGGGTTAATTCTGAATTAAGAAGTTTTTTAAGGTATCCTGTTTATTTTTGTATCATAATTCAACTATTATAACACAACATGAAAAACAGGGTATTGATTACGTCCGTATTACTCTTATCTGTTATCGGAGTAAATAGAGCTTTCTCGCAAAAATATGAAAATAACCGTTATGGATTGACATTGGAAAAGAGAGAAAGCGGTTATGTTTTGAAGGATGCCAAAACTATTGAGCGTTTAGAAGTATTCGATATTGAAAAAGCTCCGGCTGATATGTTTGTACCTTATAAGCATAAAATGCGAAAACTTAAATCCGAAGATTTTAATCAGTGTACTACTCTCCATTATGTATTTAAAGAATATCCTAATCACAAATTGGTAATAGAAGTCGATTTACCAAAGAATAATAAGGATAAAAAAATACCGTATATGATATGGATTCATGGTGGAGGATGGCATGGTGGAGATTGTATGGGACATAAGGGGCATTCCGCAGGCGGGCATCTTTCTTCTTATATGGCAATGATGACTAAAGGAACGAAATTTCTGGTTGCATTTAATGGAATATACGATATCGAACATGTCAAACCGGGATTTGTACCTGGAAAAGATTTTACCTATTTCGGAACAACGGATTCCCAACGTGCGGATGCATCTCCGGTTAATAAAGTGCCGAAAAATCCTCCGTATGTGATACTTACATATAGCGGGGGCGATTATTTGGTAGATCAGGACCAGATGCTTCGTTTTGAAAAAGCGCTAAAAGTGCGTAATGCTCGAGTAGAAACTCATTATAAAAATTATTATTCACATGCAGGGTTTATAGGAGGGTCTGATATTTATGAAGACATGATGATTCATGTGCTGAAAAAAGCGCAGGAGATTTTACAATAGGAGAAAAAGAGAGGATAGAAATGGAACATGGAATAACATATAAAAGAGAGAAACATTATGAACAAACGATTATCTTCTTATTTTGCTGCCGGGTTGATGGCCTGTTTGGTTGGCTTTTCGGGGAATAAGGCAGAGGCTCAGGAAGTATTTTCCAATAACTGGTATGTCGGAAATACCGAAGCTGGTGAATGGATACGTTACAAACAAGTTTATTTGGCTGAAGGTGACTACCGTTTCACTACCAGAGTCGCTGCTCGTAGGGATAACTGTAAGTTACACCTTGAGTTAAATGATGAAACTTTGGTAAGCGGTGTTAAAGTGCCTGCTACTCAAAACGGAGAATTTACTTTGGTGCATTTAGGCCATAAGCATTTAAAAAAAGGCTATTATGACATGAAACTTGTTTTTGATACGGATGATATCAATTGTGACATGATTTTTATTCGTAAAAGTTCTGCAACATCAAATAATGTATTAGATGATGATATTCAATATAGTTTGAATTGGGATGATCCGATGCCTATTTTTGCGATTACCGCTACGAATTTTACCAGTGCGGCTTTAGCAAAGTGTGGAGATAAAGGCGATAACGGGAGCTGGACGGATAAAAATAATAACTATTTTACTACTGAACAGATGCGTAGGTGGTATAAGCAGCAATTATATACTTATACACCGGAAAATACTGAGGAAGCAATGGACCAATTGGTTTCGGAACTGGTCGAAGCTAAAGTGGAAGTAGCTTATATGCATGGACGAGGAGATCATGATAAGGTGCATAATGTCGATGACCGTCTTTATACAGGAGGTCCTGGAGCTTTCGGTCCGCGTCTGATCAAACGATTTGTAGACGCGGTAAAACGTTCACCTTATGCTAAGGACCATTTAAAAATGGCCTATTTTGTAGATAATGCTGTATTTCCACGTGCTTATGATGATCCGAAGTATGGCAATACGACCGGGAAGACAATGGAATGGGGTGATCCTGATTTTCAGGAATATATTTGGAACTATATGTTTAAACCTTGGTATGAGGTCGTTCCGAAAGATATGTTATATATACGTCCTTCTTCCGGAGCTGTTCCTATTCAGTTGTGGACGGCTAATTTTTCGGAATACGACTACAATAAAAAGGATAATAAAATATTAGAGTTTTTAGAATATATCGAAGGTAAAATGGATGAAACTTTCGGATTGAAGGTCGATTGGATTTTACCGGATAATTTCTGGAAAAGAGATCCGCGTACTGAAGATAAAGCTGCAGGTATTCAAGGATGGTTTACTTGGGGAGCTAATATAACACCGACACCATGGGAGTTTAAGGGTAAGTATTATAGTTTTGCTTTTAATGGAGGACGTTTGCCCCTGAATAATGTATGGTATAACGATTGGGTATATGATAAAGACCCGATACTTGAGACCGGAACTCCTGTTTTGGATAACAGTGGAAAGCCCAAGGATGATGCTCATTTTTCTTCATTGGCAAAAGATGGAAAAACTCCGGTTATTCGTGAAATTTTCGAAAATGGCAAAAAAGTCAAATCAGAGTGGATCGTATTGGAATCTTGGGTAGACTGGGCTGAGGGGTCAACGTGGTATCGGAGTGATCATCCAGAATATTTATATCCTAATCAATATATATCATTGGTTCGAGAATTTGCCGATGAAGAATCTCAATGTATTCTTCTTGAGGCGGAAGGCTGTGACGATTATTATGATAAAACTCCGGGAAATTCGGGCGGCGCTTATCGGTATGAATGGCATCACGGTAAAGAATCCGATTTGGATATCTATCGTCCTCTGCACAATATCTTAGATTTGTGCAAACAAGGAACTGCTTCTTGGCCGTCAACTGCACACGTAACGAATTTTACGGCAGGATTTAATGATGTATGGCAGAGTACATCGGTAGGAAATATTGTTTGTAAACCGATTCATGGAGAAGATCCGTCCTCATCTTTTCTTCCTATCGATAAAAAGCCGAGTGGATCTTTGAAAAAATTAGCATTGGGAAAATATTATGCTTGGGCTATAACGGATGTAAGCGGAAATAATAAAGTTTATCGTACGGAATTACAGCCGGGGGCGGCTTGCAATCAGGCTTATGGTTGGGTAGATGTGACGAATGGTCAGCCGATGGTGGATCTTGATCTGAATATGCGAGAGGTTTGGGGTATCGATGCCGAAGGTGCTGTATATTATCGCAATTTGCACGGGGAAGTTCGTCTTGACGGAGGTACGAAGCAACAGACAAATTGGATCAAAGTGGGAGATGATAATATTCGGTTAAAGTCGATTACGGCCGATGATAAATTCGTATGGGGATTTACTACTGACGGGAAACTAGTTCGGATGTCTTCTGAAAGTAAGAAAGGTTTTCTTGAAGTCGGAAATCCGTATAATCTGACTAAAATTGATGCCGGTGGTGGTGAAGTATGGGGTGTTAATGAAGATAAAGAAATTTATCGGATTAATTCATCCGGAGCAGGAGAATGGGAACGTGTTTTGACAAATGGTGTTATTCCGGACGATAAGGCAGAAAATGTTAGTGTCGGATATGAATATGTTTGGATACAAGGAGTACCTGTTACTACCGGACGATCGAAATCTTCTACATATTATCGGGCGATTTTGGATGGATTCCAAGGTAAAAGTGTTTATGCTTTGGCAGGCAGTTCTACGGGAACGGGTGTCGATATTACAAATGCAGAAACTAAAGTATCTGCTTTCCCGAATCCGTTTACAGATTTTGTTCGGGTAGATGTTTCTGTATTTATAGCAGAGCCTGCACAGGTTGCATTATATGATATGAAAGGTAATTTGGTTATGTCCAGAATAGAACAGTTGCAGGAGGGACAAAATCGTATTACATTGAATACTTCGAGTCTGAATAATGGTGTCTATATTCTGAAAGTGATTTCAGAACACAGTAAAGCAATAATAAAGCTGGTAAAATGAAAGATTGTTTTAGGTTGATTTTAGTTTGGTAAAAAAGAGAGGAAAGGCAAATGTTTTTAGGCATTTGCCTTTCCTCTCTTTAATTAATATCCATTTTTAGTTGTCATTTAACCGTAAAGTAAGTCTTTGGTTAATTTGCTCGAACTATTTTTGAAATTAGAAAACTTTTATTTTGTAATACACATGAAAACAAAAACTCTTTTTTTAGGGATGTGTCTGTTAATAACGTCGGGGATAACGGCACAACAACGTACTTCGTTTCAGATTGGAGATGATGGTTGGGCGCTTTGGCTAGACCGAGATGCTTCGTGGAAAAATGATTCGTTGTATTTGCCTCCGGCAGATATTTCAAAAATAACTGTTGCAGAACCGACTTGTGGATGGGATAATCTTTTTTCGTCGCTTCGCCCTGAATCAGAAGCAAAAGAAGTTGTTAGAAATAAAACTTTGTCTTTAAAGGTCAAAGTTCCCGGAACAGTAGAAGAATACTATTGGGATGCTCTTTCGAATAATAGAGGTTTAGGAAATACTGGAGATTATAAAGGAGTCAGTTGGTGGGGAACTGATTTTACAGTTTCTCGGGAGATGAAAGGAAAACGTATAAAGATATTTTTCTCAGAAGGTATTCGTCAAAGAGCAGAGGTATTTGTGAACCGTAAGCTGGTAGGTTATGAATTGGTGCATCAGACACCTTTTGAGATTGATGTGACCGATGTTGTAAATTACGGAGGCCGTAATGAATTGGCAGTTCGAATAACCGATCCTTCCGGGAATTTCAGTTGGGGAGATTATACCGGAGATAAATGGGGAGATTACTTGTTTCCCCAGTCCCACGGTTTTGGTGGAATTTTGGGGGCTGTCGAGCTTCGCTCCGTATCACCTCTATATGTATCGGATGTATTTGTTAAAAATAAGCCATCTTTAAAGGACATAGATGTCGATATTGAAATTATTAATGAGGCGTCGTCTAAAGTTTTAAAAGGAAGTGTCGATGTGGCTATTGTAGAGGCTTGGAAAAGTAATGCTCCGGTAACTGATCCGAAGACTTTGTTTGCGAAGAACTTAGGCAAGGTGACTGTAAAGACCGGAGAAACAATAAAGTTGACTTTTTCGGCCTCAGTTCCTAAGGCTCGTTTATGGGAGTTGCGAAATTCGAATTTATATAATGTCGTGACGACAATTAAGGATAGTAAGGGAAAGGTTGTAGATCAGCATAAACAGCGTTTCGGATTTCGTTTTTTAAGTGTAGAGGGATACGGTAAGAATGCTACGCTTAATTTTAACGGTAAACGAACATTGCTTATTTCGTCTATTAGTTGGGGGTATTGGCCTACGAACGGGATGTATCCGACTCGGGAACTGGCTCGTAAACATATAGAATCGGCATTTATATTGGGACAGAATATGTTGAATTTTCACCGTTGTCAGGGAAATACGCAGGTACTCCATCCTTCTTCAGATTGTCGATGTCGCAGCAGCTCTTGCGCTCGATGCGCGCATCCA
>OGND01000647.1_pt1 | contig 19787 bp, 15 predicted proteins | sample 1573381 | NCBI WGS metagenome assembly OGND01 (sample SAMEA2581989, study PRJEB24529) | metagenome | biome: Human gut stool | place: China | collected 2011
TGGGTTGAGGCGTATCATAGAGAATGAGAGAGAAAGGGATTGGGGAATTGTCATGAGGAGCTATCCTTATAGCGAGCTTGTAAAATGGGATGTTATGAATTTCGGCCCTCTGTATCTTCCAGCTAAAGGAGATAAGGTAGAAATGGACCCTGAACATGTTGCTTTCTATAAGAATGTAATAGAGTGGGAACAAAAAAAGAAACTTTTCTTGCGTGGAGATACAATTTTACTGAATGACAGTATGATATATACTTATTGTTTTAAAGAGAATTATTACTTTGTTGCAGGAGATAAGGTAATGAATTCTCAAGATTCTCGTTATTGGGGGTTGCTGCCGGAACCTCTTATTGTAGGTAAAGCTGCCAGGATATGGAAATCTGTAGACAAGGAGACAGACCAAATACGTTGGGATAGAATATGGAAGAGAATAGAATGATAAAGATATGGATACATAAAATAAAAGATATAACTGTCGTATTGTTGCATTTTCTTGCTGTTTGTTCTCTGCTGAGCCTAGTCTGTGTTACAACACCTGAACTTTCAGCAGAAGAAACCATTGGGCAGTGGGTGTGGTTTGGAAAGTCTGTATTATTTTCAACTAGTTGTATCTTTACAGCTTCTTTGTTACAGCTTTTTAGTGGAAAAGCTTGGAAGAAGGTGTTGCTTTTTTCGCACTTTTCCGTGTATGTATCATGGAGTCTGATACTTCTTGGAGGGATTGAAGCTATTTGGGGGTTACGTCAGTTGTATGGTTTTTCTGCTTCCGGTCATTTTCGTTATGCACTCACTGGCTCTTTTTTTAATCCAGGTCCGTATGCCGGATATCTGGCGATAGTATTGCCAATCTGTTTGCATCATTATATGCGATTCGGAGGTTGGAAGTGGCTAAGTATTTCTTTAAAGTTAGAGAAAGTGGTAGCGGGAGTTGTAGGAATACTGATTCTTTGTGTATTACCAGCTACTATGAGTCGTTCAGCTTGGGTGGCTACCATGATAGCTTGTGTATGGGTGATATACATGCATCGGGATAGTCGTAAATGGAATATATTATGGAAGAGATATAAAAAGCGATATATTTCTTATGGGATAGGGATACTTATTGTGTTGATAGTGGGAGGTCTCGGAGTATTTTTTTTGAAGCCAGACTCTGCTTTGGGACGTTTTTTTTTGTGGAAAATAACCTGTCTGGCTATTGCCAAGTACCCTTGGGGATGTGATAAGGGATTTGCTTTTGCCTATGGTGAAGCACAGGAAGCTTATTTTGCTCAGGGAGATTATGCGGCTTGGGAAGAACGGGTGGCTGGAAGTCCAGAATATGCATTTAATGAATATCTGGAGTTGCTGCTGCTACAGGGACCTGTTATCTGTATAATGTTAATAGTGATAATCTTTACTTCCTTGCAAGCGGGAACAAAGTTTAGACGTTACGGTATATGCGGTGCGATTATCGCTTTGCTTATCTTCTCTTTTTCTTCTTATCCTATGCATCTCCCGACTTTTATTGTAGGCTATCTGTGTTTATTACTAGCTTGCGGGATAGGGGATATAATATCTAAATCAGTTATTTTATTCGCTTGTCTTATTATGTGGGTAGGCGGTTATCATGGTAAATGGCAGCAGGAAAAGGATGCTTGCTGGGGCTGGATGAATGCTCGTATGCTTTATCATGCGGGAGCTTATATGGCTGCTAATACAGCTTATAGTAAGCTTTATCCGCAACTGAGAGAGAGGGGCGGATTCTTGTTTGAATATGGACATAGCCTTCACAAGGTGGGATTCTATAATGAATCTAATAAATATTTGAATAAAGCCTTGATGTATTGCACAGACCCGATGATAATGAATATTATGGGTAAGAATTATCTGGAATTACATTGTTACAATTGGGCTGAGGAGTGCTTACTTTCATCCACCCATCGTTTGCCGGGACGAATTTATCCTTACTATTTGTTGGCAAAGCTATATGCCGAGCCCGAATTTCTAAATAGGGAAAAGTTTGAAAGGATGAAACAAATGGTGTTGGTGAAAGTGCCTAAAGTTCATTCCACAGCTATTGAGGAAATGCGTAAGGAGATAGAAGAAATAGCTAAAGAACTGGAAAAGTAATTAGGAGAATACTATAAAAATAAGAGATGTATATGGAAACTTACAGTGATAATTGGAATGCTTGCTTACTGTTCAGGAATAAGCAACTGACAAAACAACTGAAGAACTATCAGGAAGCGTCTGTATTGGCAGATTGTCCTGCTTCTTTATTATTGGCTATGAGTCAGTTGTTACGGCTTCATCAACATCCATCTTATGGTATTATCAGAGATGAGACTGAATGGCAAAACTTGTTTACCATTATTGATTGGTTTTATGGAAACTGTCTATCGAAAGAATTGTCTGACTACTATTTAAGCCCTCAGGAGCTGAAGTTGTGTTATTTGGTTCGTGCTCGACTATGTAACAAGACTATTGCAATTCTTTTCAATATTACTCCCCAATCGGTATTGAAAGCCAAACAACGCATAAAGAATAAATTGTCCTTATCTGCTACGGATAGTTTGGATAGATATATACAACAAATATAATGAGTTAAATCGTTTTATTTGTTATTTGAAACATTATTCTTCTTTTTTTTCTTCAAGTCTCCTCATACTGAATTCGCAACCGCAATATTGCTGGTTATAGAAATCATGCTCTTTGAGAAGCTGGTTTCGTCGATCTTGTAATCCTCCTTTTCGCCAGTTTTGTTCCCAGAAAGTGGTTCCGGGGTAAAGGGCGGCGGCTCTACGTCCCGCTTCGTTGATCTGATTGAGGCTTTTCCAGCGGGAAGAGGCGAGGGTAGTGGTGAACAGGGTGAAACCGTGCTCGGAGGCATAACGGGCAGTTTCTGCCAGACGAAGGTTGAAACATTTCAGGCAACGGCCACCTCGTTCGGGCTCATCCTCCATTCCTTGCATGGAGGTGCGCCAGAATGAGTAATCGTAGTCGCCATCTATAAAGTCAAGTCCTAACCCCTGAACATAACGGATGGCCTCGGCTTTCCGGATTTTATATTCGGCTTGAGGGTAGATATTGGGGTTGTAATAAAACACGGTGGGGCGGATGCCGTTAGCAAGCAGGCATTCGATAATGGCAGAAGAACAAGGTGCGCAACAAGAGTGGAGCAGCACCTTGTCTTCATGGTTAGGAGTTTGAAGCTTTAACATCATCTTTTCGTCTTTTTAGGTACGTATTTATACCTTCAGTTTTATTTTAGCCTTCACCAGCAGTCCGGTCAGTTGGACGATGATGAGGGAGAATATGAGTGATCTTAATAGACCCGGAGCATCTGCATTCAGGAGCTCGGGGTAGTGCCAGCCCAACAATTGCTGTGCGGCGTACCATATATATGGAATGATATAACACGTAAGCGTGGCAGTCCCGGCAGGTTTGATAATATCGAACCAGGGTGTTTTACCTTTTACATCCGTCAGCCAATAGAATAGGCCGAACAATGGGAAAAATGCAGCAAGGCAATAGAACAGCCAGCTCGGAGTGGCCTGTATCTTTGAGATAATCCAGTGGGGGTGCGAGCAAAGTGCAGCGATGAGCATGATGACACCTAATGCACAAAGGATAACAATGAATTTACGCGAATGTTCCCGGTCGGCATATTTCTGCATCAACAGGGAAGTGAGTACCCCCGACATACCGAATGCATGCAGCGTCCAGTCACTGGGGATGAAAGGCAGAAGGATGATACGTAAACCATATTCCTCGGGGATCAGGCTGGAGTGGCTGATCACTGCAAGGAGCACGACGACCAGCCATGCTATGACATTTTTACGCAAACTTTCACGAGTAAACAGGTAGATACCGGCACATACGACATACGTCCAACCGATAAGTCCCAGAATGCCCCACCAACCTTGATGGAAAGGTTTCCCGTTTAAATCTTTATATAGAACGAGGAATGCCAACAAGGCAACGCCAAGCACTTTCATTGCGATGAATAGGTACTTTTTTGCCCCTTCAGCCTTCGGATAAACGGCCCAGACCAGAAAAAAGCCGATAACCATCAGGATGCAGAACCACTGGTGGGAAATGCCACCTGCTATGCCACCCGAATTAAGTGAAAATAGCCCCATAGCGATGAGTGCCACCGTACGCCAGAAGATATGGGCAATGACCTGAAGCGTAGTATCTCCTTTCCGGTAACGGTTCTGGATGGCAAAAGAGACAGACATGCCCATGCAAAACAGGAATGCGGGAAAAATGGTGTCGGAGAATCCCATCATATCTTCGTTGATGTCGGCATGTTCGAGCCAGTGGGGGATGTTCTTCAGACCGGGGATGTCATTCACGAAGAGCATGAGAAACATGGTGAGTGCGCGGAATACATCAACCGCGGCCACTCGTTGAGGTGCTAAGTTTTTCATTATAAAATACATTTGGGGGTTAATGCTGCAAATATAGGAAACTAATTTTTTATATTTGTCCCCATGAAGGTAAAACTGCTGATATTTCTCGGACTGGCTTTAGTGGGCATTCATGGAATGTCTGCTCCGGTTGATGTCCCTGCAATGGATGGATGGCCTGCTGCCTTGGATGAGGCTATTGGTGCACATCAGGAATATGTGGCAGTGAGGGAAGCCCGCATTGAAGCTTTGAGGCGGCAATTATCGCAGACAGACACGGAGACGCAGGAGTATTTCCGTCTGAATGGAGAAATGTTTCAGGAATACAAGGCATATATATGCGATTCAGCCCTTCTTTATCTGGGCCACAACTTGTACTGGGCACAGTGCCACGGCGAACAGGAAGCAGCGGATGAAACCCGCATCCGACGGGCGCACCTGATGGCTTCGGCAGGTATGTACAAGGAAGCTTCTGAGGATTTGGAACAGATAAATCCTTCCGGACTCTCTTCCCGTCTGTTGCCCGATTATTACGAAGATTATCGTCATTTGTACGGTGAATTGGGGGCATATACGCAAGATGCTTCCCGTCGTAACCGCTATTATGGTTTGTCTGCCGCTTATGAGGACTCACTGATGCAGGTACTTTCCCCTGCCTCCGCCTTTTATCCGGAACGCAGAGAGATGCAGGCAGCTGCTGACGGTAGGTGGGAGGAAGCTTTGAAGATAAACGATGACCGCCTGGCAAGTGTGCGCCCCGATACTCCGGAGTATGCGTTGGTAACGTATCACCGTTCTTTGCTGTATCATCGCCTGGGAGACTTGGAGAAAGCAAAATATTATCTGGCTTTGTCCGCTTTGACGGATATCCGCCTTGCGATTACAGACCATGCCTCCCTGTGGACTTTGGCACAATTGCTCTATGAGGAAGGAGACATTGAACGTGCTTATCGCTATATCCGTTTTTCGTGGAATGAAACCAATCATTACAATGCCCGTAGCCGCAGTTTGCAGACAGCCGGCATTCTGTCGCTTATAGATCTTACCTATCAGGCTATGCAGGAGAAACAGAATGAACGTCTTCGTTTTTATCTCTGGATGATTAGTATTCTATCTCTGCTGTTGGTCGTGGCTGTTGTCTGGATTTACAGGCAGATGAAGCATCTCTCTGTTGCCCGGGCCCATTTGGAGCAGGCGAATGAACAGTTGCAAATGTCTAATCATATCAAAGAAGAATATATCGGGCGCTTCCTGAAACTCTGTTCTACCTACATCGACCGACTGGATGCTTACCGGCGCATGGTGAACAAGAAGCTTACCGGCGGGCAGATGGACGAACTTCTGAAAATGGTACGTTCACGAGATGTGCTCGACACGGATCTGAAAGAATTATATGAGAACTTTGATACGGCTTTTCTACACCTTTTCCCTGATTTTGTAGGAAAATTCAATGAACTGCTTCAACCGGAAGAACGGATCATGCTCCGCAAAGGCGAACTTCTGAATACGGAATTACGTATTTTTGCTTTAATCCGATTGGGCATTGATGATAGTTCGCAGATTGCCGAATTTCTCCGTTACTCCGTCAATACAATCTATAATTACCGCGCAAAAGTGAAAAACAAAGCTTGTGTTTCGCGCGATGACTTTGAAACATGCGTTATGAAGATACGTTAAGCATACGTCATTACCTTATTTCCTATCCACTTTTTTACTTTCTCTATCGATTTTTATCTGCTTGTTTTTTAGAGAGTTATCTTCGCTGTATATTTCATCTTATCCACATATTCATAATGCGGAGGTACGTAGTGCCTTTATCTTGCCTACCTTTGGGGGAGATTAATTAACCCTTGAAAAACATACCATGAATTTGAAATTACCTCTTTTATTAGGATGCTGTTTGTTGGTTGCTACTACCACCTGTGCCGGGACTTCCGGTTCATTGGGTGAGGATGCTCCGGGAAAAAATAAAGCGGAAGTTTACATTACGACTGCCGACCGGCAGCAAAGCTTTAACCACACTACTCAGAAGCTTTCCAAAGTCCCTGCATCTGAGTCCGTAATCACTATAAATCCTACGGTGCGGTATCAGGAGATGGATGGTTTCGGAGCTGCTGTAACAGGCTCTACCTGCTATAATCTGATGCAGATGACACCGGTCGATCGTGCGAAATTCCTGACTGAAACGTTTTCTGATAAAGACGGGCTGGGATTTAGTTATATCCGCATTTCTATTGGTTGTTCCGACTTCTCACTGAGCGAGTATACCTGTTGCGATACAAAAGGAATTGAGAATTTCGCTCTGCAAACTGAAGAGAAAGAATATGTAATACCTATTTTAAAAGATATTCTTGCCCTTAATCCCGCTATCAAAATATTAGGTTCTCCGTGGACATGCCCCAAGTGGATGAAGGTGAATAACCTGGAAGAAAGGAAGTCATTTGATTCCTGGACAAGCGGACAACTGAATCCGGATTATTATTCTGATTATGCCACTTACTTTGTGAAGTGGATACAGGCATTCCGTGAAGAAGGTATTGAAATCTACTCCGTCACTCCACAGAATGAACCGTTGAATAGGGGCAATTCTGCTTCTTTGTTCATGGGTTGGAAAGAAGAACTGGCTTTTGTACGCGATGCCCTCGGTCCTGCTTTCAAGGCTGCCGGACTGGATACAAAGATTTATGCTTTTGATCATAATTACAACTATGATAATATGGCCGATCAGCAGGAATATCCTGTTAAAATGTATGATGATGAAGTGGCTGCTGCTTTCCTTACCGGAGCTGCTTACCACAACTATGGTGGCAGACGTGAGGAATTGAATAACATTCAGCAGAAACGTCCCGATAAAGAACTTATCTTTACGGAAACTTCTATCGGTATGTGGAATGACGGACGCAACCTGGAAAGGCGTTTGATGGAGGATATGCGCGAAGTGGCTCTTGGCACGGTAAACAATTGGTGTAAAGGCGTCATTGTCTGGAATCTGATGTTGGACGATGAACGTGGCCCCTGGCGTGAAGGTGGTTGTAAAACTTGCTACGGAGCTGTTGATATTAATCGTGGGGACTATAAGACGATGACTTACAATTCTCATTATTACATTATCGGGCACCTGTCGTTCGTGGTGAAACCGGGCGCGGTCCGTGTGGAAAGTAAAGGTGTTGACGGGAAAGGATTAATGTACTCTGCATTTGAAAATCCCGATGGAACCGTTGCTTTTGTACTCTTGAACGAGGGAAATGAGGAAACTCGCCTGACTGTAACGGATGGAAAGAATTGTGTGGATTGTGTGGTGCCTGCCAAAGCAGTAGCCTCTTATCGCTGGAAGAAATAATCTTATAGTATTAGAATACCATGTTGAAATCGATTTTAGTGGGTACATCCCTCTTGGTAGCTTCCCTTATGTTGGGCAGTTGCGGTGAAAAGGCAGAAAAAACACAGGATTCTGCTGTGTTTATAACCATTCAGGGGCAAGACCTGATAAAGCCTGATGGTACGAAACTCTTTATCATGGGTACCAATCTGGGCAATTGGCTGAATCCGGAAGGTTATATGTTTAAGTTTAGCAAAACGAACTCTCCCCGGTTTATCAATGAGATGTTCTGTCAGTTAGTGGGACCCGACTTTACTGCTGAGTTCTGGAAAGCATTCAAAGACAATTATATCACTCGTGAGGATATTCAGTTTATTAAGAATACAGGTGCGAATACCATCCGTCTTCCATTCCATTATAAGCTTTTTACGGATGAAGACTTTATGGGGCTGACTGTCGATCAGGATGGTTTTGCTCGTGTAGACAGCGTTGTGGAATGGTGTCGTGAAGCCGATCTTTATCTGATTCTCGATATGCACGATGCTCCGGGGGGACAAACGGGTGATAATATAGATGATAGTTACGGGTATCCCTGGTTGTTTGAAAGTGAAACCAGCCAACAATTGTACTGCGATATTTGGCGTCAGATTGCAGACCGGTATAAGAATGAGCCGGTAATTCTGGGTTATGAGCTTTTTAATGAACCTATTGCTCCGTATTTCCCGAATATGGAAGAATTGAACGGTAAACTGGAAGATATTTATAAGAAAGGGGTAGCTGCTATCCGCGAAGTGGATAATAATCATATTATTCTGTTGGGTGGCGCTCAGTGGAATGGTAACTTCAAGCCGTTCAAGGATTCTAAGTTTGACGATAAGATAATGTATACTTGCCATCGCTATGGAGGTGATCCTACCAAAGATGCTATTCAGGCCATAATAAACTTCCGCGACAGTGTGAACCTACCGATGTATATGGGTGAGATTGGACATAATACGGACGAATGGCAGGCTGCTTTTTGCCAGACGATGCGTGAGAATAATATCGGTTATACCTTCTGGCCGTATAAGAAGATGGATGGTTCCAGCTTTGTAGGCATTACTCCGCCGGAAAATTGGGCGAATATCCTTTACTTCTCCGAATCTCCACGCACATCTTATAAAGAAATCCGGGATGCCCGTCCCGACCAGATGATGGTACGAAAGGCTATGATGGATTTCATTGAGGCTTGCAAGCTGAAGAACTGTGTGGTGCAGGAAGGGTATATCCAGTCGTTAGGCATGAAATAATCACTAATAAACTAATTATTTATCCATATGAAAAAAGTATTATTCGGTTTGGCATTCACTGTTGCTCTTCCACTCTTGGCGCAGCAGAAACCTGTATATCTGGATGCTACCAAACCTATTGAAGAAAGAGTAGAAGATGCGTTGAAGAGGCTGACTTTGGAAGAAAAAGTAGCTATGGTACATGCGCAAAGTAAATTCAGCAGTGCAGGAGTGCCCCGCTTAGGCATTCCGGAAAACTGGATGACGGATGGTCCTCATGGTATCCGTCCCGAAGTGCTTTGGGATGAGTGGGATCAGGCGGGATGGACCAATGACTCTTGTGTGGCTTATCCGGCATTGACTTGTCTGGCTGCTACATGGAACCCTGATATGTCCCTGCTTTATGGAAAAAGTATCGGTGAAGAGGCGCGTTATCGCAACAAGAATGTCCTTCTGGGTCCCGGTGTCAACATTTACCGTACTCCGCTGAATGGACGTAACTTTGAGTATATGGGTGAAGATCCGTATTTGGCTTCCCGCATGGTGGTTCCTTATGTACAGGGTGTGCAGCAAAATGGTGTAGCTGCCTGTGTAAAGCACTATGCGCTGAATAATCAGGAAATCAACCGTCACACCACCAATGTTATTGTGGACGACCGTGCTCTTTATGAAATCTATCTGCCCGCTTTCAAGGCTGCAGTTCAGGAAGGTAAGACATGGGCCATCATGGGGGCATACAATCTTTATAAAGGACAGCATGCTTGTCATAATCAGTATTTACTGAATGATATTCTGAAAGGTGAATGGGGCTTCGACGGTGTTGTTGTCTCTGACTGGGGTGGTGTGCATGATACGGATCAATCTATAACGAACGGTCTTGACATGGAATTCGGTAGTTGGACGGATGGTCTTGCCAATGGCAGCAGTAATGCTTATGATAACTATTATCTGGCTATGCCCTATCTGGAACGCATTAAATCCGGGAAAGTGGGTACGAAGGAGCTGGATAATAAGGTGCGTCGCATTTTGCGCCTGAGTTTCCGTACAACAATGGATGTGAACCGTCCTTTGGGTTCCATGCTTTCTCCCGAACATTATGAGGCTGCCCGCCGCATTGGTGAAGAGGGAATTGTGCTGTTGCAAAACAAGGGATCTCTGCTGCCCATCGACTTGAATAAAGCAAAGAAAATTGCTGTTATCGGTGAGAATGCTGTGAAGATGATGACCGTAGGTGGGGGTAGTTCTTCTTTGAAAGTGCAGCGTGAGTTATCTCCGTTGGATGGCATTAAGAAGCGTGTAGGCGATAAAGCAGAAGTGGTTTATGCTCGTGGTTACGTGGGAGATGCACGTGGTGAATATAATGGCGTAGTAACCGGTCAGAATTTGAAAGACGACCGTACACCGGAAGAATTGATTGCCGAAGCTGTAAAGGTAGCCGCAGATGCGGACTATGTGATCTTTATCGGCGGATTGAATAAGAGTAATAACCAGGATTGTGAAGATACGGATCGTGCCGGTCTTGGTCTGCCTTACGGACAGGATGCTGTTATCACGGCTTTGGCAAAGGCAAATAAGAACCTGGTGGTTATTAATATTTCCGGTAATGCTGTAGCTATGCCTTGGATTGCAGAAGTTCCTTCTGTGATGCAAGCTTGGTTCCTGGGTTCGGAAGCCGGAAATTCTATTGCTGCTGTACTGATGGGGGATGCCAATCCTTCCGGTAAACTGCCTTTCACCTTCCCTGTACGTCTGGAAGATGTTCCGGCTCACAGTGTGGGTGAATATTTTGCTGAGCGTAGCAAGAAGGTGGTAGATATGAAGTACAATGAAGGAATCTTTGTTGGCTATCGCTGGGCAGATATGCAGAAGAAAGTGAAGCCGTTGTTCCCCTTCGGGCATGGACTGTCTTATACGACATTTGCTTATGGAAAGCCTGCTGCCGATAAGAAAGTAATGTCTGCCGATGATCAGATCAGTTTTACTGTAACTGTGAAGAATACGGGTGACCGTGAAGGGCAGGAAGTGGTACAGTTATATATCAGTGATAAGAAATCTTCTTTGCCTCGTCCTGTTAAGGAACTGAAAGGTTTCAAGAAAGTGAAACTGGCTCCGGGAGAAGAGAAAGAAGTTACATTTATTGTAGATAAGGAAGCTTTGAGTTACTTTGATGATGCCCAACATGCTTGGGTAGCCGAGCCGGGTAAGTTTGAGGCTGTGATAGCTGCTTCGGCGGCAGATATAAAAGGTATAGTGTCGTTTGAATTGAAATAGGTCATTTCATTAGTTATTATCAAAGATTATATTTGGAAAGGGCGTAGTCGTGAGGCTGCGCCTTTTTGTGTATAATAGAAATATTCTTTTCTTTGCAAGAAAAAGTACGAACTGATTTGCTTTATAATAAAGGCAAGAATATAAAGTATATAATGTAGTAATTAATACAAAATTGATTTCTGTGAAATCTGCCTTCTTTTTGCAGGGAGTGTGGACGAGAATAGTCTGTAGATAGGATTTAATGTACAAAGTTGTATGCTCTACTGGTATAAACTTGTGTTTAATGATTATTTTCTTCTATTTCTTATATTAAATAGTTTGATTTAATTTCTTTTGAAAGTTGCGAATATTGAAACATGGAAAATAAAAATGTTCGTATTACGAAAGAAGATATCGGAGTTTTTTCTTTTTTCTTATTTCAGTCATTTTAATCTTGTATAATGGCGTAATTGGTCGTATACCCCTCTTCTTAGTGCCTATAACAGAACTTAGTGCGATTCCCAATCTTCTTTATTTCAGCGATATTTGCATCTGAGATTTTATGCTTTTTTCGGCATGTTTTCTTTTGTTGAAACGTGCATAAAATAAAAGGATGACTTATAAAAATAAAAAACTAGAAATAAATGAAGAAAATACTAGTATGCATACTATTCATATTGGGTTTGTTAGCGATCGAAAGTAAGGCTCAAACACTTGCAGTGAAAAGCAATTTGCTTTACGATGCCACTACTACTATGAATCTTGGTCTGGAGGTGGCTTTGTCACGTAAGTGGACACTGGATATTCCGGTCAATTATAATCCGTGGAAGTTTGATGATACCCGCTTGAAGCACTGGGGCATACAGCCGGAGCTTCGTTATTGGTTCTGCGAAAGTTTCAACCGTACGTTCATTGGGTTGCATGCTCATTATGCTGATTTTAATGTAGGCGGATGGCCCGACTGGCCGTTAATCAGTGATAATATGCAGAATATGCGCTACCAAGGACGCCTTTATGGAGGAGGCTTTTCCATAGGACATTCATGGATATTGAAAAAACGTTGGAGTATCGAGGCTTCTGTCGGGCTGGGATATGCGCGTATTTTATATGATAAATATCCTTGCACAACGTGCGGTACCAAACAGAAAGATGCCAGTAAGAATTACCTGGGACCTACAAAAGCGAGCGTATCACTTATTTACTTAATTAAATAGATTGAGAATGATGAAAAGAAATATGCAATTCATTGCACTGGCACTGACCTTTTTATATTTGAATGTGAATGGGGCATTGGCTCAGGATCGTTCATACGATGGTACCATCCGAATAAAGCCTGTGCGATTGGAACAACTGGGTGAATTTATTCATGTGGATCTGGATGTCGTTCTGGAGGATGTGAAAGTGAAATCTGCGCGTGGGGTGGACCTTATTCCACAACTGGTTTCGTCTACCACTACTTATGATCTTCCCAGAGTATCTATTAAGGGACGTAATGAGTACCTGGTTTATGAACGCAGACTGGCAGTGATGAGCCGGAAAGAGAAGAATAGCCATAAACTCCCTTATCGGGTAGAGAAAAATACAAAGAAGCAAAGTGGTGTCATTCAATACAGATATGTGTTGCCTTATGAAGCATGGATGGCAGATGCCCGGCTGAATGTGCAACGTGATGAATGTGGTTGCGGTGAAAGTACTCTGATGAATGTGGAGCATACTTTTGATAAGGTTACACTTGAACGAATGTTGGTACCTTACATAGTGACTCCTTATCTGTCGTATGTGGAACCGATGGTGGAGGAGATAAAGAGCCGCGATGTGCAGGCCGAAGCTTTCCTGGACTTTGAGGTGAATAAGGTGGATATTCGTCCTGAGTATATGAATAATCCCAAGGAGTTGGCTAAAATACGTGCAATGATTGATGATCTGAGATTTGATGCGAATGTCAAAGTGAATCGTCTGGATATTATCGGCTATGCTTCTCCTGAAGGAACGTTGGAGGTGAATAAACGCTTGTCTGAAGGTCGCGCTATGGCATTGCGCAACTATCTGGCAACGCAATATGATTTCCCGAAGAACCAGTATCATATCCAGTTTGGAGGTGAAAACTGGGATGGATTGGTAAAGGCGCTTGCTACCGTAGAAATGGACTATAAGGCGGAAGTGATGGAAATCATTACGAATATTCCGATTGAAAAAGGAAGGGAAACAAAGCTGATGCAACTTCGCGGTGGTGTACCTTATCGGTTTATGTTGAAGCATATCTTCCCGGGGTTGCGTGTGGCGATCTGTAAGGTAAGCTACGATATTAAGAATTTTAATCTGGAAGAGGCGAAGGAAGTTATAAAGAAACGTCCACAGAACCTGAGTTTGAATGAAATGTTTGTGGTGGCTAATACTTACCCGAAAGGTTCACAGGAGTTTATCGATATTTTTGAAACAGCTGTCCGCATCTATCCGGAAAGTGAAATCGCCAATATGAATGCGGCTACGGCAGCACTTTCACGTAATGATTTGGTTTCTGCGGCACGCTATCTGGAAAGAGTGAAATCGGAAGAGTTTCTGCCGGAGTATAACAATGCAATGGGAGTATTACTATTAATGAAGGAGGAATATGAATTGTCAGAGAAACATTTAAAGATTGCCAAAGAGGCTGGACTGGATGCTGCAGGAGGCAATCTGGAAGAATTAGCTAAAAAGAAGGCTAATGCTATTGAGATAGAGAAAAAGAATAAGAATAAATAAGTAATGATTGGGAACCGGAAAAGGAACCTGTAAAAGTGAATAATTATATTAATTAATTTCTAATAAGTTTTGTATTATGCTAAAGATTAAATCAATTTTAGTGTCGTTACTGGCTATTGCGGTATTGGCGGGTTGTTCAAATGAACTCGACGATAATACTGATGGAGAAGTGACAAAAGGCTATGATGTGGCCTATGTATCAATCAGTCTGACTAATCCAAAAAGTCCGGGAACACGTGCCTCTGGTGAGCAACCATCTTTGCCGGCGGAGAGCTTAATTAATGAGCTTTATGTGATAACGTTTAATGCAACAAAGGATGTAGTTAAAGATGCAGGCACAACTAAGTTTGCCACTGTATTGGGAACAGGCGAGTTTGGTACAAACTCTGGAGTTACTACTCCGAATACTCCGGTTAAGGTAAGTACGGATACTAAGTATTTGCTTGTCATTGCTAATCCGGGTACTACACTAAAGAACCGTTTGGATAACATTGCAGCCGGTGCAACGTTTAACGATATCAACGCTCTGGTTACTGTAGGTCCGCAGTCAGGTAAGGCTAATAATGCTTATTTTGTGGAAGAGGTTGTACATACCAATGGTTGTGCTATGATTAATGCCGGTTTCTATGATGATAGTGACGGAGATCCTATTAACCATGCATGGAAAGCAGACTGCCTGCTTGATGTGGCAGCCAATATCTTTAAAGCCAGTGATTATAAGACCGAAGCAGAAGCTCTGAATGCAGCTAAAAGTAAGCCTGCTCAACTTGAGATAGAACGTCTTGCATCTAAACTGGAGGTGATGGTCAATGTGTCGGAAGTTGGACCTTTTGAAGAGCTTACGAATGCTTCCCTTGGCCAATTTGAGTTTGGAAATTGGACTATTGATTATTACAACTCTTTGTTGTTTCCTTTTGCACAGAAGACAAAGACAAGATCATCTCATGCTACTGGGTTCTACAAGAGTAACTTCTACACAGTTGACCCGAACTTTAAGAAAGACAGTGGAAGTGAATACTTGACAGGTATTATAAAGAATGAGCTTGATGCCAATCGTGAACCTAAAGTAGACTGGGTTGAAAAAAGTGCGTCTGTGGGCGATAATTACAGATACTGCATCGAAAATACAATGGATGCAGGGTATCAGAAGTTTGGTGCAGCTACACGTTTGGTGATTAAAGGTCAATATGCACCTTGGAAGAATGATGCAGATTTTACTTTAGGTAATGACTGGTATCGCCTCTCTAATGGAGCTAATTCTATAAACTTTAAGAGTTTTCAAAAATTGTTAGATGCGTATACACCTGCTGAAGCTAAGGCTGAAGATCAGAGAACTGCCTTGGAGAAGCTCTTGGTAAATGCGTGTGAGAAATTCTATACGCAGGTGAGAACAGCACTTGGTGGTAGTGATCCGGGTAGCTTTGCAGCTCTTACTCAAGATATCCTTGACAATATCAGTGCAAATGGCGGTGAATTGACTAAAGAAGATGGTTGTATCTATTGGTATCAGAATAGTCTAAACTATTACTATTATGAGATTCGCCATGATAACGCAGCTATTGATCACATGGAATATGGTAAATATGGTGTTGTGCGTAATAACTATTATACACTTACACTGACAAAGGTAAATGGAAATGGCACACCATGGTATCCTGGTGGTGGTCCTGAGGATCCAGATGAAGAAGAAGATATTGACAAGTTAGGTGCTTATCTTCACTTCGAGATTAAAGTTGCTCCATGGGTATACTGGACTACTAATTTTGAAATTTAATATACTTTTTACATAAAGAAGAACAGGGCAGTGCAAACTGCCTGCCCTGTATTTTTTACATGATGTACGGCATTGATTGCCGATGAAGAATAATAAGCCGGTGACAGGCTTCTCAAAAACAGCACGGAAATGCTTTGGCGCACTTGGAATGTATGAAATATAAAATAGCGCCCCCTAAAATGGAAATAACAGGAGGTCTTTAAGCATGATCTCCGACAATATAACCGGTAACTTAACACGTTGCCCCCTAAAAGAAAAAGATATGTTTGAAAAAATAAAATCGCTATTCCTTATCATCACCTCGGTGTTATTCATCGCATCATGCGACAGTATACGCGAGGATCTGCCTCGATGTGAAATTTGGTTGGAATTCACATTCGACTATAATATGGAATATACGGATGCATTCAATCCGCAGGTTAGATCGGTGGATATATTTGTGTTCGATAGCGATGACAAACTGCTCTTTTCAAAAAAAGCTGAGGCTTCCGCGCTGATTGGTGGAAATCGGATGCCTTTGGCCGATAATCTTGAGTTTGGAAGTTACAAGGTATTGACTGTGGGAAGTTTATCCGATAGTTTCCGTGTTTTGGATGATGTGGGGCGTGAACTGGTTCCGGGAAAGACTACCTTACAACAAGTAACAGTAGCTTTGAAGCGGGAAGCAGATATCGTAGACTTCGAGTTCCCACACCTTTATTTCGGAGAAGTTGTGAAGGTGGATCATCTGCCGTCCAACACTAGTCATCAGGTTTATCAAGTGAATCTGATACGCAACACTAATCGGTTTAATATTGTGTTGATGAAGTATGGTGAGAATGAAATAACAGGAAACTATACTTTTGAAATTCAAACGCCGGAAAGTGCTGTCTATTCTTGGGAAAATGAGCCCACAGACAGAAGTTCGGTTACCTATGTGCCTCACTATACAGGTCAAGGTGAGACTTCTAATGTAGTTGTATCTACGCGTCTGAATACGATGCGTCTCCTCAACAGAGATGGATGGGATTACCGGTTCCTCATAAGAAATGCGGATACCGGAGCTGAAGTATGGAGCCATGATTTGATGGCATTATTGAGTATTGCTCGTCCGGTTTCCCGGCACGATGGAACGGAACTTCCTTTTCAGGAATACCTCGATCGCCAGAGTGAATGGAACCTGATATTCTCTGTTACCGAGAAGCCCGGAGGCGGAGAATTTATCCAAATTGGCCTTGTGGTGGGCACCTGGATATATTGGCTTCATGATATCGAAGTATAAGAATGAGGAATAAACTATTACATATCATATATCTGACATTTACATTCTTTTTGTTCTCGTGCAGTAATGCAATCGATGAACTGCTTCCCCTTACCCGGGCACAGCTTAGCATCGAATTGAAGAACGATCTGGATGTAGATCGACAGGAGGAGATAAAAACGATCCGGTTTATTGTATTCAACAGCGTGTCGGGTGGCGTGAAGTTGGATGTGAATAAACGTGTCGTTTTGGCTGCTCCGGGTACGGTTACCGATATAACTGCGCAGGTTCTCACAGTGACTCCTGATAATGATATTATGGTAATAGTTATTGTTAATGAACCGCATAGTCTAACAAGTGAGCTTGATGGAATCACTACTTTGGGAGCATTACAAAATGTAGATTATAATATTGCCGGTATACTGAATAGTGATGGAGAAATCGTTTCTTCAACTGGTATGCCTATGACAGGAGTGATTCGTGGGATATCTGTAGTGTCGGAGGAAACTAAGACTGTAGAAATGGTTATCGAACGTGCTGTGGCCCGGGTTGATATCTTCCTCGAAGCCACGGATGGTGGAGCGGTAACAGGATATACTAATGGTAGTACCAGTGTCACTTTACATAACTTTACCCGTAACAGTTATTTTGTAATGGGAAACGAGACAAATGGTACACGTGATAATGTCGACCCTTCGAAGAACTATGGAAAAGTGATGGAAAATGTACCGACGAGTGATTTGTTGGAGGAGACATGGACAGCTGGAACGACGACGACATGGGCGTACTCTTCTGCTTCCGATGCTAAAAACAAAAGGTTACTCTGTTCGTTTTATATTGGAGAGCGCATTTTCAAATCGGATTATTCCGATAGGCTGGCTGTCAGCATGGCAAATGTTTTGAAAGGACCTCCAGACGTCACCGGAATAACAAAAAAAGTGATAGAAACAATAACGAAAGTCGATAATTCAGGTACTCCAACAGCAGAATCCTTTACGGAAATCCGGAGGAATAATGTGTACCAGATAACAGCGCGGGTAGGAAAAGTTGGTATTCAGATACTGACAATAACGGTAGAAGACTGGGGGGAACGACAGGACATTGATTTGGACCTGGATTTGTAACGCCTTTCAGCAGTTACCTAAAAAAATGAGAAAGAAACAAGATGGTAAAGTTTAGAAATAGTATCAAGGTAATATTCACAGCCGCTATGCTTTCGCTCGTCTTCTCTTCGTGTATCAGAGAAGATATGACATGCGAGGATAAGATCGTTGTGCAACGTGTCGGAGAAGGCGGAAGTGCTGGTACTCGTGGTACGGTTATTACCTCGAATACTGATCTGAAAGGTGAAACATTTGGTTTCTTCGGTTCTTTGACACCTAGTTCATCTATCCCGCAGCTCTATTTCAATGCGAGTGCCACGGTGAATAACGATCTGACGGCAACCATATCGCCGGAACAATATTGGCCTGGCTTATTGGGTGCCAGTATGAAATTCTTTTCATGGTATCCATATAGCGGTACAAGTGTGCCTACGGCAACTTTTTCTAATCCTGCACAAATGGTGTTGAACTATTCGGCAGATGCGCTGGCAGCCAATCATGTGGATGTGATGGCAGCTGTATCGCAACCTGCATGGGGTGCTGGTGTGGGGATACATTTTTACCACACACTAACTAAAGTCACCTTTACATTTACGAAGAAAGAACCGGCACCCGATGAATTGACTATTGAAAAGATCGAATTTAAAGATGTAGATAAAAGTGGCAAGTTAACTGTGGCTGATATACAAACTACCACTACGAAAAATGGTAAACCTGACTTTGTGTGGAGTGATATTGTGACCGGAGATATTGCTTCCACACTTACCAGTAACAATACAGTGACTGAAGATGCTACCTTGATGGGAGATACATTCCTCATGTTACCGTCGCTACAGCCAAGATTGTCGTCACTACTAATTTCGGTGAGCGGGTATTTCTATTCAAAGATATTGTTGCTGCCAATCCACATTCCTGGGAATCGGGTGAATATATCAACTATAATATAACAATATCGAATGAAACATATGAGATATCTGCTACCCCTCTTGAGGAATGGGGAGATAATCCGGTCAATGTGATTTTTGACGGACAGTATTACCTCAAACTCTCGCAGACCAGTGTACGGCTGGCAGCTAATGGCGCTACGGTAAATATAACGGCTGAGACGAACTATGATGCGGATCCGAATACGGGGTATCCGGTGGGGGCAGTGTTGGAGACAACTAACATTGCTTCGTGGCCTACAGTCAGCATGGGCAGTCCGACCGTTTCGGGCGATGTACGTACCTATAATGTAGAGGTTAAGATACCCAATCTTACCGGTGAGGCTGCCACATACGAACGGAAGACCCGATTTTATATCAAAGCAGGTAACCTGAAACACGGAATACTTCTGCAACAATGGGGAGGAACCGGAATATGGCTTACTTCAAGTGAAGGGGAGGATGGCAGTGACCCTGGAATCGGGCTTACGAAGCGCCGTAAAATTACTTTTACTTCGGGTAGTCCGGGCAATTGGACTTGGGAAATAACCGGAGTGAATGACCCCAACGGTGTTCTGCTTAATGGTGTTACAATGAAGGGAGCAAGCGGTGGAAACGGTGATGTGGTCTATTTCTATTTTAATGCTGACGCCAAAAAAGACTTGACAGCTACATTGACACTGAGCAATACGAATGGTGATAATCCGGATGTGACAGTGACACTGACCGTACCGCAGTGGTAAATACTTATTCTATGTTTAAGAAAGGAATAATAATAAT
>OGND01000660.1_pt1 | contig 19463 bp, 20 predicted proteins | sample 1573381 | NCBI WGS metagenome assembly OGND01 (sample SAMEA2581989, study PRJEB24529) | metagenome | biome: Human gut stool | place: China | collected 2011
CCGCCCGCCATCGAGCAGAGTTTTACACCTAATTGGGGATAAAACAGCTCATGGCGGGCGGCGGCGTTGCCCTCATCGGCATCACCCTGATCCCTCTGCTGTCCGGTCTGCTGTCCACCACCTAATGATTCTCCAAAACCGGCGGGGGCTTTCGCTTGATAGCGGGAGCCCCCGCAAAGGAGGTGATCTCCCTTGATATTGGATATGATCCAGGAGTGGTTCAAGGAACTGCTCATTGACGGTATCATTTCAAACCTGACCGGGATGTTTGATACCCTGAATACAAAGGTGGGCGAGATCGCCGGGGAGGTCGGCATGACGCCCGCCGCCTGGAACAGCAGCATCTTCAACATGATCCGAAACCTCTCGGAAACGGTGATTGTCCCCATCGCTGGCATCATCCTCACCTTCGTCATGTGCTACGAGCTGATCCAGCTCATCATCGAGAAAAATAACCTCCACGACTTTGACACCTGGATTTTCTTCAAGTGGATTTTCAAGACCTTCTGCGCGGTGCTGATCGTCACCAACACCTGGAACATCGTCATGGCGGTGTTCGATGTGGCGCAGAATGTGGTCAGTCAGTCGGCGGGGGTCATCATCTCGGACGCAGGCATCGACATTTCCGGCGTGGTGGGCAATCTGGAGACCCAGCTTGCCGACTGGAGCGTGGGCGCCCTGCTGGGGCTGTGGTTCCAGAGTGTGTTCGTGGGGCTGTGTACGCAGATTCTTTCCATCTGTATCTTCCTGGTGATCTACGGCAGAATGATTGAGGTGTATTTGGTCACCTCCATAGGGCCGATTCCCTTTGCCACGATGGTCAACCGGGAATGGGGCTCCACGGGGCAGAACTACCTTCGCTCCCTGCTGGCCCTGGGCTTCCAGGCCTTCCTCATTATGATCTGCGTGGGCATCTATGCCGTGCTGGTGGAGGGCATCTCCACATCCGGCGACAACATATCCGCTGCCATCTGGGGGTGCATGGGCTATACGGTTCTGCTGTGCTACACATTGTTCAAGACCGGCAGCCTTGCAAAATCCCTGTTCGGCGCCCACTAAAGGAGGCAGATATTTGAGAGTAGGCCTTATTGATGTGGACTCGCACAATTTTCCCAACCTGTGCCTGATGAAGCTCTCGGAGTATCACACCAGACACGGGGATCGGGTGGAATGGTGGGACCCTGCAAAGCAATATGACCTTGTTTATAAAAGCCGGGTATTTACAGACACCTATTCCAAAGACACCATACAGGTGAGCAATGCGGATAAGGTCATCCAGGGCGGTACAGGTTACGGCCCCGGCGAAAACCTCCCGCATGAGATCGAGCATATTCGGCCGGACTATTTTCTATATCCGCGGTTTTTAGGTACAGCCTACGGCTTTTTAAGCCGTGGCTGTCCAAGGAACTGCGGATTTTGTATTGTCAGCAAAAAAGAAGGGCGCAGGAGCGTCCGGGTGGCTGATCTTTCCGAGTTTTGGAATGGTGAGGAAGAAATCAAACTGATGGACCCGAACCTGCTTGCCTGTCCCGACCATGAAAGGCTCATTGAACAGCTAATTGAGAGCCGGGCGCTGGTGGACTTTACCCAGGGGCTCGATATTCGCCTTATCAGCCGTGATAATGTATCTCTACTGAACAAAGTGCGGACAAAAGCGGTGCATTTCGCATGGGATAACCGGACGAGGACCTGACGGAGTATTTCCGTCGCTTTCGTGAACTTACTTCCATAAAGAGCGACCGAAACCGCCGTGTCTATGTCCTGACCAATTACGGCAGCACCCATGAACAGGATTTGTACCGGGTAAACACCTTGCGGGCATTGGGATATGATCCCTATGTGATGATCTATGAGCGTCCCACGGCTCCACGCATTACCCGCCATCTGCAAAGATGGGTAAATAATAAACGGATTTTTCATTCCGTATCAGATTTTAAGGACTATGCGCCGATGAAGAAGGAGGTGTGAAACATTGGCTTATGTAACAATCCCGAAGGACCTGAGTCGGATACAGAGCAAGGTCCTGTTCGGGCTGACCAAACGACAAGTGATCTGTTTCGGAGCGGCGGCGCTGGTAGGCGTGCCGCTTTTCTTTTTGGCAAAGGCGAGCCTGGGAACTACCACGGCGGCGCTGTGCATGATCCTGGTGATGCTGCCCTTTTTCCTGTTCGCCATGTATGAGAAGAACGGGCAGCCGCTGGAAGTGTTCCTGGGGCATCTGATCCAGAACAAATTCATCCGGCCGAAGGTACGCATCTACCAGACAAACAATCTCTATTCCGCCCTGGTGCGGCAATCCCAACTGGAACAGGAGGTGAAGCGGATTGCGAGAAAAGGCAGAAAAACCGGCAAAGCGTAAGCTCACCCGTGCCGAGCGCAAGCAGATCGAGGCGGTGATCCGGCAGGCGAAGGGCGACGGAAAAGCCCATACGGTGCAGGACAGCATCCCGTTTCAGAATATGTTCCCGGACGGTCTGTGCAGGCTGGAGGGCGGCGCCTTCTCCAAGACCATTGCCTTTGAGGATGTGAATTACCGCCTGGCGGGGCCGGAGGATCAGCGGAGCATCTTTGAAAGCCTCTGCGATTTCTACAACGGCTACGACCCCTCCATCGGTGTTCAGGTCTCTTTGGACAGTCGCAGCGGAGGCAGCGCCGCCGATGAAATGTTCGGCATCCGCAGGCAGGGCAACGACCTGGACCCCATCCGGGACGAGGCGGTGGACATCCTGCGGATGCAGTACAAGCGGGGCAACAACGGCTATGTGAAAACCAAGTATGTGACCCTGACCATCGAGGCGGAGAACCTTCCCGCAGCGCGAGCCAGGTTTGCCCGCATTGAAACCGACACCCTCAACCGCTTCAAGGTCATGGGGGCGGCGGCTCATGTGCTGGACGGAAAGGAACGGCTGGAGCTGCTTTACAACATCCTCCACCCGGAGGGCGGGCAGTTCGCCTTTGAATGGGACTGGCTCCCGGCCAGCGGCCTTTCGGTGAAGGACTTCATTTCTCCGTCCTCCTTCCACTTCGGAGAGACCCGCACCTTCCGCATCGGCAGGCGGTACGGGGCCGTGTCCTTCCTGCAAATCCTGGCGCCGGAGATGCACGACCGCATCCTCACCGACTTTATGGAGGCGGATGGGAATATCATGGTGACCATGCACATCCGGGGCATCAACCAGAACGAGGCCATCAAAATGGTCAAGCGGAAGATTACCGACCTGGACGCCATGAAGATACAGGAGCAGAAACGGGCGGTGCGCAGCGGCTACGATATGGACATTCTTCCTTCGGACCTCTCCACCTACGGCGGTGCGGCAAAGGACCTTCTCACCGACCTGCAATCCCGCAACGAGAGAATGTTCAACATGACCTTTCTGGTGCTGCACACGGCGGAGACCCGGCAAAAGCTGGAGATCGCCGTATCCCAGGCGGCCAGCGTTGCCCAGACCTACAACTGCCTTCTGACCCGGCTGGACTTCCAGCAGGAGGACGGGCTTATGAGCAGCCTTCCTCTGGGACTCAACCGTATCAAGATCGAACGGAGCCTGACCACATCGGCCCTGGCGGTGTTCGTCCCCTTCGTCACCCAGGAGGTGTTCATGGGCGGCGACGCCATGTACTACGGTCTCAACGCCCTCTCCAACAACATGATCCTGCTGGACCGCAAGCAATCCCGCTGTCCCAACGGCCTTGTGTTCGGCACCCCCGGCAGCGGCAAATCCATGAGTTGCAAGCGGGAGATCACCTTTATCATGCTGATGACCCAGGATAATGTCATCATCTGCGACCCGGAGGACGAGTATTCGCCCCTAGTAAAGCGGCTGGGCGGCCAGGTGATCCGGCTGGCCCCGTCCAGCACCGACTATGTGAACCCTCTGGACATCAACCTCAACTACTCCGAGGAAGAAAACCCGCTGGCGCTGAAATCGGACTTTGTGCTGTCCTTCTGTGAGCTCATCATGGGCAGCAAGACCGGTCTGGAGGCCATCGAGAAAACCGTCATCGACCGGGCGGTGCAGATGATCTACCAGCCCTACTTTGCCGACCCCCGGCCGGAGAATATGCCAATTCTGGGCGACCTGATGAACGCCCTGCTGTCCCAGCACATCCCGGAGGCTGACCGGGTAGCTCAGGCGCTGGACCTGTATGTGAACGGTTCGCTGAACTTCTTCAACCACCGCACCACCGTGGACATCTCCAACCGCCTTGTTTGCTTTGACATCAAGGGCCTGGGCAAGAACCTGAAAAAGCCGGGGATGCTCATTGTCCAGGATGCGGTGTGGAACACGGTCACCATCAACCGGGCTATCGGCCGGTCTACCTGGTATTTCGTGGACGAGTTCCATCTTCTGCTGAAGGAGGAACAGACCGCGGCATACAGCGCCGAGATTTGGAAACGGTTCAGAAAATGGGGCGGTATCCCTACCGGGGCGACCCAGAACCCCAAAGACCTGCTTTCCTCCCCGGAGATCGAAAACATCCTGGAAAACAGCGACTTCATCTATATGCTCAACCAGGCGGCGGGCGACCGGAAGATACTGGCGGAGCGGCTGAACATTTCATCGGAGCAGCTTGCCTATGTGACCAACTCCGAGCCGGGCCACGGGCTGCTGTTCTTCAACAATGTCATCCTGCCCTTTGCGGATGACTTCCCGAAAGACACCGAGCTCTATAAATTGCTCACCACCAAGCCCAGCGAGGTTGCACACGAAACTGTGGACGACGAAAAGGAGGACCAGAATGGATAACAAGATGGCGGTTTTCAATAACCGCGAATTTGGCAGCATCCGAGTGATCGAAGAAAACGGCAATTATCTGTTTTGCGGATTTGATGTTGCGAAAGCCCTGGGATATGCAAAACCGAGGAACGCCATCAATACGCATTGTAAGGGGGCCCTGAAACGGGGCGCCCTTACAGAAGGAGGCGTACAGGAATTGACATTCATCCCGGAGGGTGATGTGTACCGCCTGATCGTTCATAGTCGGCTGCCTGGTGCGGAACGCTTTGAAAAATGGGTGTTTGACGAAGTTCTCCCCATGATCCGCAAGACGGGCGGGTACATGACTGCCTCCCTTCTGGAGCAGGCGGCGGAAAAACCGGAAATATTGCTGGCTTTTGCCGACCAGCTTCTTGCCGAGCATGAGAAAAACCGGCAGCTCTCCGGCGAGGTGGAACGGCTGCGGCCGAAAGCAGATTTTTATGACGCCTTTGTCCATGAAGAAAACTGCACCAATATCCGAGCCACGGCGAAAGAACTGCAAATCGGGGAGCGTGCGTTTTGCCGTTTCCTGATGGACGCGGGATTTCTGTACCGCTGCCCGGCCGGATACCTTCTGCCCTATGCCAAGCCCTCCAATAACGGATTATTCCGTGTGAAGGACTTCTGGAAATATGGGCATTTTGGACAGCAGACCTTGATTACGCCCCAGGGCAAAAATGTGATCCGTCTGCTGCTGGATGATGGGCAAATGCGGCTGGAATGGAAGGAAAGGATGGGATAAGGATATGGAACAGGAAAAGCTGTATGTCATCGAGGAAAAGACCTATGAGGCACATATCGACGAGGAAGTGCATCTCTACGGGCTGCTTCATCAGCTTGCCTTCCTTGCCGGAAAAATCAAGGACCGGGAGGATGTGGAGGCGTTCATTGCGGCGGCGAAGCGGTACGGCCAGATCGCCGATGACAAGTTTGACGCCTGGAACATTCCCGGCCGTTACCTGGTGTTCGGCGACAAGGCGGACCTTGCCGGGATGAAGGCGCGGGAGCTGTGCGAGCTGGACGCCTTCTATGTGGAGTGTGAGGACGACGAACCCGAACCGGGCGGCGGCCGCCAGGAGGAACACTATCTGATCCCCGGCAGCGGATTCCGGCTGCTGGTGAGCGAACTGCACATGTTCCTGGTAACCTGGTACAGCATCGCCAAGTGTCTGTCGCAGGCACAGAACGAGAAAGATTTTCTCCGACTGCAAAAGAAATACGGGAACTATGAAAAGACGCTGAACAGGCTGCGCCGCAAGCTGGGTCTTTCCGCTGACAGCAACTTTTGTCAGGATGAATTGGAGGCGGCGGTCATCAAGCGGTTCCGGGCGGAGCTGATCCCTGGGGAGCAGATCAGCCATGAATAAGCTCACCCATGTCAGCCTGTTTTCCGGCATCGGCGGGCTGGACCTTGCGGCGGAGGCGGCGGGCTTTGAAACGGTCTGTCAATGCGAGTGGGCGGACTATCCCTATTCCATCCTGCAAAAGCATTGGCCGGATGTGCCGAAGTTCCGGGACATCACCACATTCACGAAGGAGGCGTTTTTTGAAAAAACAGGACTTGAAACCATTACCATCCTCTCCGGCGGATTCCCGTGCCAGCCTTTCTCCACCGCAGGAAAACGGCGGGGCTTTGCGGATGAACGCTACCTGTGGCCGGAAATGTGCCGCATTATTGCCGAACTGCGGCCCCGTTGGGTGCTTGGGGAAAATGTTGCTGGCTTCATCAATATGGGGCTCGACAAAACGATTTTTGACCTGGCAAAAGCGGGATACGCTGTTCTCCCATTCGTATTTCCGGCTTGCGGCGTCGGCGCATGGCATGAGCGCCAGCGAACTTTTATCGTCGCGGCTGATGTTTCCCACACCCCTTGCCTCCGACAAATCCACGGGGCGGGACGCTGCCAACCTGGATGTGTTCCTGTCGGACAATGGGATATTCCGCAAACGGAACAAGGACGGGTCGATTTGGAGCCTGTCCCTGTCGGCGGCGGTGTTCTACCTAACCCCGGCGGCGTCGGAGGGCTACCGCTCCACTCTGAAACCGGCGGCCTTCCGGGACAAATCCCCGTCCTCCAACCTGTCGGCTCAGGTGATCCGGCAGGAGCAGCCCCTTTCCGAGAAAGCGGCGCTGAACCCGGACTGGGTGGAATGGCTTATGGGATTCCCCCCGAAATGGACGGACGCATCCTATGGTGTGCCGAGCCCGAAGGAGTCCCCCGCATGACCGAGGATACCGACAACCGGGCGCTGCGGCTGAAAACCCTGGGGAACGCGGTCTGCCCGCCCCAGGCCTATCCCATTTTCCAGTACATCGCCATGATCGAAACCGGGGCGTGTGTCAACATCTGCCCCTATGGAACAGGAGGTGACGCACCTTGAAAGAATGGAAAGCCCCCGAAAAGGAGGCGCAGAAGATGACCCGTGACGGGGCGGTATCCGTCAATCTGGTCACGGGCAAGACTACCTATCCCGCTGACCGGACGCCGGAGCAGGACTATTCCACATCCGGCGACGCGGTGGGCGCCGCTGGGAAAGTAGTGGACCGTGTGGAACTGCACCGGGAACAGGCAGCAGCCAAAAAGAAGCGCCGGAAACAGCGCAGAGCCTATCGGGAGGGCGAGGCGGCGGCAAGCCGCCCATCCTCCCGATTGCAGTTTTCCGAGGCAGACCGGGCGGTGCCGGAGCTGCAAGGGGCTATTCGCAAGTCGGATAAGGCGGCGGACCGGCTGGACGCGGCAAAGGCTGCTGTCCCGTCCAAACCGCCATCCCCCCAGCATACCAATCCGCTGTCCCGCCCCATCCAGGAGGCAGGCGCGGCGATCCACGGCAAGGTCCGGGAGGTGGAGCAGGAAAATTCCGGCGTCCAGTCGGGCCACCTGGGGGAACGCAGCTTTGAGAAGGCTGTGGGCTACGGCAACCGCCGTATCCAGAACTGGCGGGCGGAACGTAAGCTGAAACCCTGGCGGGAGGCGGCAAAGGCGGAGCAGGCGGCGGTCAAGGCCAATGCGGATTTCTACTATCGGAAAGCCGTGGTGGAGAACCCCCAGCTTGCATCCAATCCCATCTCCCGCCTGTGGCAGAAACGGAAACTGCAAAAGCAATATGCGGCGGCATACCGGGCGGCGGGCAAGACCGCCCAGGCTGGAAAAACAGCGGAGGCCACGGCAAAGGCGGCCAGGAAAACCGCCCAGGAGTCCAAGCGCACCGCCCTTTTCCTGAAACGGCATTGGAAGGGCGCGCTGATCGTGGGCGGCATCGGCCTTCTACTGGTGATGCTGCTGGGCTCTCTGCAATCCTGTTCCTCCATGTTCGGCGGCGGGGTGTCCAACATCATGGCGTCCTCCTATCTCTCCGAGGATTCTGATATGCTGGCGGCGGAAGAAGCCTACTGCGCCAAAGAGGATGAATTGCGGGAGTACCTGGACACCTACGAGGCCACCCACGACTATGACGAGTATCACTTCGACCTGGACGAGATCGAGCATGACCCCTATGTGCTGATCTCCATTCTGTCGGCACTCCATGAAGGGGTGTTCACCATTGACCAGGTACAGGGCGACCTTCAAACCCTCTTTGACAAGCAATACATCCTCACCGAAACTGTGACCACGGAGACCCGCTATCGGACGGAAACAAGGACGGACAGCGAGGGCAACACCTATACGGTTCGGGTGCCCTATACCTGGACCATCTGCACCGTCACGCTGGAGAACTTCGACCTCTCCCATGTTCCCGTCTACATGATGGGCGAGGAACAGCTTTCCTTGTACGCCACCTATATGTCCACCCTGGGCAACCGCCCCGACCTGTTTCCGTCCTCCGGGTATGTGAACAAGTACATTGACAACCCGCCCACCGCCTGGGAGATTCCCGCTGAATATCTCACGGACGAGCGGTTCAACACCCTTATCACCGAGGCAGAGAAGTATCTGGGTTATCCCTATGTGTGGGGCGGCAGCAGCCCAAGCACTTCCTTTGATTGCAGCGGTTTTGTCAGCTATGTTCTGACCAACAGCGGCCTGTGCAATACCGGGCGGCTGGGCGCCCAGGGGCTCTACAACATTTCCACCCCGGTATCCGACCCCCAGCCTGGCGATTTGGTGTTCTTCGTGGGCACCTACGACACAACCGGCGTGTCCCATGTGGGCATTTATGTAGGCGACGGGATGATGCTGCATTGCGGCGACCCCATCCAGTATTCCAACCTGAATACAAGCTACTGGCAGTCCCATTTCTACGCATACGGCAGACCGCCGTACAACTGATGGAGGTGATGAAGCATCAATATGGTTTCCTATGGGGGCGGCGCCAACAGCACCGCCCTTTTGATCGGGCTGCACCAGCACCGTATCCCGGTGGACCTGGTCCTCTTTGCGGATACGGGGGCGGAGCATCCCCACACCTACGCCTATCTGGATGTGATGGATGACTGGCTGAAGGACCACGGGATGCCACCTATTACCAGAGTGTATAAGACCACCCGTGACGGGAAACGGCTGACGCTGGAGGATGAATGTCTGCAAAGTTGCAGCCTACCGTCCATTGCCTACGGCTTCAAGCGGTGTTCCCTGAAACACAAGATCGGGCCGCAGGAAAAGTTCTGCAACCATTACCCGCCATGCCGCCGAACCTGGGAGGCGGGCAAGCGGGTGGTCAAATTCATCGGCTACGACGCGGGCGAGGGCTACCGCAGCGACAAAGTGCTGCTAGGAGACCTGGCCGACCGAAAATACAGCAAGTGGTATCCCCTGATGGAATGGGGATGGACGCGGGACGATTGCATCCGGCAGATCGAGGCGGCGGGGCTGCCCCAGCCGGGAAAATCGTCCTGTTTTTTCTGCCCCAGTATGAAACCCGACGAGATCACCGCCCTGCGGGAGCAGCATCCCGATTTGTTCCGCCGCGCCCTGGCGCTGGAGGATAACGCCCGGAAAAACCTGAAAACGGTCAAGGGCCTGGGGCGGAACTATTCCTGGAGAGAACGATTTGGAAAGGAGCTTTGCACACATGGCAACGGTTGAGAAGATTCGCAAGGACATTGAAAAGACGAAGGAAAAAATCTCCGCCCAGCAGAAGCGCCTTCGGGAGCTGGAGGCGCAGCTCACCGAGGAAGAAAACCTGGAGATCGTCCGCATGGTCAAAGCGGTGCGGATGGACAACAAGGAGTTGACCGCCTTCCTGAAGGCTTACGCCAGCGGGCTTATCACCCTGCCCGACGGGATGATGGAGGCGGAGGCGGCACCGGACCCCGACGACGAGGATATGGAGGACAGTGACCATGAAGAATAAGAAAGTGATTCGGCTGTTTACGGCGATGCTGGCGGTTGTACTGTGCATGACCGCCTTCTCCGTCACCGCCTTTGCGGGCGGCGGGGATGGCGACTACTACACCGGGGAGCCCGCCGAGACGACCCCGGAACCCACCGAGGAACCCACCACCGGAGGCATGGAGCCGGAGGGCCAGCCCCTTACCCCGGCGGGCAACGCCACGCTGGTGGACGACTATTACGGCGACAAGCAGCTTATTACCGTGACCACGAAAGCGGGCAACTATTTTTACATTCTGATTGACCGGGCCAACGAGGACAAGGAAACGGCCGTTCACTTCTTGAACCAGGTGGATGAAGCAGACCTGATGGCGTTGATGGAAGATGGACAGGCGGAGGAAAAGCCCGCTGCTTGTACCTGCGCCGAGAAATGCCAGGCCGGTACGGTGAATACCGCCTGTCCGGTCTGTGCGGTGAATATGAGCGAGTGCGCCGGGAAAGCGCCGGAGGTGGAGCCGGAGCCTGAACCGGAGCCGGAGAAGGAGTCCGGCAGCGGCGGTGCCCTGGTGCTGATCCTGCTGCTGGCGGCTCTAGGCGGCGGAGCCTTTGCCTACATCAAGTTCATCAAGCCCAAACAGGGCGCAAAGGTCAGCGCCGACCCGGACGACTATGAGTTCGAGGACGAGGAATACGAGAACGAGGACATTCCTGAACAGGGAGAACAGGAGGACCAGAATTGAGCAAATTGGTGATCTGCGAAAAACCGAGTGTAGCAAAGAGTATCGCATCGGCCCTGGGTGTCACATCCAGGGCCGATGGCTATTTTGAAGGCGGCGGCTGGCTGATTTCCTGGTGTATCGGGCATCTGGTGGGGCTGGCGGATGCGTCCGCCTACGATGACCGCTACAAGAAGTGGCGGTATGAGGACCTTCCCATCCTGCCCGACCCCTTCCGCTATGTGGTGTCCGAGGAAAAGGCCGCCCAGTTCCACATTCTCCGTTCCCTGATGGAGCGTCCCGATGTGACGGAGCTGGTCAACGCCTGCGATGCGGGGCGCGAGGGCGAGCTGATTTTCCGGCTGGTCTATGAGGCCGCCGGATGCTCCAAACCTTTCTCCCGCCTCTGGATTTCGTCTATGGAGGACACGGCGATCCGGGAGGGCTTTTCCGACCTGCGCCCCGGTGCGGAATATGACCCGCTGTATCAATCGGCACTTTGCCGCCAAAAGGCGGACTGGCTTATTGGTATCAATGCCTCACGGCTCTTTTCGGTGTTGTATCATCGAACGTTAAATATTGGGCGGGTGCAGACGCCCACCCTGGCGATGCTGGCCGACCGGGACGGTAAGATCGTCCTGTTCCGCAAGGAGAAATACCATCATGTGCGACTGGCGCTGGAGGGAGCCGAGGCGGTCAGCGACCGCATTGTTTCCCCGGAGGACGCCCAGGCCATCCGGGACGCCTGTGACGGGCAGCGGGCCGTGTGTGTATCCCTGGTGCGGGAGAAAAAGACGGAGAAGCCGCCCAAGCTGTACGACCTGACCACCTTGCAGCGGGAGGCAAACCGGGTGTTCGGCTACACGGCCAAGCAAACCCTGGACTACGCTCAGTCGCTCTATGAAAAGAAGCTGCTGACCTATCCCCGCACGGACAGCCGGTATCTGACGGTTGACATGACGGAAACCGCCTCCGTGGTCCTGCATCTGGCGGCACGGGTGCCGCCCTTCGACGCCTGCCAGGAGTTTTTCCCCGATGTTCTGGGGCTGGTGAACGACAAGGAGGTATCCGACCACCACGCCCTGATTCCCACCCTGGAGCTGGAAAAGGCGGATGTGCCTGCACTGCCTGTGGGAGAGCGCAATATTCTTCTACTGGTCTGCTACAAGCTGCTGTGTGCGGCGGCGGAGCCTTTCGTGTATGAGGCGGTCACGGCTACCTTTGACTGCGGCGGACATACCTTCACGGCAAAAGGAAAGCAGGTGCTTTCCCAGGGCTGGCGGGCCATCCAGGAGGTGTTTCGTTCCTCCCTGAAGGAGAAGCCGGAGGATGAAGATGCCGAGGGCGTCCTTCCGGCCTTGACCGAGGGGCAGGTCTTTGAGCCGGTCGCCGCCTCCGTCACCGAGCACTTCACTTCGCCCCCCAAGCCCTACACGGAGGACACCCTTCTGTCGGCCATGGAGAATGCGGGCAAGGAAGATATGCCGGATGAGGCAGAGCGCAAGGGCCTGGGCACCCCGGCGACAAGGGCGGGCATCATTGAAAAGATAGTGTCCGGCGGGTTCGTGGAGCGCAAGGGCAAGAACCTGATCCCTACAAAGGCAGGCGTTAACCTGGTCACGGTGCTGCCGGAGCTGCTGACCTCTCCCAAGCTCACAGCGGATTGGGAGCAGCGGTTGAACGAGGTGGCAAAGGGCCAGGCGTCGCCGGAGGACTTCATGGACGGGATCGAGGCAATGGCGGCGGAGCTGGTGCGGAAATACTCCCACATTTCCGAGGATGGGCAAAAGCTGTTCCAGCCGGAGAAAGAGACGGTGGGCCTCTGCCCCCGCTGCGGCAAGCCGGTCTATGAAGGCAAGAAGAATTTCGCCTGTTCGGACCGGGCCTGCCAGTTTGTCATGTGGAAGAATGACCGTTTCTGGACCAGCCGCCGCAAGGAAATGACCCGGAAGATGGCGGCCGACCTTCTGAAAAAAGGCCACACTTCCGTCAAGGGGATGTGGTCGGAGAAGAAAGGTTCCACCTATGACGCCGTGGTGATCCTGGACGATACCGGCGGCAAGTATGTCAATTTCAAGCTGGAGTTTCCCAAACGAAAGGATGGTGTGCATGGCAAAAAGTAAAACCGAGGTCAACTTCATGGAGCATTTGAAGCCGCTGCTCCCCGCAGGCGGTGACGCAAGCGAACTGGAGGCAGCGGCCCAGGCGCTTGCCGGACTTTCCCTGGAGGACCGTGACCTCCTGGCCGCTGTCCAGGAGTCTCCCTTCCGACTGACCACCCTGGAGCAGTTCCGGGAGTTTCCCGCGAATACCGAGTATTTCATTCTGGAGCCCAACATCAGCAAGGTGGAGGATGTGGGCTGGCGCTATCTGGCGCAGCATTTGGATGTCCTTCTGCCCCCGGAGCTGCTGGACGCCATTGATCCCGTTCCTTTCGGCAACCACGCCATGCGGGAGGAACAGGGGTGCTTCACCAGTAAAGGGTATCTCACTCTCTCCGGCGACGAGTGGGAGCATGAGCGTCCCAGCGAGAGGCAGACGGAGAAAAAGCCCTCCATCAAGGAGCGGCTGGAGCAGAGCCGGAAGGAATGTGCCAATCAGAGCAAGGCGCAGCCCCATCGGGAAAAGTCTGCGCCGGAACTGTAAGGAGGTGTCGTTATGCCCCATTATGACTATGACAAAGATTATCCCTTTGCCGCTTTCATCACCAACCTGGGCAAATATAACGAGGGTGCCCTTGTGGGCGAATGGGTGAAGTTCCCCACCACGGCGGAGGAACTGAAAAAGGTCTTTGAGCGTATCGGGATCGGTGCGAAGGACGACTTCGGGCAGACCTATGAGGAATGGTTCATCACGGACTACGACTGCTATGTGGACGGCCTCTATGACCTGCTGGGTGAGTATGCAAACCTGGACGAGCTGAACTACCTGGCTTCCAAACTGGATGATATGAGCCAGGATGAATATGAGCGGTTTCAGGCGGCTATGGAGATCGGCGATCACACGGGCAGCATCCAGGAGCTTATCAACCTGACGGAAAACCTGGACTGTTACGATGTTTACCCCGACATCCATGACCACGATGATCTGGGCCGGTATTATATCGAGGAACTGGACGCCATGCAGGTGCCGGAGCATCTGCGCAATTACATCGACTATGAAGCCTACGGGCGGGACATCGCCCTGGAGGAAAGCGGCCAGTTCACCGACCTGGGCTATGTGCGGGATACCGGGGACAGCTTCCATGAGTATTACGATGGCGAGCGCGGCAGCATCCCGGAGGAATACCGGGTGATGACCTTCCAGGACGACATCCCCGAAGAAGAAATTTCGGAATGGGCCATGGACCTTGCCTACGATATGGACGAGTTTTTTCGGCAGCACGACCCGCAGTATGCCGCCGAACACCCGGAGGAACACGCGGCGAAGGAAGAAATCTACGAAAATCTGATGGTCGGGCGTATCTCTGCCCTGGACGAGAAGCTGGCCACTCTGGGGCAGACCCAGGAGGACTATCTGCCTTCGGAGATTGAGAAGTTCAAGGACGCCACCGGCTATGAGGAATTTCTGGATGTGGACTCCCAGGCGATCCGGGAGACTATTGAAAACCCGGATCAGTCCCATGTGGACGAGATGCTGTCCTTTGCGGAGCAGGCAAACCGGGAGTATGAAGCGGAGTTGTACGGGCAGCAAGCGGCGCCCACCCCGGATGACCGGGAGACCGGCGAGACGGTGCGGACCCCCAGGGGTACCTTCCATGTGACGGATATGAGCCGGGAACAAATGGAGGCAGCCGGATACGGTTTCCACCACGAGTCCGAGGACGGGAAATATCTCATCATGGCCAACGGCAGCCGTGCCTTTGCCATCCCCAGCGGAGACGCCCTCGAACATACCGCACCGGAGAAGCTGACCGTCCTGGTGGTGGAGCCCATGAAGGAGCCCTATGTGAAGGAGATCACCCCCGGCCTCCATGCGATGCAAGCGGAGGTGGGCGGCGATATTGCCGCCTCCTACCCTTTTGACGATCCGGTGGGGCTGGTGCTGAACGATGAAGGCAAGCTCATTGGTCTGGACCTGAACCGTTCTCTCCGGGACGAGCATGGGGAGATTTACGACATCGTGGCAGGCACCTTCCTGGTGGTGGGCCTGGGGCCGGAGAGCTTCGCATCCCTACCCCCGGACATGATCCAAAAGTACACCGAGCAATTCAAGCGGCCGGAGCTGTTCGCCAGCATCAACGGGCAGATCGTGTCCGTTCCCGTGGAGCCGGAAAACCCGCTGCGCACGGCGGAAATGACCCTGGAGGATGACTACGGCATGATCGACGGGATCATCAACAACGGTCGCCGTGGTGAGGAATTGGAGAAAGCCCAGGCCGAGGCGCGCAGGACCACGCCGGAGAAAAAGCCCTCCATCCGGGAGCGGCTGGAGGATGCGAAACGGGAGTGTGGGGCGCGGAAAGACCCGGACAAGTCTGCCCCGCAGAAGAAGCCCCCGGAGCTGGGTGACTTATGAGCCGGAGCAAGAAATGGCGGCTGGAATGGGCGTTCTTCTTGGGCGAGAACGGCAGGCGCCAGTATAACAAGCTCTGCAAGGGCTGTGTCCATCCCTGCAAGCAGAGTTTCCGGACAGTAGTAGTGTCCTGCCCGCACTATCTTTCCCGCCGCTCTAAAAAGTGCGGGAATTAGGGTTCAAAATGGGAAAAGAAACCGCCTGTGACGGCTTTTTCGTCTAGGGACAGTATGATTTTCCGTGCAAGGCGACAAATCGTTTCTGCATAGAAAAAACGCCGGATTTTCACCTTATTAAATAAAAATGGGAGCGCCATCATCGGATATTGTCCGGTGGTGGCGCTCCCATTCTTTTTTATAGCAATTCTTGTATTAAAGCTGCGCTAAACGCTTCTCTAATAATCTTTCGAATTTGTCGGGCATTATCTAATCTTGTAACCAGTGCAAAAACTCTATCTCTTATGTTGTATTGGTCAATAATCTTCTGTTCGGATTTTTCCAAGGCAGAATATTGCTTTTTAAATTCATTCTCCATGATTTTTTGGATTGCAATTGCATCTAATTTATCGAATTTAATTATTGCATCAAATCGAGAAAAAATCGGCTCGCCAAGAGCAGTTTTTATCTCTTTTTCAGACATATAATTTGATGTGCAGATAATTACAGAGTCCTTCATTTTCACGGTAAAATTTTTATCAACATAGATACCTTCATCAAACAGTTGATAAAATGCGCTATGAAATACCGGATGCGGTTTGTCAAATTCATCAAACAGAAGTACATTTGATTCTCGCTCTAGGAGTTCTTTCGCTAGGCTGTTTTGATTATGTTTTCCGCCAAAAATATATGAACTAAATCCCTCACTGTGAAGCATTGAAAACTGTTTTCTAAAAAGATGCTCATTAAGGCTATCTGCAATGAATTTGGCACTTTCTGTTTTTCCAACTCCAGTACTTCCATAAAACAACATCACACAGGGTTTGTTATACCTGCACTTAGCAACATTGTATAGAGCAGCCAGTATTCTTTTTTGCGCGTTTTCTTGCCCAATGACAGCTTCAGAAAAACCTGCTTTAATTTTCCTGAGCAAATCCATATCAATTACTTTGTAGTCCTGACTGTCCAAAGTGCAGTCTACACAAGACAACTCCTGAATATGTTTTGCAACACTATCAGGCGGATTTTGAAGATACAGATTGTCAATATCATAGCGCAAAACAAAATTTGTGAAACTTTCGATCGTACTTTCTGATAGAGAAGGGTAGTCATCAGAAAATGCAACTACATTGTCAAAATGTAAAACATCTTCTTCATCGTCTTCTATTCTGTTACCTTCCATATCAACTTTAATTTTGCGATGTCTGGCATCATCTAAAATTGCTAGATCCACAATAGGCTTGTAGTCATCTTCCGGTAGTATTTTTCTAAAGCCAGACGCACCACCATAAAATATTTTTACATTCATCTGCATACCCCGGCTAAAATGACATCGTATACCTTAATCAAATCCAAGTTGGTGGTCGAGGCATTAACTAAGTCAAATCCGTTAATCTCTTTTTGTTGCTTACCTCCGAATTCTGATTCCATCGTTAGACTACCCATATTAACCATGCCTACTTCTATTGCATGATAATTCAAGTTCATTTTTACCAAATCTGCAATGCAGTAATTATTACGAAATGCCTTGATATTAAATCTCAATACTACGGTTTCCCCATCACACTCGGCCATCAACTCATAATATCCTCTGCCGCTATCCAATGCCTCGTCCATCAACGATAGATTTAAAGACAGACCATCAGAAACGTATAACTCGCCGTTTGTCATTTTCAAATAAGGTGTTAGCATTTTGAAATAAGCAAATGAGTTTGGGTACGGATACGGCTTACAATCAGAAAACACACGAATATAAGTTTTTCCGGTCTTTGAAGCATGCTCCAAATAGTCGGTCAAAATTGTATTTTCAATTGCCTTTGTAACAATGGTATTACCTTCCCTTGAGAAATCAGCATTTGCTCCGACCCCCACTTTTGCGGAGATAACAGATAAAATACCTGCTGATTTACTTGCTTCAGCTTCTGCTCCGGCAGCCAGTTCCGTTGTTTTTGTTACAATGTGTTCCTTTTTATCGGTACTCTTGCCACCCGCTAACACATAAATAAAATCTGTTGCTGATCCCTCGTCAAAGTAGATAACTTTGATCATTTTCTTTTCTTTTTTGGCCATCTATGCCTCCGTATAATATACTCATTTTTAAAAGCCTGAAATGTTTATGCTCTGCATATATTTAAATTAGTATACTATATTTTTGATCTGCTTTCAACACAAAGACACAATATGTTGTATTTCTGATTATAAAAATAGTGCATTGCTATTGTGGCAGTACAACATATAGACTTTTACTCTAAGTTGTTATCTCGGTGCCGCTGCTGTTTCTGTTCCCTCGGTCTTTCCAGCAGTGCGTCCACATTCTGTCGGAGAGTATCATACTCCTTTTCCTCCCGTTGTATCTTCCGAAGTTCGGCTTGCAGGGCGGCCTTGCGGGCGGTGAGTCCGTCCAGTTCAGCTTTCAGCTTTTCGGCCGAAGGAAGTTTGGTGAGTCCGGCCTTCTTGATTTCCCTGGCCGCCGCCTCGAACAAGATGATCTCGCTCTCAAAGCCACGCAGGAATTTTTCCTTGTCCTTTGATGCCTTGTAGCGGTCATAGACGGGTTTCAACTTGCGGTAGGTGTCGATTTGCTTTTCCAGGAGGGTAAGGTCGGCGATCTGCTGTTCCGTATGCCGTAGGCTCTCTCTGGTGCGGATGGAGGCGGAGGCAACGGCATCGCACCGTTCCACCAATTCCTCATAACTGCCGATGCCATGTTCGGTGAGAAAGTTCATGGTGGCGGCCGCCCGTTTCAGATTCTCAATGGTCGCCCACCGCTGGTATCCGGCGCTCTGCTGGGTCTTGATATTATTCTGAATGTCAATGAGCAGGCTGACCTTCCCGCTGCGCTGTCGGGGCTGTCTGGATGGCCTGGGACCTCCAGCAATGCGGGAGGCAACGGCTTCTTCCGTGTAATCGGCGCCCAGGGTTTTGAGCCGGGTGAACCTTTCCTGGTCCGGCGCCCTGGCGGAGATATACTTTCCTCGCTTGATCTCGTACCCTTCCCGCTGCAACCGGGCAAGTAAATCTTCCAGGCTGGAGGACACGGGGATCAGCCGGTCGATGGCGGCTTTCAGCTTTGCCTTATAACTGGTGCCGTTCTGTGCAGCCTGATGCTCGATGTAGCTCTTGCCCTTGTCCCGGCCGGGGACGATGACAGACAAGCCGTGTTCTCGGCACAGTCGGTCGCTGGCCCGGCGTATCTCATGGTAGCTGCGTTTGTTGGAATGGTAGTGCTTATGGTCGGTGAAACTGACCGCATTAAAAATCAGGTGATTATGGACGTGATCCTTGTCAATGTGAGTGGTGAGGACAAATTCATATTTGCCGCCCAGGCCCTCCCGTGCCAGTTCCATGCCGATCCGGTGGGCTTCCTCTGGCATGACCTCCCCAGGTTCAAAGGCTTGGATCAGGTGACGGCCCAGGTGTGTGCCCTTGTCGATGGAATGGCGGCGCGTCCATTCAAATTCAATGTCGGCGGTCTCGGCAGCGCAGCCAAAGGAGGACACCAGCAGCTTTCCGTCCGTCTTGTCAGGATTGCAGATATAGTCAATGGCCGCTTTCAGCGTTGACTTAATAGGATGCGTCTTTGTAACTGCCATATCTGATCCAGCCTTTCCTGGATTTCCTCCATGTCGGCCTGATAGGTGGGGCCTCCGGCGTTGACCCGCTTGGCGATCTGGTTGATGTTCCGGCCAATGGCGGACAGGAGCTTGTTCATCTCTTTGATGTCCCTGGTGTCCACATAGATGATATAGCCGTCAATCGCCATTTTTCGCAGATAGGCACCGATCCGCTTTGTCTGGAGCTGGGCCATCTTCTGCTCAATCAGCAGCCGTTCTTCCGCTGTTACCGGACAGCGCAGGATGATGGGGCGTTTTCGATTTACCATAGGGCGGTGCCGTCCTTTCTGGATAAGGGTTTGGGAATATCCCAACAAGCAATTTTGTGTTTAGGGGCAAGGGGTTCCCTAAAGCAAAAATTCGCAAGTGTGGCCACACTTGCTGTGCTTGCTATCTACTCCATACCCCCACCGAAAGGCGGTATTTGTTGCGC
>OGND01000673.1_pt1 | contig 19173 bp, 19 predicted proteins | sample 1573381 | NCBI WGS metagenome assembly OGND01 (sample SAMEA2581989, study PRJEB24529) | metagenome | biome: Human gut stool | place: China | collected 2011
AAGTCAGTTTGGTGTAAATGGTATAAAAACATTGGATTCCGTACAAAAAAGTTCCAAAATCAGGAATTTTTGTACGGAATTTCTTTTATTTGCGTACTTGGCGAAAATAAAGCATTTTTATAATACAAAATTACCTGCTTTTGTATTTTTTTGCCGATATTGGCGTTTTAAATACAAGAAAATTCGTAGGAATCTGCAAGGCACTTTTACATTAGCTTTTTACAGTCGTTGACAGTCACTGTCTTTTACCATAAAATGAACAGTAAGAATGTATGAAAAAGGAAGAGAAAAATGGGAAAATCTGAGAAACAGATGGATAAAGAGCATGAGCGCAACCAGCGGATCATCGATACGGCGTTCCGGCTTTTTGTGGAAAAGAAAATAGAAGCGGTCAGTATGGATGAGGTCGCAAAAGAAGCCGGTGTGGGACGTGCCACATTGTTCCGCTGTTACAACAATAAGACGGAGCTGGCTATTGCGGTCTGCGCATCGAAATGGAAGGCTTATCTGGACAAGCTGGATGAGGCAAGACCAATCTCTTCGATACACGATATTCCGGCCATTGGAAGATTTATTTTTACGCTGGACAGTTATATCGGCATGTATCAGAACCATAAGGATCTGCTGCAGTATAATGACAACTTCAACAATTATATAACACACCAGACGGTGCGGCAGGAGGAACTGGCGAATTTCCACGCATCCCTGAATTCCGTCAACACAAGACTTCATATGATGTATGCGAAGGCAAAAGAGGACAAGACCTTCCGCACGGATATTCCGGAGGAACAGTTCATGCGTGTGACGGTGCATACCATGATGGCAGCGTGTACCCATTACGCAGGTGGTTTTATCTGGGGAGCAACGGACAACAAGGATTATACAGGTGATCTGCTGATTTTAAAAGAAATGATCCTGAATTATGCCCGGAATGACGCCAATCTCTAATTTTCAGGTATACTGATCCCGACAGCCGGTGGAACAGATGACTGATTGACATTGCAATTTCAGAAAATCTGTGATATAGTAGCCACAATTGAATATGGAGTATTCAGGTGCCGGAGCAGCCACGTAAGTAGCTGGCTCCGGTGAAAAGGGAAGCAGGTGTAAGTCCTGCACGAACTCGTCACCGTAATTAGGGAGCTGAAGCCGATAGATCACTGGGAGACCGGGAAGATGGCGGATGCAATGATCTTCAAGCCGGGAGACCTGCCTGAATGCTGTACAGAAACATTTGTTTCAAAGCCACGAGTAACTGGTTGTACGTGTGGAATGCAGAAGCGACAGAAGCTTTTTGCATTCGTTTCTTATGTGTACAAACCCTTTACCTGATACAGGAAAGGGTTTTTGTTTTTGTTGCGAAAAACATGTTTCTGACTTACATATTTAAGAATACCGGGGCAAGCCCCAAAATCAAAAGAGACAGAAAACCTGTCAGAGGAGGAAACATGAAAAGAAGAATCGTAGCAGTAGTACTGGCAACCGTACTGGGCGCTGTATGCATCACCGGATGCGGCAATACCCAGGAGACCGTAGAGAGCACTGTACAGGTAAGCACTGAGGCTCAGACCACCCAGGCAGCGGAAACAGCAGCTACCGAAAGCACCGAAGATGCAAATCAGGCAGCAGCCGATGAAGTAGCAGCAATGATCGATGCCATCTATGTGCAGGAGAGAACTGAGAATACCGATAAGCAGTGTGTAGATGCCAAGGCAGCATGGGATGCACTGACCGACGCACAGAAGGAACTGGTAGAGGGAGAAAATGCAGATCCCGATTATTTCGGCAGAGATACCGGAGATGCTTCCAAGGATGATCCCCGCAATCAGGATGAGATCGGTGAGAACGAGATTTTGGTAGTAAGCTTCGGTACTTCCTTTAACGACAGCCGTGTGGCTGATATCAAGGGTATCGAGGATGCGATCGCAGCAGCCAATCCCGACTGGTCTGTAAGAAGAGCATTTACCGCACAGATCATCATCAACCATATACAGGCAAGAGATGATGAGCATATCGACAACATGGATCAGGCACTGGACCGCGCTGTGGCAAACGGTGTTAAGAACCTGGTAGTACAGCCTACCCATCTGATGCACGGGGCAGAGTATGACGAGCTGATGCAGGCAGTAGAAGCCTACAAGGATCAGTTCGCATCCGTAAAAGTCGCTGAGCCCCTGTTAGGTGAAGTGGGAGACGATGCAACCGTTGTCAATGCAGATAAGAAAGCAGTAGCAGAAGATCTGACCGCAGAAGCAGTGAAGACCGCTGGGTATGACAGCCTGGATGCTGCAAAGGAAGATGGCGTGGCATTCGTATTCATGGGTCACGGAACTTCTCACACCGCAAAGGTGTCTTACAGCCAGATGCAGACCCAGATGAACGACCTCGGTTATGCTAACGTATTCATCGGAACCGTAGAAGGTGAGCCGGAAGAGACTGCCTGCGAAGAAGTCATCAAGGCTGTTGCGGAAGCAGGTTACACCAAAGTGGTTCTTCGTCCCCTGATGGTAGTAGCAGGTGACCATGCCAACAACGATATGGCAGGCGAGGATGAGGATTCCTGGTTAAGCCAGTTCAATGCTTCCGGTAAGTTCGACAGCGTGGATACCCAGATCGCAGGTCTTGGCGGGATCAAGGCTATCCAGGATCTGTATGTGGCACATACCGCAGCAGCAATGGCTGAGAAATAAATAAGAATCAAGATTACAAATAAAATAAGGATTAAAATAAGTAATGAAAGCAAAGACATTAATGAATAAAATCATAATCGTGGGCGGACTGAGTGCCTGTCTGCTGCTTGGCGGCTGTGGAGCAGGTCAGGCAGCGAATGCGACATCCGCAGAAAGCACGGTTGCCGCACAGGAAAGCACCGTAACACCGACAGAGAGCACGGAAACGGCGGAAACTGTCAGCACAGAGACTGCGCAGGACAAGGCACAGCTTCCTGATGGTGTCTACACCGCTGAATTTTCCACGGACAGCTCCATGTTCCATGTCAGTGAGGCCTGTGACGGCAAGGGAACACTGACGGTAAAGGATGGTGTTATGACCATTCACATTTCCTTAGGCTCCAAGAAGATCCTGAATCTCTATCCGGGTCTGGCGGAAGATGCAGCCAAAGATGGTGCAGTACTGCTTGAGCCCACCACGGATACCGTGACTTACAGTGACGGCATGACGGAAGAAGTCTACGGCTTTGATGTACCGGTACCTGTGATCGGAGAGGAATTCGATCTGGCACTGATCGGTACCAAGGGAAAATGGTATGACCATAAAGTAAAGGTATCTGATCCGGTGGCAGAGGGTGCCGCAGACACTTTTGATCTGAGCGCCGTAGAAGACGGCAGCTACACCATCGAACTGACCATGGAGGGCGGAAGCGGCAGAGCAAGCATCCAGTCCCCCGCACAGCTTGCGATAGCTGACGGAGCGGCAACGGCGATTCTGGAATGGAGCAGCCCGAACTATGATTATATGCTGGTAAACGGTGAAAAATATCTGCCGGTAAATACGGAAGGCAATTCCGTATTTGAAGTGCCGGTGGAAGCACTGGATGCCCCCCTTACCATGATCGGTGATACTGTGGCAATGAGCACACCTCATGAGGTGGAATACACCGTAACTTTCCACTCTGAGACACTTGAGAGTGCAGAGAGCGGTAAGTAATACACATTGGTGCCTGCGGCTCAAACATTGCAGGCAATGAAAGGCATGAAAACTTTGAGGTCAGGAAGAAATAGAAGAAAATGGATCTATGTTCTGCTTCTTATGGGACTGCTGGGGCTTAGCGGCTGCGGCAGTCCTTCTTCTGCTTCTACGGAGACATCGTCGGAAGCAACATCGGAGGTTACCCAGGCAGCAGAGGCCACGCAGGAAGAACAGACAGAATTAGTAAAAACAGGCAGCATGGAGCTGCAATATGCAGAAAATTTTGCGGTGGATTACTACGAAGATGGTTATAAGATGCTGACAACGCTTCCCGATAGTAAACGGTATCTGTTAGTGCCGGAGGGACAGCCGGTGCCAAGGGGACTGGATGAGGATGTCAGTATCTTGCAGGAACCACTTCAAAATATATATCTGGTGGCATCCGGGGTGATGGATATGTTCGCCTCGCTGGATGCTGTGGATCAGATCCGGTTCTCCGGACAGAAGCAGGAAAACTGGTACATTCAGACAGCAAAGGATGCCATGGCGGCAGGGGATATGATCTATGCCGGAAAATACAGTAAACCGGATTATGAATTACTGGTGTCTGAAGGCTGTGATCTGGCGATCGAGAACCGGATGATCACGCACTCGCCGGAGGTGGTGGAAATGCTTCAAAGCTTTGATATTCCGGTGATGATCGAATATTCCAGCTATGAACAGCATCCTTTGGGAAAAGTGGAATGGGTCAAATTTTTCGGAGCTTTGACCGGAAAGGAAGCGGAGGCAGAAGAAGCCTTTGCGGAGCAGACAGAGATTCTGGAAAAAGTAGAAAGCGGGGAAAAAACAGGGAAGACCATAGCATTTTTCTATGTGACTTCCAACGGACTGATCCAGGTACGGCAGAGTACGGATTATATTCCGAAGCTGATCGAACTGGCAGGAGGAAGATACATTTTTGAGGATCTCGAGGACAGTGGAAGCGGACGCTCCACACTGAACATGCAGGTCGAAGATTTCTATGCCGGGGCTAAGGATGCAGACATCCTGATCTACAACAGCTCGATCGACGGTGGCGTGACCACGTTGGATGAACTGATCGGCAAATGCAATATTCTAAAAGACTTCAAGGCGGTACAGGAGGGGCAGGTCTATTGCACCACCAACGATATGTACCAGCAGTCCATGGCGATCGGGTATTTATTGCAGGATATGCATACGGTGTTGACGGACGATGATACCGCTAAGCTGCGTTATCTGTTTCTCTTACAGTAAGATGGAGAACCTGGAAACACAGCGTAAGCATAAGAGCGTTGGAATGAGATTAGAATACGATTGGAATACGAATAGGAAAAGAAGGAGAAAAACATGCAGCAGCGCAGAAAAATCAGATATCTCATAGCGTTTGTTCTATTGACGGCAGGCATTCTCGTGCTGTTGCTTTGCAATATAGGAATCGGAACAGTGGAGATCCCGCTGACAGAAATACTGACTACGGGAAGAACCAAAGAAGGCATGAATGCGAGGATTCTGTGGGAGATCCGTCTTCCCCGGACACTGGCGGCGGGGATCCTGGGCGGTGCGCTGGCACTTGCCGGGTATCTGTTGCAGACCTTTTTCCACAATCCCATAGCCGGACCCTTCGTCTTAGGAATTTCTTCCGGGGCGAAGATGGTAGTGGCACTGGTGATGGTATTTTTGCTGGGGAATACGGTCCGTGTCAGCTCCGGACTGTTGATCCTGGCGGCATTTTTAGGAGCTATGTTGTCCATGGGATTCGTACTTCTCATGGCGAGAAAGGTAGACAGCATGTCCATGCTGGTGGTCAGCGGCGTGATGATCGGTTACATCTGTTCTGCCATTACGGAACTGGTGGTGACTTTTGCGGAGGATGCGGATATCGTGAATCTCCACAACTGGTCGAGAGGAAGCTTTTCCGGAATGACCTGGGACAATGTGAAAGTGATGAGTATCGTGGTGGCAGTGACTTTACTTATGGTGATCCTGTTAGCAAAGCCGCTGGAAGCCTACCAGCTGGGTGAGACGTATGCACAGAATCTGGGAGTGAACATCCGGACGCTGCGGATCCTGCTGGTGGTGTTGTCCAGCGTACTTTCGGCATGCATCGTGGCATTTGCCGGACCCATCTCTTTTGTGGGGATCGCCGTGCCGCAGCTGATCCGGAAATTATTCGGCACCACAAAACCGTTACTGATGATACCGGCATGTTTCTTAGGAGGCAGTGTGTTCTGCCTGTTCTGTGATCTGTTGGCAAGAACCTGGATGGCACCCACAGAGCTTGGTATCAGCACAGTGACGGCAATCTTCGGAGCACCGGTGGTATTGTGGATCATGGTATCCAAAAGCAGACGGGAGCGTGGATAACTTACCTATGAAGACGCAGAAGCCTTATTATATTACAACGGAAAAAATAAGCGTGGGCTATGACGGAAAGCCTCTGATCGAAGAAGTGGAGATCGCACTCAGGAAGGGAGAGATCCTGACGTTACTGGGACCTAACGGTGCCGGAAAATCGACGATCTTAAAAAGTATTGCGAGACAGCTGTCCCTGATCGCGGGAACGGTGCGGCTGGACGGAGAAGATATGAAGTCGCTCACCGGGGCAGAACTGTCAAAAAAAATGGCAGTGGTAATGACAAAACGTCTGCGGGGAGAACTGATGACCTGTGAAGATGTGGTGGCCACCGGAAGATACCCTTATACCGGACGCTTCGGCGTGCTGCGGGCAGAAGATCATGCAGCGGTGCAAAACGCCATGGAACTGGTGCAGGTGGCAGATATTGGGGATTCTTTGTTTGACCGGATCAGTGACGGGCAGAGACAGCGGGTGATGTTGGCAAGAGCCATTTGTCAGGGGCCGGAGATACTGATCCTGGACGAGCCGACTTCTTACCTGGATGTGCGGCATAAACTGGAATTTTTATCGATCCTGCAAAAGCTGTGCAGGGAGAGAGAACTTACGGTGATCCTGTCCTTGCATGAGTTGGAACTGGCGGAGAAGATCTCCGATAGAATCCTGTGTGTGAACGGCAGGGCGGTGGACCGGATCGGAACGCCGGAGGAAGTCATGACAGCCGGCTATATCACCGAACTCTATGGCATCCGGATGGGAAGCTATGATGAGGGCAGCAGTGATATGGAGCTGGCGGCGCCGGAAGGAACACCGCAGGTCTTCGTGATCGCCGGAGCCGGAAGCGGACGGAAAATTTACCGGCGCCTGCAGAGAGCGGGGATCCCCTTTGTCACCGGGATCCTGCATGAAAATGATCTGGATTATCCCGTGGCGAAGGCACTGGCGGCGGAGGTGATCGCAGAGCATCCCTTTGAGCCGGTGGCACAGGAAAAAATACAGGCAGCGAAGAAACAGTTGGAAAAGTGTAACCGCGTTATCTGCTGTCGGGAGAATTTCGGTAGTCTGGAGACTTATCAGAGAGAGCTTTTAGAGTATGCAGAACAGCTGGGGAAGCGGATAGAAAAGTCAGAAAGCCCGGAGCAACAGCGAGGGTGTTAGAAAACAGAGAAACGAAATTCCCGGGATGTCGGTGGAATCTGTGGGATGGAGAAAACGATGGCAAAAGTTATTATGATACAGGGCACCATGTCCGGTGCCGGGAAAAGTCTCCTGGTGGCGGGCCTATGCCGGATCTTCCGGCAGGACGGTTATCGGGTCGCCCCTTTTAAATCACAGAATATGGCACTCAATTCCTATATCACGAAAGAAGGACTGGAAATGGGCAGGGCACAGGTGATGCAGGCGGAAGCGGCAGGGATCGAACCGCTGGTGTGCATGAATCCTATTTTATTAAAGCCTACCAGTCATACCGGCTCCCAGGTCATCGTGAACGGGGAGGTACGGGGAAATCTGTCCGCCAGAGACTATTTTGCCCATAAGACAGAACTGATCCCGGATATCAAGGCAGCCTTCCGCAAGCTGGAGACTTATGCGGATATCATTGTCATTGAGGGCGCCGGAAGTCCGGCGGAGATCAATCTGAAACAGAATGACATCGTAAATATGGGAATGGCGGCAATGGTGGATGCACCGGTACTTTTAGTGGGAGACATTGACAGAGGCGGCGTGTTCGCACAGCTTTTGGGAACCCTGATGCTGCTGACCGAAGAGGAACGGGAACGGGTAAAGGGATTGATCATCAACAAATTCCGTGGAGACAGCACGATTTTAGACCCCGGCATTCAGATGTTAACAGAACGGGGGCAGGTGCCGGTGCTGGGAACGGTACCTTATATGGAACTTACGCTGGAAGATGAGGACAGTCTGACGGACCGTTTCGATGCAAAACATGTGGGGAAGATCGATCTGGCTGTGATCCACTATCCCAGAATTTCAAATTTTACGGATTTTGATGTGTTTGAGCAGATGCCGGAGGTCAGTGTCCGGTATGTGACGAATGTAAGAGAGCTGGGAACGCCGGATCTGATATTTCTCCCCGGCAGTAAAAATACCATGGGAGATCTGAAATGGATGCGGCAGAACGGACTGGAGGCAGCGGTAAAACGTGCTGCGGGAAAAGTTCCTATTTTCGGGATCTGTGGAGGCTATCAGATGTTAGGTTATGAGATCGCAGATCCGGACAGCGTGGAGGAAGGCGGACGGATCCGCGGCATGGAACTGCTTCCGGTACGGACAGTGCTGCAGAAGGAGAAACATCGCTGCCAGACAGATGGAACTCTGGATGCAGTGGAGGGTATTTTCTCCGGACTTACGGGATGCGAGTTCACGGGGTATGAGATCCATATGGGACAGACAGTGTATTGCAACAGGGACGGCAGCGGTGCGAAGGGTACAATGGACAAGGCAGCCGGACCGGCAAACAGTGCAGAAAGCAATCGGAGCGCTTTCTGTGCAGACGATGCGACGAGAAACACGGAAATCACACAAGCGGTTATCGCTGATTCCACCGGCAGAATCTATGGTTCCTATATTCACGGTCTGTTCGACAAGGGGGAGATCGCCGGGCGTATGATACAGACCCTGGCCCGGGAAAAAGGCATCTCTCTGGAGGACGGCGTCTGGGAGGATTACCGCACTATTAAGGAAAGACAATACGATAAGCTGGCAGATACCCTGCGGGAATATCTGCGTATGGAGGAAATCTATGGAATGCTCAGAGAAGCCCGTATTTCATAACTATACCGTACGGGAATTGGCGCAGCTCCGGATCACGCCGCCGGACGAAGCAGTGAGAAAGCTTGTGAAAAAGCATTGGGACACTCTGGCAAAGCCGCTGGACGGCATGGGCAGCTTTGAAACCATCACGGCACAGATCGGAGCCATCTTAGGTACGGAAGTGATCGATATTCGTAAAAAGGGTGTGCTACTCTTCTGCGCCGATAACGGCATTGTAGAGGAGGGGGTGACCCAGTCCGGACAGGAGGTTACGCTGGCGGTGGCAAAGTCCATGGCCAGGAAGGGTTCCTCCGTCTGCAGGATGGCACAGAGCATCGGTGCCGAGACCATTCCCGTGGACATCGGGATAAATAGTGAGGAATCCATCCCCGGAGTATGGAACTGCAAAGTGTGCTCCGGAACAAGAAATTTCTTAAAAGAACCGGCTATGACGGAAGAAGAGACCGTCCGTGCCATTGCCACAGGAACCAGACTGGTACGGGAGTGTAAGGAAAAAGGATACGGTATCCTTGCCACCGGGGAAATGGGAATTGGCAACACCACCACCAGCAGTGCAGTGACAGCCGCCCTATTACAGTGTGAGGCAGAGGAAGTCACTGGCAGAGGCGCGGGACTGACAGATCAGGGACTGGCGCGGAAGCAACAGGTGGTGCGCACCGCCTTGGAAACCTATGATCTGTGGCATGCGGATGCCTTCACGGTATTGCAGACAGTCGGAGGGCTGGATATTGCCGGACTGACCGGTATGTGCATCGGCGGAGCCTTGTGGCATGTGCCCATCGTGCTGGATGGCGTGATCAGCATGGCAGCGGCCCTGGTGGCGGAGCGGCTGTTCCCCGGTGTGCGGGAATATCTGATCCCTTCCCATCTTGGGAAAGAACCGGCGGCAGTGAAGCTGGCAGATGCTTTGCAGCTGTCTCCGGTGATCCATGCGGGAATGGCACTGGGAGAAGGAACCGGAGCCGTTATGATGTTCACACTGCTGGATATGGCAATGAGCATTTATGGACAGAGCGCTACCTTCTCAGAAATCGAAGTGGAACAATATAGACGTTAACAGTTCAGCCATGAACATATCCGGGCGCAAAAATCATGCCTGCATGATTTTGTGAGCGAATGACGCGGGCTGAACATCCAGACGAATGGAGAAGCAACATGATGACACTGATCCTGGGCGGCAGTGGCAGCGGAAAATCCGCTTATGCGGAAGATTATCTGCTGCGGGCTGCCGGTGATAAGAACAAATATTATATCGCCACCATGCAGATCCGGGATGCGGAGATGCAGGCAAAGGTGGACAGGCATCACAGGCTGCGACAGGGGAAAGGCTTCACTACCATCGAACAACCTACGGAGTTGGAGCAGGCGGTCTTGCAAATGGAACCGGCAGGAGCGGTATTGTTGGAATGTATGTCAAATCTCACCGCTAACGAAATGTTTTCCGGGGAACAGCCTGTGGATCGTCAGACGGTGATCACAAAGATTCTGCAAGGTATGGAAGGATTAAGAAAACAGGCGGATCCGTTAGTCATTGTAACCAATAATGTATTTGAGGATGGAATGATCTACGATGATTCTACGATGGAATACATCGAGGCACTGGGGCGGATCAACGAACGACTTGCCGCGGAGGCGGACGAGGTCGTGGAAGTCGTAGCGGGGATCCCACAGCGGATCAAACCCGGCTCACCAGGAGCAAAAGCACAGAAACGGCAGGACAGCCGGGGATAGAAAGGAAACAGACATGCGAATTATCAAATCATTTTTCATAGCGTTTTCTATGTATTCCAAGATCCCCATGCCACAGTTTCAGTGGAAGGACGAGGACATGCGGTACGCCCTCTGCTTTTTTCCATGGGTGGGTGCGGTGATCGGTGCTTTGTGGTATCTGTGGAAATGGTTCTGTGACCGGTTCGCGGTGGGAACCCTGTGCTATGCTGTGGTGGGGACGGCAATACCGCTTTTGGTCACCGGGGGCTTTCATGTGGACGGTTTTTTAGATACCTGTGATGCACTGCATTCCTACCAGCCAAGAGACCGGAAGCTGGAGATCTTGAAGGACTCTCATATCGGGGCATTTGCAGTGATCATGCTTGCACTGTACGGACTGATTTTCCTGGGAGGATTCTCGGAGATCACGATACTGCGTATGCTTACTGTGACGGGAGCCGGATGCTTCCTGTCCAGAGTATTAAGCGGTATCGCAGTGGTGAGTTTCCCTTCGGCAAAGCAGGAGGGGACACTGTATCTGTTTGCGGATAAAGCCCACAAAAGGGTGGTAAAAAGTACTTTGTACGGACAGGGAATCCTTTGCATTTTATTTATGCTGTGGATATCTGTCGTGGCGGGAGGGCTCGCCGTGGCAGCAGCCCTGCTTAGCTTTGCGTATTATTACTATCGCAGTAAAAAAGAGTTTGGCGGCATCACCGGGGACACTGCGGGATATTTTGTGACACTCTGTGAGGGGTGTGTGGTGGTTGTCGTGGCAATCGCGGAAAGGCTGATGTAATGATATTGATCATTGGTGGATTTGCCCAGGGAAAACTGCATTATGTGAAGCAGAGTTATGTACGCTGTGAGGATGGACGGAAAGTGGCTGTTTTGGATGGAACACTGAAACTGCCCGCAGAGACAGGCGCTTTGCAGGTGATCGTCAATCATCTGCACCACTCTATCCGGGAGCAGCTGCGACAGGGAACCGCTCCGGAGGCAATGATAGAGCATTTCTACAAGGAACATCCGGACTGCATTCTGATCTGTGATGAGATCGGCAACGGCATCGTCCCCATGGAAGCGGAGGAGAGAATTTACAGAGAGCGCACCGGAAGAATACTGGAACAGCTGGCAGCGCAGGCAGATGAGGTGGTGAGAGTCGTATGCGGAATCGGACAGAAGATCAAATAGAGATTCATCTTACCCTCATCCGGCACGGAGCGACGCTTTCTAATAAAGAGGGTCGGTATCTTGGGAAAACGGACGAAGCTTTAAGTCCGGACGGTATCGGGACACTGGAAAAATCCGTGACAGACAGGATCTACCCAATTGCCGACGTCCTGTTTTCCGGTCCCATGAAGCGGTGTCTTGAGACCGCACAGATCCTGTATCCGGGGCAGACTCCTATCTGTATCCCGGAATGGACAGAGATGGATTTCGGTGCGTTTGAGGGACATAATTATCAGGAACTTTCAGGAGATCCGAACTATCAGAGATGGATCGACAGCGGAGGTACCCTGCCGTTTCCGGAAGGAGAGAGCAGGGAAGAGTTTATCCGCCGAAGTGTTGCCGGATACGAAAAAATGGTATATCACATGAAAAGGATCTGGGAGAGAAGTGCTGCATCGGGGCAGAGGGATCGCAAGATACAAAATGCATCCGCGGTGGTTCACGGCGGAACGATCATGGCGCTGCTTGGTCATTTCCTCGGTGGAGAATATTTTGACTATCAGGTAAAATGCGGACAGGGTTACAGTGGCAGGCTGGCATTTAAGGCAGGCGGAGGAACCCCGCAGTGGAAGGAATTTCGCCCGCTGTCGGAAGCTACAGTATCGGAAGCTACAGTATCGGAAGCTATAGTATCGGAAGCTGCAGTATCGGAACTTACAAAAGGAGAAACGAACGGATGAAATATCATATCCTGGCATTTGGAGCGGGATTTTTACTGGATCAGATCTTTGGCGATCCCTATTTTCTGCCACATCCCATCCGGGGAATCGGCTGGTTGATCGCGAAGACAGAAAAAGCACTGCGCAGTGGCAACCCACAGGAAGATTCCCCGGAGAGAGAGGCAGCGGAGCGTAGACAGGGGAAGCTTTTGGTGGCAATTGTTTTGCTGCTTACGGGAATGTTTACGGCATTGATCCTGGCGGGAGCATATGCACTTTATCCGAGGATCGGCATGGTGGTGGAGGCGGTCATGACCTATCAGATCCTGGCGGCAAGGTGTCTGCAGGTGGAGAGCGGAAAAGTATGGAAACATTTAAAGGCGGGGAATCCGGAGGCTGCCAGAGAGGCGGTATCCATGATCGTGGGAAGAGATACCCAGAATCTTACGGAAGAAGGAGTGGCGAAGGCTGCCATCGAGACTGTGGCGGAGAACACTTCCGACGGTGTGATCGCGCCGATGCTGTATACGGCACTGGGAGGGCCGGTGCTTGGATTTTTATATAAGGCAGTCAATACCATGGACTCTATGGTCGGCTATAAAAATGACAGATATCTGCACTTTGGAAGGGCGGCGGCGAAGCTGGATGATGTGGTGAATTTTTTCCCGGCGAGGATCAGCGCATTTTTGATGATCGGGGCGGCATTTCTCAGCGGAAAAAGCTATAACGGCAGGCAGGCATGGCGTATCTGGCGCAGAGACAGCAGAAAGCACGCCAGTCCCAATTCCGCCCAGACGGAATCCGTATGTGCCGGCGCACTGGGAATACAGTTGGCAGGCGATGCCAGTTACTTTGGCAAAGTCGTGAAGAAACCCTATATTGGAGATCCAAAACGGCAGGTGGAATATGAGGATATCCGGAGAGCCAATCGTCTGATGAACCGGACGGCATGGATCTGTGAGCTGTTGTGCCTGGGAATCCTGACCTGGGTGGCAGCGGGCTGTGGATGGTTATAACACGGCGGCTGGTAATCTGTGAAGGAAAGCTCTAAAAAGAAAACAGGTTCAAGAAAAGAAATGAGGAAACAACAGATGCAGCAGAACATACATGGTGGTGACATATACAGCAGACCGGTACGGCTGGATTTTTCGGTAAACGGCAATCCCTTGGGAATGCCGGCGGAGGCAAGGCTTTCACTTTTAGCGGCTATCGATCATGTGGGGGAATATCCCGATGCCGCAGCCGGCGAACTGACAGAGACAGTAAGTCATATGCTGTCGGTGCAAAGCGGCAGGGTAATTCCAAAGGAGTATCTGCTGTTTGGCAACGGGGCATCAGAACTTTTTCTGGCGATCGTACATGCACTTAAGCCGAAAAATATTGTGATCCCGGTGCCGTCCTTTTACGGATATGAGTATGCGTCGAAGGCGGCAGACAGCCATATAAAATATGCATATCTGTCGGAGGAGACTGCATTTTGCCCGGGGAAGGAATTGTTACAGGCGCTGACGGCAGACACAGATCTGCTGTTTCTTGCAAATCCCAACAATCCCACAGGGCAGCTGCTGGGCAGGGAATATCTGCCGGAACTTTTGGAACACTGCAGACAGCAGGGAATCATCGTAGTACTGGATGAATGTTTTATAGAGTTCTGTGAGACTGATAGAGAGCAGCCCAGGTCCCTGCTTGGGAAGATAGACCAGTATGAGAATCTGTTGCTGGTACGGGCGTTTACGAAAAGCTTTGCCATGCCGGGGGTGCGTCTGGGATATCTGGTGTGCAGTAATGAGGGGCTTCGGGAGAAAATCCGCAGACAGCTGCCGGAATGGAATCTGTCGGTGTTCGCCCAGAGAGCAGGCATCGTCTGTGCGGAGCAGGCGGAGCAATATCTGCAGGATACCGTGGAATATGTGAAAACAAAGCGGGCGTATCTTAGGGAAGGGCTGGAGGCACTGGGCATCCGGGTAGTGTCCGGAGAAGCGGATTTTCTGCTGCTCTACACCACACAGCCCATCTATGACAGATTGCTTGCAAAAGGCATCCTGATCCGCAACTGTGAGAATTTCCGGGGACTGGGAGAGGGCTATTACCGGATCGCGGTGAAGAAGCAGGAAGAGAATGAAGTGCTGTTACGAGAACTTGCTATGGGAGACTGATTTATGGATAAAACGAACATCGAATATGTATTGCCGGAAGAGATCGAGATGCGAAGCTTTGAGATCATTGCGGCGGAACTGGCAGAGAGGGGAATCACGTTGCCTGCGGAGCAGGATATGATCACCAGACGGGTGATCCATACCAGTGCGGATTTCGATTATGCGGAGACGATGACCTATTCGGAAAATGCAGTGGAGATCGCCAAAAACCTGATAAAAAACGGTGCGGACATTGTGACGGATACGAATATGGCACTGGCAGGGATCAACAAAAAGGTGCTGGCTTCTTTTGGAGGCGAAGCCCATTGCTACATGGCAGACGCAGAGGTGGCAGCAATGGCGAAGGAACGCAGGACCACCCGGGCAGCGATCAGCATGGAACTGGCAGCAAAACGGGAAAAGCCGGTGATCTTCGCTGTGGGAAATGCACCTACGGCACTGATACAGATTTACGAGATGATGCAGGAGAGCAACTGGCGTCCGGCATTCGTCATCGGGGTTCCCGTGGGTTTCGTGAATGTGGAAGCCGCCAAGGAACTGATCCTTCAGACGGAGGTGCCCTATATTATCAACCGCGGAAGAAAGGGCGGCAGCAATGTGGCAGCCGCCATCTGTAATGCATTGTTGTATGAGCTGAGGAAGGAAAGGTAGAGGCATGCGGTATGGATTTACCACAGGAAGCTGTGCGGCAGCAGCGGCGAAGGCGGCTGCTTATATGCTGTTGACCGGCAGGGAGAAAACTAAGATCACCATAGAGACACCCAAAGGCATCCCCTATACGGCACAGATCCTTAGAATCTGTCGTAAGGAGCGGGAGGTCAGCTGCGCCGTGGAAAAAGACGGTGGGGATGATCCCGATATTACCACCGGGGCATTGATTTGCGCGAAAGTTTCGTTTCCGGAAGAAACAGGCAAGGAAGCCCTGGCCCGGGTCGTGATCGATGGCGGCTTCGGCGTCGGTCGTGTGACGAAACCGGGACTGGATCAGCCCGTGGGAAATGCAGCTATTAATCACGTCCCAAGAGAGATGATCGAACGGGAAGTATTACAGGTGTGCCAGGTGCTGGATTATCGTGGAAGCCTGTCAGTGGAGATCTCTGTGCCGGAGGGCGAACATCTGGCAGAGCGGACATTTAATCCGAGACTTGGCATCGTGGGCGGCATTTCGATCCTTGGTACCAGCGGTGTCGTGGAACCCATGAGTACCCAGGCCATTTTAGATACGATCCGCGTGGAACTTAGGCAGCAGCGGGCACTGGGAAGAGAAGACGTGGTGATCTCTCCGGGCAATTATGGACTGGATTTTTTGAAAAATACCTATCACTATGATCTGGATAAAAGTGTAAAATGCAGTAACTTTATCGGTCTGACGATCGATATGGCGGTGAAAGAGGGCTTCAAACGTCTGCTTCTTGCAGGACATATCGGAAAACTCATTAAAGTGGCGGGCGGTATTATGAATACCCATTCCAGAGAGGGTGACTGCCGGATGGAGCTGTTGACCGCTTTTGCCGTAAAATGTGGTGTGGCGGCAGTGGATGCTGCAAAGCTCCTGTCCTGTGTCACCACAGAGGAAGCCGTGCGGATCCTGGATGAGTGCGGCAGGAGACAGGAAGTCATGGATTATGCCATGGAGCGTATTTTATTTTATTTGGAGAAGCGGGCGCAGGGAAAGCTTGCGATCGAATGTATCATGTATGCCAATGATTTCGGTGCATTGGCGAAAAGTAAGGAGGCGGAGGAATGGTTTACTTTGTTGGCGCAGGAAGCGGAGCAGCAGATCTGATCACGGTGCGGGGCATGCACATGCTGCAACAGGCGGATGTCATCATCTATGCGGGATCGCTGGTGAACCCGGAGCTGTTAGAATATGCCAGAGCAGACTGTGAGATCCATAACAGTGCGCACCTGACCTTAGAAGAAGTGCTTAAGCTCATGCAGGAGGCACAGGCGCAGGGGAAAATGCTGGTGCGTCTGCACACCGGAGAACCCAGCATCTATGGTGCGGTGCGGGAGCAGATGGATGCACTGGACGAGCTGGGAATCCCTTATGAGAGCTGTCCGGGAGTCAGTGCCTGCTTTGGTGCGGCGGCATCGTTAAATCTGGAATATACCCTGCCCGGTGTTTCCCAGACCCTGATCATCACCCGTATGGAAGGGCGGACCGGAGTGCCGCAGAAGGAGAGCATCGAAAGTCTGGCAGCCCATCATGCTTCCATGGCGATCTATTTAAGCACGGGAATGCTGCGGGAACTGAGCCACAGACTGATCTCAGGCGGTTATGCGAAGGACACCCCCGCAGCCCTTGTCTACAAGGCAACCTGGCCGGAGGAAGAGGCTTATATCTGTACGGTGGAGACACTGGCACAGGTAGCGGAAGAACATGGCATCAAAAAGACAGCACTGGTACTGGTGGGGGATGTTATCACCCATGGAAATTATCAGAAGTCGAGGCTGTATGCGGCAGATTTTACCACAGAATTCCGTCAGGCAAAATGCGGTGCCATACAGGCAGAGGAAACGCAGGAGGAGCGGCGTGAAGATTAGTGTGATCAGCTTTACGGAAACAGGACAACAGCTGGCGGAGCGGATCCGGGAGAGCATGGACGGGGAAACTGCGGTCACGCTCTATACCAAATGCTCCCGACTGGAAAAAAAGACGGTACCGGCTGTGGATGACAGCGATGCAGACACAATCTGCGTCAGGAACAGCCTGTCAGCGTGGGCGGGAGAGCAGATGGCGGCCCGCCATGCACTTATATTCATCGGTGCCTGTGGGATCGCGGTCCGTGCCATTGCCCCCTGGATCATGGATAAACTGCACGACAGTCCGGTACTGGTGGCAGACGAGATGGGGAAGTATGTGATTCCCTTGTTGTCCGGACATGTGGGTGGAGCCAACGAACTGGCGGTCCGTCTGGCGGGAGCATTGGGTGCCGTACCGGTGATCACCACAGCCACAGACTTACATGACAGTTTTGCGGTGGATATCTTTGCCAAAAGGAATGATCTGCGGATCTGCAATCGGGAGGGGATCGCCAAAGTGTCGGCAAAAGTACTGGCAGGCGAGGAAATTACCATGTCCGTACAGACAGGGCATCTGGCAGTGGATGAGACCATTCCGTCAGGGATCCGGCTGTGTGCGTATCCTCCTGCGGAAAAAGTGGATGTCCTGATTGCGGACGACACGGAAGAAACATTTCGAAAAGAGTCAGCAGAACTACTGCTGCAGCCGAAAAAATATATTCTGGGTGTGGGCTGCAAGAAGGATACGGACAGCGCAAAGATGGATCTATTTTTGAAAAAAATACTGGAAGAACAGGGCATTGTCATAGAGCAGATCGCAGCATTGGCTTCTATTGACGTGAAAAAAGAGGAACGATGCCTGCTGGAATTCAGTGAAAAATACAGGATACCGTTTTGGACGTATACAGCACAGGAATTACAGGCAGTGCCGGGAGAATTTCACGGTTCCGAGTTCGTAAAGACACAGGTGGGCGTGGACAATGTATGCGAGCGCGCCGCCCTGAAAGCAGCCGGGACAGGCGGATGGATCCTCTTAGGCAAGCAGGCACAGGATGGCATGACCGTGGCAGTTGCAGAGAAAACATGGAAAGAGCGGATTCGGATGTGGCTTGGAAAAGATAGAAAGAGGCAAAACGGATGAGTAACAGAATCTATATCGTGGGAATAGGTCCCGGCAGGGAAGAAATGATGACAGGAGAAGCCATCGCTGCGCTGGAGCAGGCAGATGTGATCGTGGGTTATACCGTATATGTCAAATTATTGGGAGAACGTTTTGCAGGGAAAAAACTGCTGACCACCTCTATGCGGCAGGAGACAGAACGCTGCGAATTGTGTTTTAGGGAGGCGGAAGCCGGGAAGCGGGTGGCATTGATCTGCAGCGGCGACGCCGGTATCTACGGCCTGGCATCGCTGATGTATGAGCTTGGAGAAGAACATCCCCAAACGGAACTGATCGTGATCCCCGGTATTACAGCGGCAAGCAGTGGGGCGGCGGTACTGGGAGCACCCTTAAACCATGATTTCTGTGTGATCAGCTTAAGCGACCTGCTGACTCCCTGGGAGAAGATCGAAAAGAGACTGCGGGCGGCAGCAATGGGAGATTTTGCCATGGCAATTTACAACCCTTCCAGCCACAGGCGAAAGGATTATCTGCAAAGAGCCTGTGATATTTTACTGGAAACCATAGAAGGGGAGCGCCCCTGCGGCTATGTGGAAAACATCGGCAGAGAAGGCACCCGGGCGGTGACCTGTACGCTGCGGGAATTAAGGGACCGGGAAGTCAATATGTTCACCACGGTATTTATCGGCAATTCGGAGACGGAGATCCTTAGGGACAAGTTGATCACAAAGCGCGGATATCATGTGGAGAACAACATACATTAAGTTCTCTTTGGGAGGAGAGCAGGATGAAAAAAATAGTAATTTTTGCGGGAACCACAGAAGGACGGCGACTGTCGGAAATCCTGGCAGATGCCGGAATCGCGCATACCGTATGCGTGGCAACGGAATATGGTGAGATCGTGATGCGGGAACAGACGGATGCGGAGGCGGCAGGGACAAAGGGGCAGCC
>OGND01000687.1_pt1 | contig 18774 bp, 13 predicted proteins | sample 1573381 | NCBI WGS metagenome assembly OGND01 (sample SAMEA2581989, study PRJEB24529) | metagenome | biome: Human gut stool | place: China | collected 2011
ACGACAACAGCCGTATCGGAGAAGCTCTTGGCGTTGTCCAGCATCGACTGTGTATAGTAGGTCTGGTTGTTGATGTCAGGCTCATACAGGCGGCCGGACTGCTCGGGCCAGGCGCTCAGGGTGCGGGTGTACTCGCGGCCATCCTGGAAATCCTTGTACATGTCGGTCAGCTCTGTGTTGTACGCAACGCCGTAGGCAGTCAGCGCGGCCAGCAAATCAGTGTTGACACCGGACACGCCGCCGGAGCCGGAACCGCCGCCCAACCAAAGACGTTGATCTTCTTGTTGTCAGCGGCCAGCGGCAGGGTGTTGTCGTTGTTCCGGACAAGGACAGTTCCCTCGGCCTCGACATCAGCGGCCAGCGCTTCCGCCTTGACCTTGGTGTCGGCAATTTCAGCGTAGGAATAGTGGCCGCTGGGTGCGCCGATGGCGCCTTCTTTGTGCAAATTGCGGCATAGTAAAAAAGCCTTCCCCTGTGGGGGAAGGTTGACGCCGCTACAGGGGTGAGCATGGCAGCCGCCGCAAGGCTCCCGGGTCGATGACGAGCATCGATTCCTAACTACTTCTGCGGCAGCAAAATCCGCACCGTGAACCACTCATTCTCCCAGTGCAGGGTCAGCGTGCCGCCGTGGGCCTCGGCGGTAGCGCGGACGCTCTTCAAATCGTAGCCGCCGTGACTGCTGCGGGCGGGCAGGCCGTCGGGGCCAAGCTCCACGGGGTCAGCGCAGTAGTTCTCAAACCGCAGCATCACAAAGCCGTTCTGTGCGTAGATGGCGGCCCGGATCAGCCGCTTCTCGCTGTCCGGCTCAGTCAGCACACTCTCGGTGGCGTTGTCCAGCACCGTGCCCACAATCGTGCAAATCTCCCCTGTCGTCAGAAAGTGCAGCAGCGTACCGTCCGCCACACAGGTCAGATTGATGCCGTGCTGCTGGCAGTAGAGCGTTTTCGCCGTCAGCAGCGTGTCCAGCACAGGGTTGCCGGTCTTGTTCTCGGCCTCGTACCGACGGATGCCGCTCTCCATTTCGGCCAGCGCGGCGTCCTGCTTGGCCTGGTCGCGCTCGGCACGGATGGCCGCGATCTGCATTTTCAGCTCATGATAGCGGCGGTTAATAAGGCGGATGTTCTCCTTGCTCTGCCTGTACTGCTCATACTGGCGGCGCAGGACATTGTCCATGGCCGTCAGCTCGCTGTGCAGTGCGGCCTCGCGCAGCTGCTCGTGCTGGACCGTCAGGATCAGCACGCCCGCCATATCCACCAGCGTGCGGATGTAGAAAATGCTCATCACGCTCATCGTGACACCGTTGTCGGAGATAAAGCTCAGATTGCTGACCGCAAACGCCGTGACCGCCATGACGACAGCCATCAGCGTCGCCGCTGCGGTAATGGTCAGCCGCGTGGGCGCAGCGTGGCGGCGCTCAAACCAATACAAAAAGCCGTAGATCGCTGTGTAGACCGCCGCCAGCAGCAGTACTGAAAGCGGTGCTGTAGCCCGCTGCTGCGGCCAGAGTACGCAGTGGAGCTGCCACTCCACGCTGGCGGCCAGCTCCGCCAAAATGAACGCGCGGGCGCAGCTGTAACCGGCTTCCAGTAAATTCATCTCACGCGTGCCCCACAGATACAGGTACAGCCACGCGATGGCCGCGACCATGCAGGGCAGCCACCACGCCAGCGGCACACTGCCGGTAAGCTGCAAAAACACGCCCAGCTCCGCGGCCCACCCCGCCGTGGCAGCATAGGTCACAGGCTTTGCAGCGCGGGGCGGCGCGGCCTGCGCGTAGACCAGCACGGCAAGAACCTCTGCCAGCGCCGTGTACAGCCGCGGGATGTCCGGCAGCGTCATCATGCGCCCTCACCCCCGATGTAGTCCGCCAGCGCGGCCAGAAACGCCCTGCGCTTGGGGCGGCTGATCTGCGGCTCATGCGGGCCGACCTGCACCGTGTTCTGCTGCACGCCCGACACCTGCGCGAGCTTCACAAGATAGCCGCTGTTACGCCGCGCAAACAGACGGCCCGCCAGTTTTTCCTCCAGCGCCTTCAGCGCGCCGGGTGCGGAGAAGTCGCCGTCCTCGGTGTAAAAATGGAAGCGGTGGCCCTCACTCTCGATATAATAGATCGCAGCAGCGTCCAATCGGCGCATGCCGCCGTCCACCGGCACAGCCAGATAATGCCGCGTCCGCTTGGCCAGCTGGTTCACAGCCTTTTGCAGCTGCTGCGAGAACGCAAAGTACGGCACAGGCTTGAGCACGTAATCCAACGCACCGACGGCGTACCCCTTGATGGCATACTGCGCCATGTTCGTAATAAAAATCAGCAGCACATCGCTGTCCAGCTCGCGGATACGGCGGGCAGTCTCCATACCGTCCAGATGCTGCATCTCTACGTCAAGAAAAATTATGTCGTAGACCGGGCGGTAGTCCTCAAGGATTTCGACGCCGTCGGTGAACATTGTCACCTCAAACTGGGTGCCATACTGCCGCGTGTAGCGCTGCACATACCCCGCCAGCTGCTCCCGGACGGCGGCCTCATCCTCTACGATTGCAATGCGGGTCATCCGCAGTGCCTCCCCTTCTGTTTTTTTCTTTAGTATAGCATATTGCCGCGGTGCATGGCAACAAGAATGACCCTCCCGAGCCGTTTGCGGCTGTTGTTGGATCCCCGGGAGGATGGATGAATTTCTCCCCTACAAAACAAAAAGAGCCGCTGACTTAGACAGAAGTCAGCGGCAAATGAAAGCACTCCACAAAGCGGCAATCATTATGAAAAAAGCCTTACGTTTCCGTAAGGCTATTTTTGGTGCAAAGTTTGCCAACAAAGCCGAACCCGCCACCCTGAACCGTGCCACCGGCGTGGTGCTGGTGATGCTGGGCGTTGCCATTCTGGCCGTCAATTATTTATAAGCACCGTAAAAGGGGCCGCAGCCAAAATTGGCTGCGGCCCCTTATTTTGTCAGGCGGTTACGCCTGTTTTGCCTCCCCTTCCGGGAAGATGATTTTGTTGACGAAGAAGAATATCACCATCGAGATACCGCCGTTCAACACAGTAGTGCCGATGTTGTAGATGAAGTCCGGCACCAGCAGGCCTGCCACCGCCACCCAGATGCAGTTGATGGAGTTGACGATGCAGGTGATGATGCAGAACGCCACCACATACCAGGCAATCTGCTTGGCCAGATTGCCCTTGCTGCGGAACACGAAACTGCGCTGAATCGGAAAGTTGATGCACTCGCCGATGACCATTGCCACCATATAGGCACAAAAGTACGGCAGACCGCCGTGGGCGGAGTCATACCCCAGAATGTTCCACTGGAAGGTCTCGCCGAAAAGCGTCACCGGGATGCCCGGCCAGCCGAAGTCCACCACCGGCAGGCCGCTGAACGCGGCAGGCAGGAACTGCAGCAGCAGATACTTGAATACGGTAATCAGGTTGGATACGATGACGAACAAACCGCCCTCGCGCACCCACTTGGCAGCGGCCGGGTGCTTGGCCGCAAAGCTATTCCAAAACTGCATGGTCTGCTCCTATTCAGCTGTTGCGCAGCCGGCCTTCCAGCTGCGCGTTGAGAATCACGTTCTTGACCGCTTCCACAATGACACGGCACAGGCCGATAATCCAGAAGCCCTTGGCCTCCATCACGATGCCGTCCACCATGCCCATGCTGATTGCGCCGTTGGTCATCTTGGCCAGAGCGCGCAGCGGCATATTGTACTGGAACATCACGTTCAGGTCCGGCTTGCCTCTCTTGTAGCTGGCCGTCAGCAGGGTGTGCAGTACCAGCCAGACCAGCCAGCAAATGGGGCTGCGGCTGTGGTTAAGCTCACCCAGCGTCATATTGCGGTCGATGCGGACCTTGTCCTCCGGGATGAGGCAGCCCATCAGGGTCTCCCACTCGGCATCGGGTACGCTCTGCACCTTGCCGCTTTCGTAGTGGGGCAGGCTCTTGCCCGCGTAGGGGTTGGGGGCCTCGGTGCCGGCCACCTCCACAACAGCCGTCAGGCGGATGTCAGCGGAGGAAGCGCCCACGCGGATTTCGTAGCTGCCGCCCTCAACTTCCCAGCTGTCGGTCTTGGTGTTCCAGTAGCGGAACGCCTTGTCGTCCAGCGTCAGGGTCACGGTCTTGCTCTCCCCTGCAGCCAGCTGCACCTTGGCAAAGGCCTTCAGCTCCTGCGCGGGGCGGAACACCTTCGCGTCCGGCTTGGCAATGTACAGCTGCACAATCTCGGCACCGGCACGGTTGCCGGTGTTCTTTACGGTCAGGGTCACGCTGTGGGCGTCTGCCTTCAGGTCAGAGTAGGCAAAGTTCGTGTAGCTCAGGCCGTAGCCGAAGGGGAACGCCACCGGCACGCCCGCGGTCTGGTAGTAGCGGTAGCCCACGTACAGCCCCTCACGGTACTGCACGGTGCGGCCCTTGCCCGCAAAGTTGTCCTTGGCGGGGGTGTGCTCATAGGCGTTGGCCCAGGTTTCCGCCAGCTTGCCGCTGGGGTTGACCTTGCCGGTCAGCACATCGACCATAGCGCCTGCACCGGCCTGACCGCCCAGTGCGCCGTAAACCAGCGCCTTGCAGTGGGTCAGCCACGGCGTTTCCAGCGATGCACCCGCGCTGAGCACGACCACGGTGTTGGGGTTTGCCTGCTGTACAGCCTGCAGAAGCTCAATCTGGTTGTCCGCCAGCTTCATATCGGCGCGGTCCAGACCCTCGCTCTCCTTGATTTCATCAAGGCCCAGGCAGAGCAGAACCACGTCCGCCTTGGTAGCCAGCGCGGCGGCCTCAGCCTTCTTGGCGGCATCGGGCTTGCCCTGCCGGTCAAAGCCGGTGGCAAAGCCAACGCTGTTCAAGCCGCTTTCCTTGAGACATTCGAGGAAGGTGTCCACCTTGATGGAGTTGACCGCGCTGGAGCCTGCGCCCTGATAGCGGGGTGTCTCGGCAAAGTCACCGATAACGGCCACGCGGGCACCGGCGGCCAGCGGCAGCAGGCCTTCCTCGTTCTTGAGCAGGACGGTGCTCTCTGCGGCGGCGCGGCGGGCCAGCGCATGGTGGGCGTCGGCGTCAAACTCACGGCTGTGATTTTCCACAGCGGCGTGGGTGTCAAAAACCAACGTCAGCAGCTCATCCAGACGGGCGTCAACGTCCGCCTCGGTGATTTTGCCGGTCTCCACTGCCTTCAGCAGCTCGCGGACGGCATCCCCGCCGGGGGCGGGCATTTCCAGCGTAGAACCGTTCTTTACGCCCAGCGCATGGTCATTGCTGCCGCCCCAGTCGGTGACAACCGCGCCGTCAAAGCCCCAGTCCTTGCGCAGGATATCCTGCAGCAGATGGGCGTTCTCGTTGGCGTAGGTGCCGTTGATGAGGTTGTAGCTGGACATAATGGTTTTGGGATGTGCCTCTTTGACAACAATCTCAAAGCCGGTCAGGTACAGCTCGCGCAGGCTGCGCTCGTCCACCACGGAGTCGGACGCCATACGGCGCAGCTCCTGGCTGTTGACGGCGAAATGCTTGGGGCAGGCGGAGATACCCTCGGACTGGATGCCGCGCACATAGCCTGCGGCCATCTTGCCGGAGAGGTAGGGGTCCTCGGAGAAATACTCAAAGTTGCGGCCGCAAAGCGGGCTGCGCTTGGTGTTTAGGCCGGGGCCCAGCAGGACGGAGACCTCCTGTGCGGCGGCCTCCTCCCCCATTGCCTGACCGACCTGCTCGCCCAGTGCGGGATCCCAGCTGCAGGCCACGGTGGCTGCTGTGGGGAAACAGGTTGCGGGTACGCTGGGGTTCAGCCCCAGATGGTCCGCAGCCCCGGCCTGCTTGCGCACACCGTTGGGGCCGTCGGACAGGGTAATGGAAGGAATACCCGCCTTTTTATACCCCCGGGTGGTAAAGACCGTCTCGCCGGAGAGCAGTGCGCATTTTTGTTCAAGGTTCAGTTGTTGGATGATTTCTGCGTTTTTCAAGGGTAGGCACTCCTTTTTTATTAGGCAATACCGCGCAATTTCAAGTCACGGTCATGCACTTGCATTGTGCGGTATTGCGGGGGTTATTTTTATGCGTTCTTGTTTTCGGCTCTGGCGGCCTTGGCGGCCTTGTACAGCTTGACATCACGGACAATGCCGCGGATCGCCAGTGCAAACAGTGCCACGGCAACAAGGTCGATCAGCGCAACAAGGTGACGCCAGCCGAGCACAGCGGGCTTAAAGTCGTGGCGCAGCGCGGCGGTATCGCCGATGCTCTCGGCATAGTCGCGGTTGGTCACGCGGACATGCAGATACATATACAATGTCTGCTTTGCAGCGCGGCGCAGGGCCTGCAGATAGCTGTTGGAGCCGGTCTCAAAGGCCATCTTGCCGCCGATGAAGCCAGCCATCCACAGGCTGCCGCCTGCGCGCAGGGCTTGGTCACCGTTCATATAGCTGTGATGGTCGCAGTAGTCGGTAATCACAGCGCCGTCAAAGCCCCACTCGTCACGCAGGATGCCGGTCAGCAGCGCCTCGCTGCCGCCAGCCCAAACAGCGCCGATACGGTTGTAGCTGCTCATCAGGCCGACAGCGTCATAGTCCTCGACCAGCATCTGGAAGGGACGCAGATAGATCTCACGCAGAGCCTGCTCGGTCATCCACGTGTAGACAGAATCACGGTAGATGCCGCTTTCACCGTCATTGCAGATAAAGTGCTTGACGTAGGTGTAGACACCAGCGTCATTGGCGCCCTGCACGGTGTTGCCGCAGATGACGCCGGACAGCAGGCTGTCCTCGGAATAATACTCGTAGTTACGGCCGTTGAAGGGGCTGCGGTGCATATTGGTGGCAGGCGCATACCAGCCGGTATAGCCGTTCTGCAAAGCCTGCGTGCCGATGGTGTGGCCCTCCTCCTGGGCCAGTTCGCCGTTCCACGTCTGGGCCAGCGTGCTGGAGTTCGGGAAGCCGGTGCCAGCGCCCATACCGGTGAAGCCGCCAATCTGGGAGGGGCCGTCAGCGTCCTTGCTCTTGATCTTGCCGACGCTCTTGAGCTCGGCCAGACCGCCGTAGGCGTTGATGTACATATTTTCCATCTCATTCACGGTCAGCTCATCGAGCAGCGCATCCCACTGCGGGTCATTGAAGTCAGCGCCCAGCTGGAAGCCGAGGTCGGTGGTCTTGCCGTTGTCCTCAATCTTCAGACCGTTCTTTGCGCCGGTGGTGATGGCCTCGTCGGCCTCATTGATGTAGCCGTTCGCCATATCGGCGGTGTAAAGGTTCAGTGCCTTGACGTTGTCGGTCATGGCACGGCTGGGGGTGTTGGCCTTGGGGAAGGTGCCCGCAAAGTCAGCGCGGGTCATGTAGGTGATGTTCTGGTTGGAGTCGCTGCCGTCCAAGCTGACGCCGTCAATGGCATCGCTGCCGGTGAACTTGTTGCCGACCTCGTTGCCGGAAACACTGTCGGTGGGATACTGCACATTGGCGGGCAGCGTGCAGGTCAGGGTTGCCTTTTCGGCATCGTCCACGGTGTGGGCATCGTGGCGCACAGTAAAGATGTAATCGCCTGCGTCCAGCTCATAGCCGGTGAAGCCGTTGTGATTGGCATCGTAGGCGTCATAGCTGGCCATATCGGAGACGGGAACGGTCAGGGTAACCTCCTCGCTCTCGCCGGGCTGCAACTCCTTCGTCTTGGCGAACGCGCCCAGCTCCACGCTGGACTTTTCAATCTCGCCTGCAATATAGGGTGCGGTGTAGTAGAGCTGCACAACATCCTTGCCAGCGCGGTCGCCGGTGTTGGTGACGGTGACCTTCACGGTCACATCGCCGTCCTTCGTCAGGGTGGCACCGTTGGCGGAGGCATCGGTCACCTTCCAATCAAAGCTGGTGTAGCTCAGGCCGTAGCCGAAGGGATACTGCACAACGGCGTCATAGCCGGTGCCGTGCTCGTTGGAAACGCCGTCCCAGTAGCCCTCGGCGTCAGCGGTCTCGTACCATTTGTAGCCGATGTAAATGCCCTCGGCGTAATCTACATAGGAGACCTGCTCATAGGCATCGTAGGTATCGAGGTTGCCGCTGACGGTGCCGTCCGCCGGGTACAGACCCTCGGCATCGGCGTAAGCGCCCACGCCCTCCATACCGGCGTTGGCATAACTGGCGGCTGTGGTCAGATCATACGCCCAGGTGTCAGCGGTGCGACCGCTGGGTTCTTTGTCGCCCCACAGCACGGCGGGGATGGCGGTTGCGCCCTCGGAGCCGGACAAACCGGCAATCAGGCAGGCATCCACGCCGGGGATGGTCTCAATCTGGCCCAGCTCCATAACGTTGGTGGAGTTGATGAGCACTACCACATGGGCGTAGTTGGCACCGACATAGGTCAGCAGATTTTCTTCCTCGGTGGTCAGCTCCAGCATCGTGCGGGTGTCGTCCACCACAATGTCGTCGCCTTTTTCAGTGCGCTTGTACTGCTGCTTGGTGGCGTCGTTGCTCTCGCCTGCCAGACGGCCAATCACGACGATGGCCGTATCGGAGAAGTTCTTGGCGTTGTCGAGCATCGACTGGGTGTAGTAGGTGGTGTTGCTGATGTCAGGCTCGTACAGGCGGCCGGATTGCTCGGGACGGCTCTTCAGCGTTTTGGCGTATTCACGCCCGGGCTGGAAGTCCTTGTACATATCGGTCAGCTCGGTGTTGTACTCAATGCCGTAAGCGGTCAGGGCGGCCAGCAGATCGGTGTTGACGGCGTTCACGCCGCCGGAGCCGGAGCCGCCGCCCAGCCAGGCGGTGGAGGCCCAGCCGAACACGTTGACCTTTTTGGTGTCGGCGCTCAAGGGCAGCGTGTTGTCGTTATTCTGCACCAGAACGGTACCCTCGGCCTCAACCTCTACGGCGAGGGCCTCGGCCTTTACTTTGGTGTCTGCAATTTCCGCGTCAGAATAATGACCGCTTGGTGCGCCGAAAAAGCTATCAATAATCGTTGCCATCGTGGACAGGAAATAGGTGCCTACCAGAAGCGCAACCAACAGAATCACGGACAGCACCAGCCCAATCCCGTGCAATACGGGATGCGGCTTGCGAACCTTAGGTTGCTTTGTCATTTGCTTCTTTCTCCTTACTTGCTTTTTCCTCTCATAACACTTGCAAGCCGGTACCATGCTTTTGTGTTGATTCTATTGTAGCAGAGAAATGCCCCAATGACTCATTTTTTGCATAATCTGTTGTTTTTGAAGCATAACTTGCAAAAAAGCCAAAATGCGCAGGCGTTTTCCTGCGCATTTTGGCTAAGTTTTATAGGCTTGTATTGTGCAAGTTGCTGTTTTTACGCTTTGTTGGCCTTGGCAGCAGCCTTGGCTTCCAGTTTTGCCAGCTTACGCTTGCTCGGCTTCCAGACGCGGAAGATGCGGTAGGCAAAGAACACCAGCAGCAGCGTGCAGAGGATGTTGACCACCGTGCGCACAACCGTGGCAATCTGCGGGCCGTCCTTGTAGACGCTGCCCGGCATAGCGTGGTTCATTGCCTTGGTGTTGGCCGTGGTGTACAGCACATGGTGCAGTGCCTCACGGGCGTAATGGTAGGTTTCCGGGTCGTTGGCGTCGTAATTATCCCAGCGGGCCGCGGACGTATCATAGGTCAGCTTCATATCGGCGCCTGCCTCAATCATCTGCTGGCCGAGCATAAATACGCCCGTGTTCGCGTTATCGGTGATGACTGCGCCGTTGAAGCCCCACTCGGTGCGCAGGATGCCGGTAATCAGCGCATAGCTGCCGCCGGTCCAGGTTGCACCGATGCGGTTGAAGGCCGTCATAACGCCCATAGCTGCAGGAATCGTGGTTTCTGCGTTCTGATAGCTGCCGTCCGCCTGCTTCTCGACATAGTTCAGCGTGATATCGTCCAGCTTCATGCACATCTCGAAGGGCTTCAGGTAAATTTCGCGGGCAGACTGCTCATTCAGCCAGGTTGCTGCACCGTACTGGCCTTCACGGTCGCCGCGGTGGTTTTCCTGGTCATTGAAGGCGAAATGCTTGATGTAGGCATACAGCCCCTTGGTGGCAGCACCATATACCTCCTTGGAGGCTACCGTGCCGGACAGGAACGGATCTTCGGAATAATACTCGCCGTTACGGCCGCTGAACGGCGTGCGGTGAATGTTCATAGAGGGCGCATACCAGCCGTCGCAGCCGCCGATAACCGCCTCATTGCCAATCATCGTGCCGTATTCCAGTGCCAGGTCCTGGTTCCAGGTCTGTGCCAGCGTCATCATATTGGGGAACATAGCGCCGGTACCGCCGTAAATCAGGCCGCTGGCAGTATCTGCATCAATCACAAAGGGCTTGCCGACGCTGTCGATGGCCGGCACGCCGTAGCCGGAGCAGGTAATGATGTTATAGTAGTCCTCTGCCGTCAGCTGGTCGAGCAGGTCATTCCACATCGGGTCGTCATAGCTCTTGCCGCGCAGGTCAATCAGGCTCAGACCATTCTTGGCGCCGTAGGTAATGGTATCGCTGTAGGTGTCCCCTACCGTCGGGTTGCCGGAATCTGCAGAATCCAGCTGCGCCACCAGCGCAGCATCCGCAGTCTTTTTGTACTGATAGGAAGCCGGGTTGCCGTCTGCATCGGTGCCGTTGATTTCGTTGCCCCAGGTGCTGATGACGTCACTGGGCTCGCCGTCCGGCTTGGGGAAGGTCCCGGTCCAGTCGCTGCGGGTCAGGTAAACAGCATCGCCCTTGGCAGCGTCCAACTGGTTGGTGATGGCCGCGCCCGTGCGGCTGTCCGTTGCGTAGGTCGTGGTATCGGTCTCGGTATTGGCGGGGGTGTACACAGCCGTGAAGGCGGCATCGCCGTCCGCTGTCATGCCATCGGCTGCGGTCTTGCCCTTGGCAGCCAGCACATTGTTGACAGCCTCATGGGCGTCCTTGGCTGCGGTGATGTAGTAATCCCCTGCATCCAGAATGTACGTCTTTGCGCCGTTGGCGTCATACGTCTTGAGCTGATCCTTGGTGAACGTGACGCTCACGGTCTCACTGGCGCCGGGGGCAAGCTCTGCGGTTTTGCCGTAGCCAACCAGCTCCACGGCGGGCTTCTCCACGCCGTTTGTCTTGTCATAGTCGGTGTAGGGGCTCTGCACATACACCTCCACAACGTCCTTGCCGGAAACGTCGCCGGTGTTCGTCACCGTAACCTGTGCGGTGCAGGTATCGCCGCTCCAATCAGCCTTGAAGTCACTCCAGTCAAAGCTGGTGTAGCTCAGGCCGTAGCCGAAGGGATAGATGACCTCCTTGGCATAGTCGTAATCGCCCGCGTTGCCCTGGCCGAGAACGGTGTCCTCGTAGCGGGTTTCATAGTAGCGATAGCCGACGTAGATGCCTTCCTCGTAGGTGACATAGTTGTACTTGGTGATATTGCCGTTCTCATCATAGTAGGCATAGTCGCCAAAGTTCTGTGCGGCCGGGGATGCGGAGGCATCGGCGGCAAAGGTGTCCACCGTGCGGCCGCTGGGGCTGACCTTGCCGGTCAGAATGTCTGCCATGCTGGCACCAATCGTGGGGGCATACAGCACAGACTTGATGTTGGGATAGTCTGCCAGCCAGTCCAGCTCCAGCGCTGCGTTAGAGTTGATAATCAGCACGGTATTATCATAGTTGTCGTTCAGGTATTGCAGGATTTCACGCTCGGTGGTGTCCGGCTCCAGATAGCTGCGAACCTTATCCTCCTGCGTGTCTGCGTGGTTGTACATGGAGCGCGGCATATCGCGGCCCTCGCCTGCCACACGCTTCAGCACATAGACCGGGGTCGTGCCCTGCACGCTGTCCAGCAGGCCGCTCTCGCCCTGCAGAACGGACAGCGGGCACTCATTGATGCGGAAGTTCTCGGCATCGCCGAAGCTGATGGAGCCGCTGGCCAGACCGTAGCCTGCACCGGCACCCGCGCTGTAGAAGTTCCATAGTGCCTCATTCACATTCAACCCGTGGGAGGCAAGTGCCGTGTTCAGCGGAGTGCCGCCGCCCATCAAACCGGCACCTGCATTCTGGTTGCTGTTGGCGGAAAACAGGCTGACAGTCGTTCCCTCTGCCAGGGGCAGGCCGCCGTCATTTTTCAGCAGGACAACGCCCTCGCTGTTGATGCGGTCGGTCAGGTCAGCTTCCGCAGCGCCGATATTGTCTGCCGTGTAATCAGACGTGTTGTAGTCAAGGTTCAGGCCGTCCGTCTGCACCTTGCTGTTATCCCACGACTTCTTGTAGCCCAGCATGGCATTGACCATACGGGCATACCCGGGCAGGATTACGTTGGCCGCAAACAGCAGAACCGCCATGACAACTGCCAGAACGCCCAGAATAGCGGTGTGCAGTACATGGCCCACGATTTGCAGCGGGGTCAGTTTTTTCTTTTGCATTTGCTTTTTCCTCCTTGCATTCTAAGGCACTGCGCAATCAGTGTCCATTCGTTGCACTCTTTATTATAATCATTTTTTCCGGAAAAGTTGCTTTTTTGCATAATCTGTTGTTTTTGAAGCATAACTTGCAAAAAAGCCAAAATGCGCAGGCGTTTTCCTGCGCATTTTGGCTAAGTTTTATAGGCTTGTATTGTGCAAGTTGCTGTTTTTACGCTTTGTTGGCCTTGGCAGCCTTCTTTGCGGCGCGCTTGGCCTTGCGCTCTGCCTTCTTGGCAAGATAGCGCTTGCTGGCCCACAGCGCGCGCACCGCCTTGAAGCCGAAGAACCACATCACCGCCACAAAGACCACCAACGCCACGTAGCCATACTGCCATATGGGAATGATGTTCTTGACCGTGGTATCGGCATCCACACCGTTCATTGCGTTGGAGTTGGCCACCGCGTACAGATAGCGGTGCGCGGCCGTGCGGGCGTTCTGCATAACCGTTGCAGTCAGCTCGCTGTCATTGAGCGCCCACATATTGTAGGCCGTGTTCAGCCACAGGTCATTGCCCGCAGCCAGACCCTCGCGGATGTCGCAGTAATCAAAGCTGTTGAAGGAGGTCTGGTCAGTAATGACAAAGCCCTTGTAGCCCCACTCACCACGCAGAATGTTGGTCATAATACCTTCATGGCCGCCAATCCAGCGGCAGCCGATGCGGTTCATACCACTCATAATACCCACAGCGCCGCCGTCCACAACGCTCATCTCAAAGGGCTTCAGGTACAGCTGGCGGGCGGCCTGTTCATTGACGAACATCGCACCGCCGATACGGTTGGTCTCCTGGTCATTGAAGGCGAAATGCTTGATGGTGACAATGCCGCCCTTGCTCTGGAAGCCGGCAGTCTCCGCTGCACCGAATACGCCGGAGAGCAGCGGGTCCTCGGCATAATACTCAAAGTTACGGCCGCTGTTGGCTGCACGGTGGATGTTCATAGCCGGGGCATACCAGACCTGCACCCCGCTGGAGAGGCTGTCCTCGCCCACCAGCTTGCCGCGGCGGGACGCCAGCTCCACATTGTAGGTCGAAGCCAGCACCACCGCAGGCTCATACGCCATGCAGTGCAGATTGCCGCCCGCCAGCGTGCTGGAAATGCCTGCGGGGCCATCCTTATGTACCGTGCCGGGCGCGCCGATGCTCTCGACCGCCATCGTACCATAGCCTGCATGGCGAATCAGATTGTAGGTGTCCTTCTTGCTCATCTGGCTCAGCAGCGTTTCCCAGCGGGCATCGTCATAGTCCGCGCCAATCAGGTCGCACAGCTTCAGGTTGCCCGCCTCATCAAAGGCCGGCATTTCGGCGCTTTCATCCTCCGGGCGGGTAATTTCCAGCGCGGTCAAAACGGTTTCCGGGGCCTCCCAGCTGCCATTCTGGTAGGTGGTCGGCCAGGTGCCGCTCCAGTCGCTGCGGCTCAGATAGGTAAAGTCAGCGTCGTAGGTCGTAATATCCGCATCCGCCATCTGTGCGGTGACGGCTGCACCGGTTTCTGCCGTTGCAAAGGCCTTGGTGTCGGTCTGCGCCTGATTGTAGAGCGCGGTCATCGCCGCATTGCCGTCCACCTCTGCGCCCTTGGCGGCCAGAATGTTCTTGGCAGCCTCATGGGCGTTGGCGGCAGCCGTCAGGTAGTAGTCCCCTGCCTCCAGAATGTAGGTGCCCGCGCCGTAGGCGTCAAAGACCTTCAGGGCGCTCTTGTCCACATCAATCTTGACGGTCTGGCTTTCGCCGGGCTGCAGGATATCCGTCTTGGCAAAGCCGACCAGCTCCACCGCCGGTTTTTCAATGTGGTTGGTGCGGTCATACTCGGTATATGGGTTCTGCAGATACGCCTGCACAACCTCCTTGCCCGCGGCCTTGCCGGTGTTCGTGACGGTGACATTCAGCGCAAAGCCGTCCGCCGTTTCGGTCATCTTGTAATCCGACCAGCTGAAGTCCGTATAGCTCAGGCCGTAGCCGAAGGGGTACACCACCTGTGCATCGTAGTCAAAATTCCCCGCATTGCCTTGTGCCAGAACGGCATCCTCATAGCGGGTCTCATAGTAGCGGTAGCCGACATAGACGCCCTCGGCGTAGACAATATACTTGTTGCCGGCAAACACATCGCTGTTTGTGATGGTGTAGTCGCCCAGATTCGCAGCGGCCGGGGCAGAGGATGCGTCAGCCGCCCAGGTGTCCACCAAGTGGCCGCTGGGGTTCACCGTGCCGTTCAGTGCTTCGCCGATGGCATAGGCACCCTCCTGCCCCAGTGCGCCCACCCACAGCACAGCGTCAATGTCGTATCGGCTGAGCTCCGTCATATTGATGGGGTTGGTCACGTTTAGCAGCAGAATCACCTTGTCAAAGCGTTCGGTTGCCATCTGAATCAGGTTGCGCTCCTCCTGTGTGAAGGAGAGGTACTCTGTCGGCAAATCCACGCTTTCACTGCCGCTGCGGCCAATCACCACGATTGCAGCATCATTGTACTGCGCCATGCTGTCAAATTCAGCCTGCGTGTAGGCGCTCTGCGGGGCCTCGTTGGCTGCAAAGCGGCCCTGCCCGGTAATGCTGGGCACTTCCTTTTTATAGGAGGCACCCGCGCCGGTGGTGTAGAAGTCCCACAGCACCGGGTTGACGGTAAAGCCTGCGGCCTCCATAGCCCGCCGCAGGTTGGGCGCAGTGGAGGTATCCACACTGCCCGCGCCTGCGCCGCCATAGACAAGGTCGGCTGCGCTTTCGCCCAGAAGGGTCACGCTTGCGCCCTTGGCCAGCGGCAGGGCATCTCCATTATTGCGCAGAAGAACCATACCCTCCTGCTCAATTTCGCGGCAGAGCTGGGCCGAGGCCTCCTGCACCGCCGCGGCGGAGGAATAGTCACTGGTGAAATACTGCGGATTGCTGCCGCCACTTTTGGCGGTGGTCGGCATTGCTATGGCCATACTGACCATAGCCGAATAGTTGTTGGACAGCGGAATGGCAATCAGGCAGGCAGCCCCCAGCAGCGCAAAGATAAGCGCCAGCAGAACCGCCAATACCCGCCGCACAACGCAGAGGAACGTTTTCATACTTTTTTCTCCTTCTTTTTCGGCCTCGCCGAATTTTGCTTCTTTATTATAGCGTTTTTTACAGAAAAAACACAAAAAATACATAAATTGTCGGTTTCGCTTCACAATCTGTCGATTCCGTCGGAGTATGTCAATTTTTATTGGTCATTTTGCCAGTTTTCCGTCTTGCCTGTTTGTGCAATCTGCGCCATCAAAAAAACTCCGGAACTATCTCCGAAGTTTTTTCACAGTTCATTCTTTTGCGGCAGCAGTACCCGCAGGGTGAACCACTCGTTCTCCCAGTGCAGGGTCACGGTGCCGCCGTGGGTCTCGGCGGCGGCGCGGACGCTTTTTAGGTCATAGCCGCCGTGGCTGCTCTGGCGCGGCAGACCGTCCGGCCCCAGCTCCACCGGCTGGGCGCAGTAGTTTTCAAACCGCAGCATCACAAAGCCGTTCTGGGCGTAGACGGCCACGCGAATCAGCCGCTTTTCGGGGTCCTGCTCGGTCAGCACACTCTCGGTGGCATTGTCCAGCGCCGTGCCGACGATGGTGCATATCTCCCCAGTTGTCAAAAAATTCAGCAGCGCGCCGTCTGCCACGCAGGTCAGGTTGATGCCGTGCTGCTGGCAGTACATACTTTTGGCGGTAAGCAGGGTGTCCAGCACCGGGTTGCCGGTCTTGTTCTCGGCCTCATAGCGGTGGATGTCGCCTTCCATCTCGGCCAGTGCGGCGTCCTGCTTGACCTTGTCGCGCTCGGCACGAATGGCCGCAATCTGCATTTTCAGCTCATGGTAGCGGCGGTTAATCAGGCGGATGTTCTCTTTGCTCTGCTTGTATTGCTCATACTGGCGGTGCAGGACGTTATCCATCGCCGCCAGCAGTGCGCCGCAGCCCGCCGTAATGCCCCAGTACACCGGCTTTGTGGTGCGGGACGGCGCGGCTTGCGCGTAGAGCACCGCGCCCAGAATTTCCGCCAACGCGGTGTAAAGCCGCGGAATATCCGGCAGAATCATGCGCCGCCACCCCCGATATAATCCGCCAGCGCGGCCAGAAACGCCTTGCGCTTGGGGCGGCTGATCTGCAGCTCATGCGGGCCAACCTGCACCGTGTTCTGCTGCACGCCGGACACGTGCGCCAGATTGACCAGATAGCCGCTGTTGCAGCGGACGAAGGCGCTGTTTTCCAGCTTTTCCTCCCACGTTTTCAGGGTGCCGGGGGCGGAAAAATCTCCGTTTTCCGTATAGAAGTTGATGCGGTGGCCATCGCTCTCGATGTAGTAGACCTCGGCGGCGTCCACGCGGCGCATACCGCCGTCCACCGGCACGGCCAGATACTGCCGCGCCCGCCGGGTCAGCTGGCCAACGGCCTTTTGCAGCTGCTGCGAGAACGCAAAGTACGGCACCGGCTTGAGCACATAGTCCAGCGCCCCCACCGCGTATCCCTTGATGGCGTACTGCGCCATATTGGTAATGAAAATCAGCTGCACCTCGCTGTCCATAGCGCGGATACGGCGGGCCGTCTCCATACCGTCCAGCTGCGGCATCTCCACATCCAAAAAAATAATGTCATAGACAGGCCGGTATTCTTCCAGAATTTCCAGTCCATCGGTGAACATCGTCACCTCAAACAGCGTGCCATACTGCCGTGTGCAGCGCTGCACATAGCCTGCCAGCTGTTCGCGGACCGCTGCCTCGTCCTCGACGATTGCAACGCGGATCATGCCAGCTCTGCCTCACAGCGGTCAAGCACGGCGGCGATAACCTGATCCATATCGTAGTATTTGTACTCGCCCAGGCGGCCGCCGAAGATAACCTTCGGCTCGACCTCGGCCAGCTTCTTGTATTCAGCGTACAAGGCTCCGTTCTTGGCATCGTTGACCGGATAGTACGGCTCATCGCCGGGCTTCCACTCGGAGGAGTACTCGCGGCTGATGATGGTCTTGGGCAGGTCGTTGCCGTTCTCGTCCTTGCCGAACTCGAACCACTTGTGCTCGATGATACGGGTCCACGGCGTCTCGCGGTCGGTGTAGTTGACCGCAGCATTGCCCTGAAAGCTGGGCTTGTCGAGGAGCTCGTTCTCAAAGCGGACAGAGCGGTACTCCAGCGTGCCCAGCTTATAATCAAAGTAAGCGTCAATGGGGCCGGTGTAGACCACCTTGTCAGCCAGTGCATCCAGTGCAGCCTTGTTTTCCAGATAGTCAGTGTTCAGGCGCACTTCAATGCCGTCCAGCAGGTTGGCAATCATCTTGGTGTAGCCGCCGATGGGGATGCCCTGATACAGCGCGTTGAAATAGTTGTTGTCAAAGGTCAGGCGCACAGGCAATCGCTTGATGATGAAGGCGGGCAGATCCTTGCAATCGCGGCCCCACTGCTTCTCGGTGTAGCCCTTGATGAGCTTCTCATAGATGTCGCGGCCCACAAGGGAGATGGCCTGTTCTTCCAAGTTCTTCGGCTCGCCGGTGATTTCTTTGCGCTGCTCCTCAATTTTGGCGGCAGCTTCCTCCGGCGTGACCACACCCCACATCTTATTAAAAGTATACATATTGAAGGGCAGCGAGTAGAGCTCGCCCTTGTAGTTGGCAACCGGCGAGTTGGTAAAGCGGTTGAACTCCGCAAACTGGGTGATATAATTCCAGACTTTTTTGTTGTTGGTATGGAAGATATGTGCGCCGTACTTGTGGACGTTGATACCCTCGATGTTCTCGGTGTAGATATTGCCCGCAATGTTGGGGCGCTTATCAATCACCAGCACGCTCTTGCCGTGTGCCTTTGCCTCATGCGCAAAGATAGCGCCGTACAGGCCGGAGCCGACTACCAGATAATCATACATATCGCTGTTCTCCTATATTTCAATTTGCTGTGCAGATAGTTTGAAATCAGTATACCACGATTTGTATGAAAAGTCCATGTTGCGGCACCATTTTTATCCCCTTGTCCCATAATCAGCGCATTGGAACCACCCCCTAAAGTGAATCCAAAAAAGAAATCGCTGCAGTCGGAATCGCATCGTCTGGCAGTGAGCTGGGAACAGCGTTGGTTATGTTGACTGCCTGCAGTTCTTCCCGCACCACCTTGCGGATGCTTTTCTCCAGCCTATTTGTCTGTTCTGCCGTAAGGATGCTCTGTACCAGAAACTCTTTGCGTTTGGCTGGCGGCATCTGCTGCAGCAACGCCCACGCGCGGCGGTGTTGCGGTTCATTGAGGTTCGGGCGGAAAACATATTGCGGTCGTTTCATACCTCGCTTTTACGGCGTGACACGGCGGCCAACGCGCGCTCGAATCCGACCGCGTTCACTTTGTCGTCCAGCAGGAAAATCGTCTTACAAAGGCCGTCCTTGTGGCTGAGGTGGCGGCTCACCACGGATGCGCCGCCGCCCAATAGCACGGCGGGGAT
>OGND01000689.1_pt1 | contig 18691 bp, 10 predicted proteins | sample 1573381 | NCBI WGS metagenome assembly OGND01 (sample SAMEA2581989, study PRJEB24529) | metagenome | biome: Human gut stool | place: China | collected 2011
GGTGTGTGCAATAGCGTGAGACGAATTGTATTGTCATTGGGCTTATCCCATCCGTATTTGCTGTCATTCAATATAGAAACTCCATAACTTTCATTCTTGTCGGTCAGGTCAGTCCAATAGTGTGCATATACTTCATAGGCTGTAGGGACATTATTGCCTCTCTGTATGCTACCGATACCCAAATCATAGGTCGCTTTCTCATTAGAAACGTTCAGAGGAAACTCTGCTTTCAGCAGGGCGTTGGTACTCTGCCATTCTATTTCATTATAGAAATCGATACGAGGTGCCTGACTCCCTTCATAAAGCCGGATGTATTGGCAGAAAACTGATTCATCATGCTGCTTCTTGATACGGATTGTTTTACGTAGCGGACCGTTTTCCACCAGTGTAATCTCAGCATTCTTATCCGTAATGGAAATAGGTTCTTTGTCTATGGTTTCTTTCAGAATTTCCCAAGCCGGCCAGCTATAAGATTTGTTCTCCGTAAAGAGAGCCAGACGGATAGCCTTTCCGGGCTTCACAATCTCTTTATCGTTTTTCTTGTCCAGCAAAGAAATGATATCTCCGTTAGCATCCAGTTTCATACTGTATACGGAGTTTTCTACCCGGTAGTTTTCGCCTTCACGGATCGGTGCAGAGAGCTCTGTAGCCTTTTCACCGGAAGTACGGACATCATATACAGCGTAACCCACGGGAGGTACCACAGCATCGATCAGCAGATTTGCTTTTCCATTTTGATAGGAAAGTAACTGGGAAGCTACTTTCTTTCCGGCCTCGTCAAAAACAGATACGCCTTTGGGAGCGCGCGGCATACTGACTTCCACTTCCACCACACTCTTTGCAGAGAAGCCCAACGGATTGTAAAGTACTACAGGAATACCTTTTACGCGAGTATCCAGTTGGCTGGCAACGCCGCGCACCGAGGATGTCAGTACATCTGAGAATTGAGAAAGAGAAATTAATTCATCATTCCAGGAGAATTCATAGGCACGGGGAATACTGGTTCCCGTCAGGTCGTCATGAAACTGATGATATATAAAGCGCTTCCAGGCATCAGCCAGAAAAGTACCGGGGTAATCTGCAAGATTCAACCACTCGGCACCCACTGCCGCACGTTCGGCTGCATCACCCAGAAGTTCGTTCTGGCGGTTATAGAGTTTCATAGCTGCTTGCGAGGTATAACATCCGGTACCATGTACGTCCATCAATAGTTCACCATCGTATACAGGAAGTTCAGGATGTTCTTTGTAAGGCTGATAATCCTTGAACAACTGGTCGCTCGTAGCACTTATGATTTGCAATGGACCATTACCCTTCACACCCTTCTCTACGGAACGTACGGAACCGACAGTAGGTGAACCGCCAATATCACCTGTTCCATAATAACGGTAAACAGTTTTCAGAGGAGTACGCTCCGCTAACTCCATCAGTTCTTTATTTTCAGATAAATCTACATCATTCCATCTTTTTCCATAATCGTAACCATGAGCCAGCATGATAGAAGAACCATCTATTCCTTTCCATACTCCAATGGTGAAAGGATGTTTGCTCTTTCCAAAGAAAGGATGTACACGCCAGTCCAGCTTTTGAGAGGAGAAACCTATCAGGCTACAATGAGCGGCAATAGTGGGCAAAGTCCAGCCGAAACCGAAACAGTCGGGAAGAAAAATATCGGTACTCTCCACCCCGAATTCCTTCCGATAGTATTCCTGACCCAGCATAATGTTACGGATGAAGGATTCGGTCGAAGGTACTAAAGCATCATTGGCATCCCAGCTACTACCGGAAATATGCCAACGTCCTTCTTTGATATACTCCTTCATCAATTCGTATTCCCGGGGATAAAATTCCTTCATCCAGGCATACTTTACACCTCCTTCAAAATTAAAAATATAATTGGGATATTGCTTCAGTAGAAGCAGGTTCTGGTTTAATGTGTTCCACACATATTCTTTAATGGTGGTTTGCACATCCCAATTCCATTGGGTATCCAGGTGAGCATCAGCCACAGTATATACTTTTGCCGTTTTCGTAGCAGTAGTCTGGGCTGAAACGACTCCGTTTGTCAGTGCCAGAAAAGCACCACATACCATAAGAGATTGTTTCAAATTCATAGCATTCGCATTTAATGTTTTTAGTGTGAGGTAAAGATAGGGCGTCACGAGGTCATCCGGTATACGGATATATGACATTATTGTATGTAAAACTCGAATGTCGCAAAAAACACACATAAATGTCACAAATACATAAAGGATAATCTACACAACGCAGTACTTTTACGCCGAAACATAAAACAATTATTTACCATGAAAAAACACCTGTTATTGCTTTGTGCATTTTGTGTATCTTTATATGGTCATAGCCAAAAGATATATAAGTTGTCATCCCCGGATAAGAATATTGGTATATCCATAAGCCTTTCGGATAAAATCGACTACGACATTACCTACCAGAATGAAACATTACTGGAAAAAGGTAGTCTACAAATGGAAATAGGCAACCTGCAATTGGGAGCTAACCCCAAACTGTTAAAAGCAACTTCCAAAAGTATTCAGGAAGAATTAACCCCTATTGTACCACTTAAGTACTCAACCGTCTCCAACAATTACAATCAGCTCGTATTGAAATTCAAGGGAGATTATTCTGTGGAATTCCGTGCTTTTAACGACGGACTTGCCTATCGTTTCATCACCAACAAAAAAGGAATTGTTGAGGTAAAGAATGAGACATTCCAAGTGCATTTCCCGGAGAATTACTTACTACATACCCAACAGCCAGGCAGCTTCAAAACAGCTTATGAAGAAAGCTATCAACACATACAAAGCAAAGATTGGAAAGAAACCGATAAGATGGCTTTATTGCCCATCCTGATCGATACACAAAAAGGTTATAAAATCCTGATCAGTGAATCGAATCTGACGGACTATCCTGCCCTATTCCTCAAAAGCAATAATAACAATGGAATGTATTCCGTGTTTCCGAAGGTACCGGTTGAATTTGGAGAAGACGGAGACCGTAGCCTGAAAATTCTCAAAGAAGCGGATTATATAGCCAAGACAAATGGAAAACGTGATTTTCCCTGGCGTTACTTCGTCATCTGCAAGGATGACAGGCAACTGATAGAAAATACGATGACCTATAAGTTGGCAGACAAGAATCTATTGGAAGATACATCCTGGATTAAACCCGGATTAGCCAGTTGGGAATGGTGGAATGGTGCCACTCCTTACGGTCCGGACGTGAACTTTGTAGCCGGATGTAATCTGGATACCTACAAATACTTCATCGACTTTGCCTCCCACTACGGAGTGCCCTATATCATCATGGACGAAGGCTGGGCGAAAACGACAAGAGATCCGTATACTCCCAACCCGGACGTAGACCTGCACGAACTTATCCGCTATGGCAAAGAGAAAAATGTGGGCATTGTACTCTGGCTGACCTGGCTGGCAGTAGAGAATAACTTCGAGCTTTTTGAAACCTTTGAAAATTGGGGAATAAAAGGCGTCAAAATCGACTTTATGGATCGGAGTGACCAATGGATGGTTAACTACTATGAAAAAGTGGCTAAGGAAGCCGCAAAACATCATTTATTTGTTGATTTCCATGGTTCATTCAAACCGGCCGGATTAGAATATAAGTATCCTAACGTACTGTCATATGAAGGCGTAAGAGGTATGGAACAAATGGGCGGATGTAAACCGGATAACAGTGTTTACCTACCTTTCATGAGAAATGCAGTGGGTCCGATGGATTATACCCCCGGAGCCATGTTCAGCATGCAACCGGAAGTATATCGTTGCGAACGTCCTAATTCCGCCAGCATAGGTACACGCGCTTATCAGATGGCCCTGTTCGTCATCTTTGAAAGCGGACTCCAGATGATGGCAGACAATCCGACACTTTATTACCGTAACGAAGAATGTACCCGGTTCATTACTCAGGTTCCACAAACTTGGGACGAAACCATCGCTCTGGAAGCTAAAGCCGGTGAATACGCCATCGTTGCCAAACGTAAAGGAGACAAATGGTACATTGGCGGCATGACTAATAACCAACAGAAAGAAAGAACTTTCGATTTGGACTTCAGCTTCTTAAAAGAAGGAAAAACATATCATATGACTTCTTTTGAAGATGGAATCAATGCCGGTCATCAGGCTATGGATTATCGCAAAAAAGAACGTACGCTGAAAAAGGGAGAGAAAATCAGCATACGTCTTGTACGGAATGGTGGTTTCGCTGCTACTATCGAATAGCAGGAAACAAAAGCATCAGTGCCGGTATGCCCGAAGCAGAATAACTGTCAACCACTACATCGGTTGACAGTGCTTGGGTATACTCACCGCCACAAATGCCACGTATTTCATCCCTGTTGGACCAACCGGAACAAATATTGCGGTGCAGATATGGAAGGTATTGAGTCTGCCCGCAATCATATACCAACATAGCAATGTACTGGGCAAAAATAGCAGTATAAATACCTTGCTCGATTCCACGCTCAAAAGGTAGTATATATTCCGCAGAAGACATCTCATTGAAAGTATAATCAGCTGCCAGAAGCGCATGATCCAGATAGCGTTTTTCACCTGTAGCTTTATACAATAAAACGGAGGCTCCGATAAAAGTAGCCTGATTATAAACATGTGCTTTCCAATTCGGAGCACCCTTACCATGACGGCTATCGGCAATACGACCCGTTTTCTGATCCAGCAGATTCTCAACTCCCCATTCATAAATCTCTTTACCCTTCGCCAGATATTGGCTCTTGGACTGGCATTCCGGAATTTGTCCGGTTTGCTCCGGTCTTCCTTCCGGTACATTGTTATAGAGAGTCAAGGCGGCTACTACAGTAGGAAAATTGATACAGGCCATCTTTCCATCTCCGGGTTTATTGGGATTCGGATTCCGTATAGGTTGCCATTGCCAGAACATACCTCCATTCTCTTCGTCATAAGAACCTGTGTCTCCTACCTTATCCGAGCCATACCATACCCGCTTAAAACTGGCTTCTGCCAGTCGGAGATACTCTTCCTCCCCAAATAGTTCATAGGCACGCGACAGAGCAATAGTCCACCACATTATATCATCATAAATGAACCAACCTGTGTTCTCATTATTATCATCAAAATCAAAATGTGCATAATGCGCCTTGTTTCCAGCAAAAATCTTCTCACAAAGCTTTCTCATCTCTTTAGTTCTACTTTTATCTTTCTCCGATTTAGCCAGCTTATATGCATTCATAGCCATCTCCCAATAAATGGGCTGACACCAGATAGCTGCGGCACCATTACCGCGGTCAACAGCCTGTTCGAAGGAGGTATCTGTTTTATAGATGTATTTGTTTGAATCCAGAAAGGTTTTATTAAATCCGTCATAAGCCATCCAGACTTCTTTCTGAGTATACCCAACTGTCTGATCTGTTTCCTTTCTGAAATCCCCTGCTTTGCATACAGTAGTCGATGTCAGCAATAAAATCATTGCCACTCCCAAAGAGACTCTTATCATATCGATCTGTTTTCTAAATTTATACTACTAATTTTCAGATGCAAAATTAAGCGTTCTCCAGAAGAAAAGATATACAGACTTCAGACATAAAAGTCCGACTATAAGACAATATCCTGCCATTATTCCTTATCTTTGTGACGTCTAACGAATATATGAATATGAGAAACATCCACAAAGTATTCCGGTTTATATGGTTGCTTTCATGCTTTATATGTTGTTTCCCTTTGGCGAATTACGCATATAGCCTACGACAGTTCTCCAATAAAAACGGACTGTCCAATAGTGCTATCCTGTCTCTTTACCAAGATCATCAAGGAGTCATCTGGATTGGTTCATGTGATGGTCTGAATGTTTTCGATGGCACCCGGATACAGGTATATACCCCAGTCTATTCTTCAGAAACATTGCTTTCGGGAAACCTGATCAACCATATCATGGAAGCCGAAGAGAATGTATTGTGGATACAAACCAATTACGGGTTGGACAGGTTGGACACCAAACAGCAAATCTGCCAAAGTTTCCCGGACTTTAAAGACAATAACTACATCACTAAAAGTGACGATAACGAACTCTTCATCGTGAAAGATGACGGATATCTTTATCATTACCAACGGGAGAAACAGGCTTTCCGAAAGTTGGAGGTTCCGCCAGTGGCTTTTGAACATGTATTATCCACGATTGTCGATGAAAATAATATTCTCTGGATCTTCACATCAGATCATGATACCCGTAGCTACCAGATTCATAAAACGGAGCAGGGAGTGACCCTAACTTCTAACAATCTGTTCAAGCATGCCGGAAAACTGCTATGGGCTTTTGCAGAAGATCACTTAGTTTACTTCATTGACGATACTTACTCGTTATACGAATATAATTTCAACAATCAACAAGAGTACTATATAGCCGATCTTAAAACCGAAATCGAATCACGCGGAGAGGTATCTTCTATTATCAAGCAACAGAACGACTATTACATCGGCTTCAAAAGCAGCGGACTGATTCTATTAAAATACATGGCCGACCAGAAAGTGAAGTACCAGATGCAATCCACCGAAATACATTCGGGAATCTTCTGCCTGATGAAAGACAAGTTTCAGGATATCGTATGGATAGGAACAGACGGTCAAGGCGTATATATGTACTTTAACGATGCTTTTTCCATCACAAACACGCTGCTGGATACCCCTGTTTACCAGATTAACAACCCTATACGCGCACTTTACTGTGATGAGAAACAAACATTATGGATAGGAACTAAAGGAGGTGGCATAGTACGTATCAATAATTATTCTCCTGATAACGAACCGCCAACTTCCTTCAACCGTATTTCTGCTGCTAACAGTACGCTGACTGATAATGCCGTCTATTGCTTTGCTCCCAGCGCCACAGGAAAACTATGGATAGGTACCGAAAACGGCATTAATTATTATTCGTACAAAAGCAAACAACTAAAGGAGTTCCCAGTCGTTGCCGATAATAAGAAAGTGAAATACGTACATTCTATCAATGAACTGAATGATACTACTTTATGGGTATCTACCGTTGGTGAGGGTATCGTAAAGGTAATTCTGAATAATACCGGAAGCTCGCCAGCCGTTAAATCAGCCACCAGGATTGTTCTGAATAAAGGGCGCATGGCATCCAATTACTTCTTTACCTCTTTTCAGGAAAGTGACTCCATACTCTGGTTTGGTAATCGTGGCTACGGTGCTTACCGGCTCAATGTAGAAACCGGTGAAATGACTCCCTACAAGTTTGATGATGTTGTGAAAAGTCAGACTGCCAATGATATATTCGCTATTTACAAAAATGAAAAGGGATATTGGTTAGGTACCAGTTCAGGATTGCTGCACTTGAATCAGGATTACTCTCATCGGCATGACCGGGCAGACCTGTTCTCAAACAACACTGTACACGGCATTTTAGAGGATCAGCAAAACAATCTCTGGATCAGTACGAATCAAGGGTTAGTAAGATTCAATCCACAGACAAACACCGGACAGACATACGACAGGGAAAACGGCCTGGAAGTCACCGAATTCAGTGACGGAGCTTTTTATAAAGATTTACGAACCGGAATCTTATTCTTCGGAGGTACAAACGGCTTTGTAACCATCAAGCCTAATACATACAGAATGGCAGATTATATGCCTCAGATAAGCCTGAAAGGATTGTCTATCTTCGGAAAAGAATATAATATATATGACTTTCTTCATAAAAAGAAAGAAAAGGAAATACTCCAACTGGACTACAGCCAGAATTTCTTTTGCATTAATTTTATGGCAGTCGATTACATAAACGGCAACAACTATTCTTATTCTTACAAACTGGATGAAGTTAGTAACCAGTGGATAGAAAGTGGAACGTCAGCCAATGCCGTATTTTCCAATCTTCCACCCGGACAATATACGCTGTTAGTAAAATACAGAAATAACATGAATGGGAAAGAGTCTGAGGTTCAGCCACTTCTGATTCAGATCACTCCACCGTGGTATTTAAGTATCTGGGCATATATTTTCTACTTTATAATCATAGCTTTACTCTGTATTCTTGCTGTCTACAGGATTATCAGTCAATACCGTCGGAAACAACACCACATCATCGAAAAGCTGAACCGGGAAAAGAAAGAAGAAGTTTACGAATCCAAACTTCGCTTCTTTACCAACATTACACACGAGTTCTGTACACCGCTCACACTGATTTACGGTCCATGCGAAAAGATACTTGCTTACCCGCAATCAGACTCATATATTCGCAAATACGGAAAGATGATACAACAGAATACGGAGAAACTGAATAGCTTGATTCTGGAATTGCTTGAATTCCGTAGGCTGGAAACCGGCCATAAGGCACTTTCCATCCAAAGGTTACCGGTATCGGACAAGCTCCGGAATATTGCAGAATCATTCTGTGAACTGGCTGAGAATAAGAACCTGAATTATCAATTGGATATCGAACCGGATATTGAATGGAATACGGATATCAGTTGTTTCAACAAGATAGCCAATAATCTGATTTCCAATGCCTTTAAATATACTCCGGAAGAAGGCACTATTACCGTTAACCTGAAGACAGGGAATCAACATCTGACCCTTAGCATTTCCAATTCAGGAAAAGGTATAGCGAAAGAAAACCTTTCGAAGATATTCGACCGCTACAAGATATTGGATTCCTTTGAAATGAATGGGAAGAATTCACGAAACGGTCTCGGATTGGCTATTTGCAAGAGCATGACTACTTTGTTGAACGGAGAAATCAATGTCAGCAGTATCCCAAACGAAGTAACGACATTTACAGTTACTTTACCGGAACTATCACCCGCTACGCAAGAGACAGATATCCCCCGGAAAGAATACGAAACAACGCCTGTGAGCGCCCTCACGGAACCTATGACGTTGGAACAGACCGCCACCGATTTCGACACTTCCAAACACACGATTATGATCATTGATGACGATCCTTCCATGCTGTGGTTTGTATCGGAGATATTTGTGGATAAATACAATGTACTATCTTTCGGCAGCGCCCAAGAGGCTCTGGCTAATTTAGAACAGAAACAACCGGATTTGATTATCTCAGATGTGATGATGCCTGAAACAGACGGGCTTTCTTTCGCCCAGAAAATCAAGCAGAATAAGTTATGGAGCCATATTCCACTTATTTTATTATCCGCGCTTCACCACGAAGACGATCAGGTGAAAGGTATTGAAGCCGGTGCGGAAGTATACGTAACGAAGCCTTTCAACGTGAAATACCTGGAAAAGGTGGTCTATCGATTGATTCAGCGCGAATCGGACTTAAAAGAGTATTACAGTTCCATATTCAGCTCTTTCACCGTAGAAAATGGGAACTGCATCCATAAGGAAGATCAGGAATTCCTGGATAAGGTTCTGGAAACCATAGAAAAGAATATCACAAACCCTGACTTATCCGTTGAATTGCTGAGTAGCGACCTGGGATATAGCACCCGCCAATTCTACCGGAAACTGAAGCCGATAACAGAAAAGTCACCGGCTGATATCATCAAGGAATATCGTCTTACGATGGCCGAACGTTTGTTACTGACCAAGAATCTCACCATTGAAGAGATTATGGACCGGACAGGGTTCAATAACCGCGGTACCTTCTATAAGTTGTTCTCTTCACGCTTCGGCATGCCGCCCCGGCAGTATAGAGAACAACAGAAGGACAGTGTAAAGAAAGAATTGATTGACCCCGACTCTATCAACGAATAATTCAAATCAGACGATTAGAAAGGGAAGTAGTTATTTTCCTTTTACAATCCTTTTTATATCATTCAATTTATTCAGCGCCTCCAGCGGGGTGAGATTATTCACATCCAGATTCAATATCTCATCCCGTATCTGGCAAAGGACCGGATCTTCCAATTGGAAGAAACTAAGCTGCATGCCGCCACGCGTTTCTCCCACTTCCGCCATCGGCTTACTTGCAATACCTTGCTGGCGATTATCCGCTTCCAGTTGCTTCAATATGTCATTCGCACGTTTTACAATGCTTTTCGGCATACCCGCCATCTTTGCTACATGGATACCGAAAGAGTGTTCACTGCCACCACGTTCCAGTTTACGCAGGAAGATAACTTTATTATCCACCTCCTTAACAGAAACATTGTAATTCTTGATACGCTTGAAGCTTTTCTCCATTTCGTTCAATTCATGGTAGTGCGTAGCAAACAATGTACGTGCTTTTGCTTTAGGATGCTCATGAATATGCTCTACAATCGCCCAGGCGATAGAAATACCGTCGTAGGTAGACGTACCTCGTCCCAGCTCATCAAAGAGCACCAGGCTGCGCGGAGACAGATTATTCAGGATATCCGCAGCCTCATTCATCTCTACCATAAACGTAGATTCGCCAACAGAGATATTATCGCTGGCACCCACGCGGGTGAATATCTTATCCACCAAACCGATATGCGCACTCTCGGCAGGTACGAAGCTACCGATCTGTGCCAACAGCGTTATCAGAGCCGTTTGCCTCAACAATGCAGACTTACCAGCCATATTCGGACCAGTAATGATAATGATTTGTTGCGAACTGCTATCCAGCATCACATCATTGGCAATATATTTTTCCCCTATAGGAAGTTGCTTCTCAATAACCGGATGGCGTCCCTGGCGAATATCCAGCACATCGTTATCTTCAATAACAGGACGTATATAGTTATTCTCACGCGCCACATTGGCAAAGGAAAGCAGGCAGTCCAGACGTGCTATCTGGTTTGCATTGACCTGGATAGCAGGGATAAACTCACTTAAAGCCTGCACAAGTTCTGTATAAAGCTGAGTCTCCAGGATCAATATTTTATCCTCGGCACCGAGTATCTTCTCTTCATACTCTTTCAGCTCCTGTGTGATGTAACGTTCGGCATTTGCCAGAGTTTGTTTACGTATCCACTCCTGCGGAACTTTATCTTTGTGCGTATTACGGACTTCGATATAATAACCAAAGACATTGTTGTAGCCGATCTTCAAGCTGGGAATTTCCGTCAGTTCGCTTTCCCGCTGCTGTATCTGTAGCAGATAATCCTTACCGGAATAAGCTATCTGGCGTAATTCATCCAATTCATCACTGACACCCGGCTTCATGACACCGCCTTTGTTTATCAGCAACGGAGGATCATTATTAATTTCTTTCTCAATGCGGTCACGAATGGACTTACATATATTCAGTTGCTCTCCGATACGGTTCAGACTGGCATTATCCGCCTCCATACAGGCTTCTTTAATAGGTTCGATAGCCTGCAAAGCCACCTTCAACGCAACTACTTCACGCGGAGAAACACGCCCTACAGCAACTTTGGAAATAATACGTTCCAAATCACCTATCAGATGCAATTGTTCTTCAATCAATTCTTTGAAATCCGGTTGGCGGAAGAAGTATTCCACTACATTCAGGCGTTCATTAATAGGCAATACATCTTTCAGTGGAAACACCAACCAACGTTTCAGCAAGCGGGCTCCCATCGGACTAATCGTTTTATCAATCACGTTCAGCAGACTGCTACCACCGTCATTCATGCTGCCTATCAGCTCAAGGCTACGAACGGTGAATTTATCCAGACGGACGTATTTGTCTTCTTCAATACGTGCCAGTGAAGTGATATGTCCTATCTGGGTATGTTGCGTCATGATAAGATATTGCAAGATAGCGCCTGAAGCAATGATACCATTCTTGAGATGCTCTACACCAAAACCTTTCAGATTCTTTGTTTCAAAATGCTTCAGAAGTTTCTCACGGGCAGTGGTCTCTGTAAATACCCAGTCGTCCAGTTCAAAAGTAAAGAACTTACTTCCGAAATTTCCTTCGAACATCCCCCGCTTACCACGTTCAAAAAGTACTTCTTTAGGAGCGAAGTTATTCAAGAGTTTATCTACATAGTCGAAAGGTCCCTCTGCAGTGAGGAATTCACCCGTAGATATATCGAGAAATGCCACACCACACGTTCCCTTACCAAAATGTACGGCAGCCAGAAAATTATTCTCCCGGTAATTCAATATATTATCATTGATGGAAACACCGGGAGTTACCAGTTCCGTAATGCCCCGTTTCACCAGTTTCTTGGTCATTTTCGGATCTTCCAACTGGTCACAGATGGCCACGCGCTTCCCGGCACGTACCAGCTTAGGTAGATACGTATCCAATGCATGATGAGGGAATCCCGCCATTTCAACAGTCTTTCCTTTACCATTGGCACGCTTAGTCAGGGTAATTCCCAGGATTTCGGCTGCAACAACAGCATCGGTAGAATAAGTTTCATAGAAGTCACCGCAACGAAACAACATTACGGCATCAGGATGCTTGGCTTTCAGGTCCAAGAACTGTTTCATCATCGGAGTAAGGACAATATCTTCTTCGCTCACAGTAGTCGTTCTTTATAAATTTATTAATATGCAAAAGTGCAGCTTATTTTCGCAGCCATGCAAAGATAATTCTTTTTTAGAAAACAAGTACTGAGGGGACTCAAATCCTTAGTAAGCCTTAACAAAAACAACACTTTTACTAAAACATGTTATAAAACACTCTTTTTTATTTGTTTTATTTGCAGATATCCCAGAAGTCCGTATCTTTGCACTGTGTTTTTCATAGTATTAGATTTAAGGTTAACAAAGGTTGGAGTACAGCGGTACTCCTTTTTTTATGCCCATACGTAACGTCATACAGTAAAATAATCTTCACTTGAACTGATTTGTCCCCCTTTTTGCGCCTTTTGTACACCTGGCAATAGCAACTATTTTGCTTAATTTGCATTCAAAAGATTTATTACCATGAAAAAAAAGAAAATGAAAAAAGTATTTCTCTATTGCTTAGCAACCATCTTTGCCACCGGAACCTACGCCCAAACTTACAACTGGGTGAGCAGCACAGAAGTCAATATCTGGCAACAATCTAAAGTAAAGTTACAATCGAGTATTGGACAGACTCCGCTCTTAGAAATCAGCGGAACGGAAGAAGGCACCACATTCAAAGCATGGGGAACCACCTTCAACGAACTATGCTGGGATGCTCTGAATATGCTCAGCCGTGATGAACAGGATAACCTTCTAGAAAAAATGTTTTCTCCACAAGGAGATTTACGCTTCACAAGAGGACGAATTTCGATGAATGCGAACGATTATGCACGCGATTGGTACAGTTGCGACGAAGTATCGGGTGACTTCCAACTGAAGTATTTCAACATCAACCGTGATAAACTGGCTATTATCCCCTTTGTCCGTGCAGCGCAAAAGTATAATCCGGGTATGACTTTCTGGATGTCTCCCTGGTCACCTCCCAGCTGGATGAAAATTAACAATGACTATCCGGTTCGCAGTGACAGGACTAATAAGATGTCGCCTCTGTCTGATGTAGTACTCTATGAGGATAATACGGAGACACGCGATAACGTCTTCCCCCGACAACTCGCAGTGAATGACTACATGATTCAGGACCCACGCTATCTGCAAACTTATGCCAACTTCTTCTGTAAGTTCATTGATGCTTATAAAGAACAAGGAATTCCCATCGATATGATCATGTATCAGAATGAAGCATACAGTTATACCCCGTATCCCGGTTGTGCCTGGACAGCTGAGGGTACCGTACGTTTCAACGTAGAGTATCTGGCGCCCACATTAAAGAAACATCATCCGGAAGTAGCTCTCTATCTTGGTACTTTCAATACTAACCGCTATGACTACGTAGATAAAATACTTTCCGATCCACGCATGCCACAAAGTATTCAAGGAGTCGGCTTCCAATGGGAAGGCGGACAGATATTGCCTAAAATCCGCGAAAAGTATCCCCAATACAAGTATATGCAGACAGAAAGCGAATGTGGTGGAGGTACTTTCGACTGGAGAGCAGGTGACACCTTCCATCTGATCAACCACTACCTGGGCAATGGCTGCGAAGAATACATCTTCTGGAACAATACCCTCTGCGATAATGGTGAAAGTCCTTGGGGCTGGAAACAAAACGCTTTGATACACGTAGATTCAAAAACCCGTACGGCAACTCTTACACCGGAGTATTATGCAGTAAGACATTATAGCCAGTTCGTAACACCCGGTTCGCGCATTATAGCTTACAAGCCTTCAACAGAAGGAAGAACACCGGTCTTGGTAGTGGAAACTCCAGAAAAGAAAAAGGTAGTGATAGCCGGAAACTTTAATGATGAAGCCAAGAAAATAACCCTGAAATTAAACAACCGCTATCTGAATGTAGAACTCCAGCCACATTCTTTCAATACGTTCGAAGAGAAATAAATTGATAAAAGTAATCATTATCCGGGTAATCGTATCCGAATAATGATTACTTTTGCTATGAAATACAATCGTAGTCATCACAAAAGAAACACTGAGCTTCTATTTTGAATAAAGATAACTGCCTTGGAAACAACAACAAAACAACTCACAACTATGGAAGAAGAACATCATTTTACGAACGTACCCTACAATTACCCCTTATGCCTCAACCGCCAGTGCCCCAAAGCATCTACCTGCCTGCGGCAACTGGTAGAGCAAGAAGTGCCGGACAGCGCGGAGTACTGGGTAGTCATCAGCCCCAAATACCAAGCTAAACTGAAAGGTGCATGTCCCCATTATCGCTCCAGTCAAAAGGTGCAATATGCCAAAGGCTGCATGAATATCCTTGATAACCTGCCCCACAAACAAAGACAACTCGCCATAATCCACCTTATAGAATACTTCAGCCGAAGAACCTACTACCGCATCCGCAAAGGCGAACGCCTCCTCAGCCCTGCCGAACAAATGGACGTACAGAAAATCTTAAAACAGTGCGGTGCAACCGGCAAACAAGAGTTTGATGCTTACGTAAAAGACTACGAATGGTAGCAATCTCCCCCATCTACAGGTTGGCCACCTCCCATCTATAGACCCACGTTTTTGCCATGCCTGTGGCACAGTTTTGCCATCGCAGTGGCAATGTTGTGCCACCGCGATGGCACGACTGTGCCAATGTGGTGGAAAGAAGTTGGCAAAGCTTTACGGTTTCGGCAATACGGCCGGCAGATTAAAGCTGCAAGGCAGCAAAATGATCAGGCAGGAGGAATACACAGTCTCTTCCTAAACCAAACCCCAAACACAAGATCAGAAAGTGTGACTCTTGGTCCGTCTATCTCTATCAGCTTTCTATTGTAAGCCAAAAATAGAAATAAAATCTCTATTCCGAATGTACAAATCCAGGTATTGAATGATTTATACCCCTAAGCTGAATGATTTATGCCAGACATGAAAGGTCGATATCACTTATATTTGCAACAATAACTCTAAATAATCATAACCCCATGAAAAATGCTCTTACACTGGCTGTTCTCGTGGCAGCCTTTCTGGTAGCCTGCCCGGCTCGGGCGCAAGTCTCATTCGGTGACGCCTCTAAGTTCAACAACGGATGGCTCTTCCGGCTGACTGACGACTCAACCATCGTAAATCCCACCTTCGACGACACTCAATGGCGCAAACTTACGCTGCCGCACGACTGGTCCATTGAAGGACAACTGTCGCCCTCACTGGCCAGTTGTACAGGCTACCTGCCGGGTGGAATAGGCTGGTATCGCAAGCATTTCAACATCACCGACAATGCCGCACGCCATTACATTTACTTCGAAGGAGTATACAACCGTAGTGAAGTTTATCTGAACGGTCACCTGCTTGGTAAACGCCCCAATGGTTATATCTCGTTCCTTTACGATATGACCCCGTATTTGAAAGAAGGTGACAATGTATTGAGCGTACGTGTAGACCATAGCCGTTATGCAGATTCCCGTTGGTATACAGGGTCGGGCATATATCGTGATGTATGGATTATTGCTGCACCCGAAATACATCTTGCACAATGGGGCACAGGCTGGTATGCTACTTCTCTGACTGACCGACAGGCCACCATAGCTGTTGATATGGAAGTACAGAAACATATAGCTACCCATGAGAAACTGGAACTCTCGGCCACACTATACGATGCTGCGGGCAAGCAAGTAGCACAACGCCGTACTCGCGTTTCCGACGGGAAAGAAAGTATCACCAAAGAAACCCTCACACTGAAAGTAACTAAACCCCACCGCTGGAACCTGAATGATCCCTACCTCTATACACTGAAAGCTGAATTACTCAGTAACGGAAAGCGCATTGACGGCTGTGAAACCAAAGTAGGACTTCGCACACTGGACTTTGACCCTAATAAAGGATTCGCACTTAACGGCAATTGGATGAAAGTCAAAGGTGTATGTCTGCACCACGATGCCGGTGTACTTGGCGCCGTAGTGCCGCCTGAAGTATGGGAACGCCGCCTGAATAATCTCAAAGAAATAGGTGTGAATGCCATCCGTATGAGCCATAATCCGCAAGCTCCCGTCGTATACGACCTGTGCGACCAATTAGGTCTGCTTGTCATGGATGAAGCTTCTGATGAATGGGAATTCCCAAAACGTAAATGGATCAAAGGATGGAATAAAGGTGAACCGGGCTTTGATGGCTCTTTTGACTTCTTTGAAGAATGGATAGAGCAAGATGTCACCGATATGGTACGCCGTGACCGCAATCATCCCTCCATCTTCCTGTGGAGTATCGGCAATGAAGTAGATTATCCGAATGATCCCTATTCCCATCCTATTCTCGATGGAGCGCAAATCAACCAACCTATGTTTGGTGGCTATAAGCCCGATGCACCCGACGCCATGCGTATCGGAGTGATAGCCAAACGCCTGGCAGCCCGCGTACGTGCCGTCGATACTTCTCGTCCTGTAACAGGAGCTCTGGCAGGTGTCGTGATGTCCAATGAAACAGAATATCCTGATGCTGTTGATGTAGTGGGATATAACTATACAGAAAACCGCTACAATGAAGATCATGCCACTTATCCCAAACGTGTCATCTACGGCAGTGAAAACGGTTCCGGCCTCGATGCCTGGTATGCAGTGAAGAACAAAGAATTTATCTTTGGACAATTCATCTGGACAGGTACGGATTATCTTGGTGAATCGGGAGCATGGCCTTCCCGAGGGCTCTACACCGGATTGCTCGATTTTGGTAGTTTCCCCAAACCTCGCGGATATTTCCGTGCTTCACTGTGGAGTGAGAAGCCGGTTACTTATATCGGTACCTATCCCATACAAGCCAGATTCAAGAACTCCAAACGCACTTTCCTGTCACCCGATGCATGGGATATCTGGAACTATGATTCCGGTCAGGAGATACGTATAGTTTGCTATACCAATGCACCGCAAGCGCGTCTGTTGCTTAACGGGAAAGTAATAGGCGACATGAAGCCCTATGACGAAAAGAGTGGTATTATTTACTGGGATATTCCCTATCAGCCAGGCGAACTGAAAGCTGAAGGCTGCGATACCAACGGAAATATTGTTTCAAGCTATTCGATTCAATCTTCCGGTCGTCCTTATGCTCTTCGGGTCAGTGCAGACCGCACTACTCTTTCCTGCGACCGTGCCACGGCGCATCTCATTGTAGAAATCGTTGACGAAAATGGCACAATCGTGAAGCTTGGAGACAATGATATCACCTGCACTATCGAAGGTCCGGCACGCTTGTTAGGGCTCGAAGGTTCCGATAACAGGGATATGAGCGACTATACCGACAATCATCACCGCGCCTATCACGGCCGTCTGCTGGCCTATATACAGACCACCGGTGAACAAGGACAGGTTCGTGTGAAGTTCACTTCACCGCTCTTGCAAGGCACGGAAGTCTTACTGAATGTCGGAGAGTAAGTAGATACAAAGATAGTTACCCACTCTCCCATCCCTTCAAAAGAAAAAGGCAGAAAACCTTTCTACAAGATTTTCTGCCTCAACTAAAACAATCTCTCGTCTACTCCCTACTAAAAACTTACTTTCTGTACTTGAGTGTAGAAGTATTCATTCGACTTATTGGACTGCACGCCTATACGAGCAAATGCATATCCATTTTTCAGCATCTTTTCAGGTATAGTGGCAGTCATTGTCGTTTCCTGTCCCAAAACTAACCCCGACAAATCCAGTTCACCCTTATACTCATTCTTGTTATGGTCTGTCAGGATCCCCTCTCCCAAATAGAAATTAACAGACTTCACATCGGCAGATTCCACCACCTTCTCAATGGTAAACTTTACGGTAATGACATTGCCCGTTCCTTTCTGATAACTCTCATTCTTAATGATGAAATAAGGCTTCACAGGCACATCAACCACCGTATTGCCCTTTACCTCAATCCTTATCGTATCCATAGGCTGGTCTTCCCAAGGTGCACCCGACAGGCGAACCAGTTTATATTGTCCGTTGAACAAGGACGCAGAGAACGTGCCGTCCTGGGCAATGTACACCGGAATCTTGGTGTACAATTCATACCCAACTGAGTTCCATTGGTACGAACCCCCACAGGAGCATCATTATAGACAACTCTACCGGACAGCTTTGCACTGGGTGCATCGTAATTGTCATACTCGCAACTTGCAAGCAAGAAGCATACACATGCTGCTATAAATAAAATTTTTGTCTTCATCTTTATACTTACTTTTTAATGGAACGGATTCTTTACTATCTTAGGATTATTGTTTATGACAGCTTGGTCTATTGAAGAATAGTAATTAGCCATCCTAAAGAAACGGGCTTTCTTAAAACGCGTCGGACGTACTCGCTCGTAGATGAACTTGCCATTGTCTGGATGCCCCGGAC